>Ga0207419_1000366_pt1 | contig 38583 bp, 29 predicted proteins | sample ElkSloMetagenome_4_FD_184723 | JGI IMG/M metagenome (GOLD analysis project Ga0207419, IMG submission 184723) | Hot spring microbial communities from Elkhorn Slough, Monterey Bay, USA - MD2A (version 2) | ecosystem: Environmental > Aquatic > Marine > Intertidal zone > Estuary: Microbial mat ...
AAGAAGTAGGTATTGGCAATTACGGATTGAAAATCTATGACCGGAGAATACATAAACCCAAGAGTCAATCCTAAAATAAGCAAAATTGCAGCTGAGAGAATAGCTAAAAAGGCGGCGAAACTTAGCTTTGACAAAAAGAATTCAGATCTCGAAAGACCATCCATAATATTCTGTCTGTGGGTTTTGAATTGAAATTCGTTACAAATAGAAATAGCAATTAAAAAAGCCGGAAATACTTTGAAAAAGCCCCCTAACCAAGATAGGTTTTGCCAAATATCTATAAAGTCATAAATGGGTAGAATAGTTGGATCAAGACCGTTGTACTGAACACCAGCATCGGCTAAATAGCCTAAAATAATATTTCCACTCAAGGCGATCAATATCAAACAAGCTAAGTAAAGCCCAAGAAGCACCCACATGGATTTGCTCTTCCTGAGTTTCAAAAACTCTATTTTAATTAATCTAAGCATCACCCCCATCTTTTAATACTTGCAGAAACTTCTTTTCTAACTTATTGGGCTGGGGTCTGAGGAGATTCAGAATCACTCCTTTCCCTATAAGATATTGGTGAAATTCATCAATGGAAACCGTTTCCTTTAACTGAACTTCAAAAATATCTAAATGGCGATTGAATTTTATTATCATTTGCGATTCTCGCAGTACTTGATCCAGTAAGTCTGAATTAACAGACCTGAGTTCAATGAGAATGTTTTCCGTATCTAAATCACCTACTCCACCCTGATAGATTTTCTTACCGTTCCGCAAAACGGCAAAATGCGAACAAATTTTTTGAACTTCATCTAAAAGGTGACTAGCCAGAATGATGGTACGGTTATCGCCAGCCAGCTCTTTGATCAAGTCGCGCATCTCTGCTATACCTTGCGGGTCAAGACCATTTGTAGGCTCATCAAGAATCATCACCTCCGGGTTTGAAATCAAAGCCGAGGCTATAGCCAACCGTTGTTTCATACCCAGAGAATATGTTTTAAATGGATCCTTTTTTCTGTGGAGCAGATCTACCCGATCTAAAACCTGGTCTATTCTCCTGGTACTGGTCTTTTTTATGGCACAAACCACCTTGAGATTGTCTTCGGCTGATAAGTAATGATAAAAACTTGGTTGCTCTAGTATGGATCCAATTCTCAGTCTGGCCTTGGTTTGATTGGTTTGATTAAACCAACAAAAGTCTCCACCGCTTCTATTAATTACACCCATTACAATACCCAGGGTTGTGGTTTTGCCGCTCCCATTGGGTCCGAGCAAACCAAAAATCTGCCCCTTGCTAATTTGCAAGTCCAGGTTGTGCAAGGCACGGGTCTTTCCGTAATTTTTACTCAGACCCCGAATTTCGAGAACTGGTTCGCTCATTCGTTTTCTTGGATTTCTGGGTTTTTGCTATCCGCGGGTTTGCCCAGATTTATAACGTTTAGAGCATCATTTACATCCAGGGTTCCTATATCTCTGAGAGTACTCATAGATATTTCGCCCTTTAGCTCAAGGACATAATCTAATTCAACACCAAAAGAAAATACGAGATATATCGGTGTATGCTCATCGTTTACAAAAACTGAGATGTCTGAACCTTTTGATGAAAGGCTAAGGAGCTCTTCAAACTCACTTTGAAGAGCACTATTCTTAAGGCTTATGAACAACTCACGACTGTCTGCTTCTTCACTTTTCCACTCCAGAAAGAGACGCGCCTTTTCAACATCTTTCAGAAAATTAGAGCCCTGGTTTCCCATAATTTCGCCAAGCATTCTAATCGTACTAGGATAAGCGTAAAAAGCCCTTATACTTCCGGGTTTATTTTCTTCAAACTCATCAAGTGGGTCAGCCCTATCGTTACAGCTCTGTAACAGCAAAATAATTGCCGAGAATAAAATGCAGATATTACTTCTTTTCAGACTCATCAAGGTTTTGAAGATAATTCATTCCACCGACATCCATACTCTTTGATAGCTTAGACATTTCATCAAGGTCTATATCACCAACCAGGCTCATAAGAAATAGCTTTCCCTGGCCACCAACCACCATGAATAGCTCTTTAATCATGTCGCCTTCTTCCAGGATGAAGAAACGAACCTTCTCTCCTTCTGAGTCAACACTCATGAGCATCTCGTATTCATTGCCTATTTTATTTATAGCATTCTGGTAATCTACCTTATTTGATGCGTCTTCATCTGATTCAAATGTCAATATTTTAATCCCGTTCAAATCGCTCATAGCTTTAACGACATCCTTATTTTCAGGATCGTCTACATCAATTTTTGCAAAGAGCTCAAACATTTTGCTCGAAATAACAACAGAGGTAAATTCCGGATCTTCTGAATATTGACTATAATATTTGTCAATAGCATTTTGAGCGTGCAGTAGCGTCATACTTATAAAAAAGTATAGCGTTAAACCTGTTATTTTTTTTGTATTCATCATTTATTCCTTTTCGGCCGCTCCCATTACAGTCACTTTTGCGTGATGAAAGCGTTTAATTTCTTCTATTTTTTCTTGCCCTTTATTTAGTTTTCCGGAAGCCATCATGAGAGCCTTCTTGGCTTCTTCAAAGGCTACTTCCGGTGAATCATACGTATCCTCCACAGTCTGGACTTTTGCAACATCCGTATTTTGATCTGGTTCAGGATTCTGAATTACTTTTGTAAAAACATAAGCCATACCTACCAATAGTATCCCCGCAGCTGCATATCTCATAAAATGAAATACAGAGAAGCCGCTTGAGCGAGGACTTTGATCTACCCGATTCCAAAACTCATTATCAAAATCATCGCCAAGTTTTAATTCACTACTGGCGGCTCTAGCTTTGAAAACGGCTATTAGCTGATCTGAAAATAATTCGGGGCGATCTTTAACGGCCTGATCGATAGCAGAATCTTCTATTAGATTTGTTTCTCCAGACCAGTATTTTTCTTCCAAATCTTTGTAATATCCTTCAGTTTCCATGTGCGTAAACTTTTGATAATTCTTTCTTTAGAGCTTTTCTCGCTCTGTGAATGTTCACTTTCACCTGATCAATACTCAATCCGAGCATCTCTCCTATTTCCAAATAGCTGTATCCCTGCATATCTCTGAGAGTAAAAGTGTCTACCTGCTTTTCTGGCAAGTTTTTCAACGCCATATTAACGAACATCATCGACTCTTTATCAGAGTATACTTGGAGCGGAGAAGAACTCTCTGTAACCGGGGTGTTATTCATCAAATCAATACTGCTCGTCATCTTTCTTCCGGCGCGTTTGAGAGCATCGAGTGATTTATTTCTTGTCAAGGTCATACACCATGCTTCCATGTTATTCTTTTCTTCCAGCTCTGCTCTTGTTTCCCAAAGCTTTACCAGCACATCCTGCACCACATCTTTTGCTTCAGATTCTGAGTGCAAATAAGACATGGCGAAGCGAAACATATTGTCCTTATACTTCATAATCTTATTTGCAAACTCATCTTTATTCATTCTACATAGATACTTACTGCACGATAAATTTCTTAGAAATTTCTAAATCACCTTTCGCAGACTTTAATATGTAGACTCCAGACTCAAAATCCAGGGTACTGATTTTTTCTGTTTTGCTCTGTACATTTAAGTTTTTCACTTCATTTCCCTTAGCGCTGAATATACGAATGGAGCCACCCATCATTTCTTCAGGTAAATCAACAGAAATGGTATTTCCTTTATTGACGGGACTAGGGTAAATCTTAATTTCATCCGGGCTTAGAGTTGATTCTGAAAAGATATCCTGACCTACGGAAGAAAGAGATTTTGTCAACTGCCCCACGTCTGATAATCTCATGCTTCCCGTTAAGCTCGCAAGAATAAACTCTTCTTTCGTTCCAACTATGCAAAGTACTTCAAAAACAGTACCATTAGACTCATTCACCAACACGTGTACGGTGTTATCTTTTTCTTTTACTTGAATCAATTCTTCAAAATTTCCTGCAACCTTTTTAAAAGCGTCATTCACTAATCTTTTAGATTCAGTTTCAGTTTCTTCTACAACCATTCTAAATCCGGTAATCTGAGAAGCCATCTCTTTGAACTCCTTAGCTTCTTCTCCTTCCATCTCCACATCCTGAACAAGATCAAAAGCCTTGCCACTTACAGAAATATTCGTGACTTCATCATTATTCAGATAATTGGAAAAGTAGGTAGAAATAGCATCATTCTGTCCGATTGCTTGAATTGCGAGTGCAGATAAAAGCATAAATAAGTAAGCTGTTTTTTTCATTTTAGTTTGTTTTTGATTTCACAAGGAAGACGACTCAACATATGCTTTGTTACAGAGCGAACGATTTTTTTTATTCTTCCCGTCAAATGGGCTATTCTAATTACATTTGCATCCGCTTTATATAAATGATATGGTAAACAAGATCATTAAATATGTACTCATTGCCCTTTCCGTGGGTTGGAGTATTTATCAATTCACCTTAGGCAATATTGGTAATGGTATTCTATTTGTCTTTATCGCTGGAATATTTGTGCTCTCACTTTTCAGACACGAGCTTATTCTCTGGGCATTTATTCAGTTGCGACGTGGTAAATTTGAGAAGGCACAAGCTACTCTCAATAAGATAAAACAACCTGAACATCTCATTAAATCTCAGCAAGCTTATTACTATTATTTGCAGGGCTTGATCCAGGCACAAACGCAGAGTGCAACGAAATCGGAGAAATTATTCCGTAGGGCACTTTCTATAGGTTTGAGAATGAAAACGGACGAGGCGATGGCGAAACTGAATCTGGCGGGAATCGCAATAATGAAGCGCAGAAAGAGAGAAGCCATTAATTTACTTTCGGAAGTAAAAAAGTTAGACGATAGAAAAATCCTCGACGATCAGGTAAAAATGATTCAAGCTCAACTCAAGCGAATCTAATTAAAGACCTTTTGATCGGATAAGTTTTTGCCTTTCATAGCCCGGACCGCTGAAGCGGGTTCTGTATGAAAGGACAAGTTCTACACCACCACGTCCATTATTTGCCTGATTGAGCTTAGATGCAGTAAAGTCATAGCTTAAACCGAGAGAAAAGTCGTAATAATTAACTCTTCCTATAAAATATATGGCATCCTGAAGTCTGTAATAAGCTCCCAGATTGGTGGACAGATTATTTTTATGCGTTGTCTTCTCAGTGCGTTCCCAAAGAGTAAATTCTATCTCAGACCCAACATCAATTATTCTGTTCGGCCCTTGAAACATAACGAAAAGATTAGGCAAATAAGTTACACTAGAATTTTCGGGATATATAGCCATACTCACATGACCGATATACTTTCTCTGCAGAGACTCATTTGATCCTAGAAGGTCTACAGTAGGTGTATTCGCGTGAAGTACGGAAGCGCCTGCCAATAACTTCACCTGTTCATTGATTGAATTATACCAGGCCACTCCTCCGCCCAGATCAATATTGCTCTCGTTTATTGCTCCCGAAACAGGCTCTCCACTCGCTAGTCCCTGGTTGAAACCCGTACCAGTCCACTGAGTTTCCCAAGATACTTTGCTCAGGTCAATGCTTCTCTGCATGTATCCAAATTGGAGTCCCACAGAAATAAAATGGGGGTTCTGATCAGTTCCGCCCAGATCAATAGCATATGCAACGTTACCCGATATCTGAAAATTGTTGAAACCAGCAATACCAGCATTATCATTTACCAGGGAAATTCCCGCACCCAGAAAGTTTTGATCGAATGATTTATTCGTCAACTTAATAGGTGCGTCAGCTGCAAAAGCAAAAGTTCTATATCCTTCTGATACTGAAGTATACTGATTTCTGTAAGTTAATGCTCCACGAATATCTGCGTTAAATGCCCCAGCCGTTGCAGGATTATATGTAATTGGAGAAGCAAAAAACTGAGAGAAATGATAATCCTGCTGTCCCTGAATAATAAAGGGCAGAAAAATCAGAATCAATAAAGCGTTTCTTTTTTTTAGCATGGATTAGCGCGTTAAAGTCACATCACCTGTGTAAGTTTCTATTCCCCCTTCTGCAAAGGTAACTTCAAGGGTGTATACAAATGTTCCAGGATCTAATTGTCTTCCGTTCTGTGTGCCATCCCAACCTTCTTCCTGCCTGAAAGTTTCAAAAACTAGCTGACCATATCGGTTAAAAACCCTGAACTTCATTCTGGCTATACCTTGTCCCAATACTCTGAGTTCATCATTCACTCCATCACCGTTAGGCGAAAAGGCACTCGGTACACCAACAGCGGCAACAAAGTTCACAATAACCTGAACTGAATCATTTGCAGTACACGTTCCATCTTCACTGTAATAAACAATGTAGGTAGTAGTTTCCTGCGGGGATGTGCTGACTGTTTGCAGCCTAAAATCATCTACGAGTTCAAAAGGTTGCCATAAAAAATCTCCTTGAGGATCATTATTGTTCAAAATGGTACCAGTCAGTGTAATTGTGGCACCTGAGTTTATAGTACGATCGGGTCCAGCATTTAGCGGAGGGCGGGGACCAACGTACAAATCAATCACTTCGGGGCTAGCTGCACCAGCTGCATTCCAGGCTTCAACCAGAATGATGTACTCACCGGTATCTGGAAAGCATACTATACCTGGCTCTTCAACTGTAGATGACTCAGGAATACCACCCTGGAATGTCCATCTTACACTATCAGCATCGAAAAAATCGCCCCTAAATTCGGCGCAATCTCCGGCACAAAGTGTGTCTGGAACTGATACTTCAATGGTGGGCCTGCACTCCGGATCTGCTACAATCGTTATAACGTCATTGAATACAATTAGGCTATCTCCTCCAGCACCGGATACCTGAAGAGATACATCATATGTTCCGGCTGTATTGTAGCATATACCAGAGGGATTTTGATCTGTAGAGACTTCTGATCCTTCCACGGTACCCTGAAAGCTCCACAACCACTCGCCTATTCCTATACCCGTACTTTCGTCTATATAATCTACGCAATCTCCAGCGCAAATTGTATCCTGGCTTAATTCAATACGGGGAACTGGAGGATTAATGCATTGGCTCACCGTTATGAAATCTTCGAATGTCTCTGAATCAATCTCACCGTTTGAATTAGAAACCGTTAATGTAACGTTAAATGTTCCAGCTTCCTGATAACAGATTACTGTTGGGTCTTCTTCAAGCGATACCGCTACTTCCGGATCATCAATTCCTTCAAATGCCCAGACAAATTCTTCAGCTAAACCCAGCGATTGGTTGAAATAATCAACACAGTCGCCAGTGCATATAGAATCTCTTGAAACACCGATACCCACTTCAGGTGGCCCCGTACATGGGTCAACAATAATAGAAATCGTTTGAGTTATTGCTGACACTCCTTCTTGATCAACAGCACTCAAAGTAATATCATAAGTACCAGGTGTGTCATAGCAAACAAGCGGATTTTGTTGGGTTGAAGTGTCAGGCTCTGCTTCTCCTTCAACTTGACCGCCTGGAAGGCTCCAGTTCCAATTCAATATGGGTGGATTGGTAGTAGTAGATTGATCTGTTAGCTGTATACACTCTCCAGGACATATAACAGTTCTGTCAGCTGTAAAAGCAATTTCCGGACCTGTACAATCCAACACCTCTATGAAATTATTAATTGTAAGTGTTTCCGTAAGGTCAGCATCGGTCGCAGCCAAAGTCACATTATAAAAACCTGGAACATTTAGGCATATATCAGTAGGGTTTTGCAATAGAGAAGACTGACTATCAGTGCCATCTGCACTTTCAAAAGTCCATTCCCAACCAGTTACTCCACCAGGATCATCAGTTGTGCTTAAATCGGTAAAATCAACACATTCTTCAAATGCACAAGGTGTAGAGTTTGATACTTCGAAGTTAACTACTGGCCCACAATCCAAAATCTCTACAACCCCTACTTTGACTTCCGGGGCACTTTCGCCAATATTATCTTCAACTACTAAAGTCACATCAAATATTCCAGGATCTTCGTAGAACACGGCGGGATTTGTTTCATTGATGCCTGAAATTGATGCAGGATCTCCTCCTTCAAAAGTCCAGGTATACGTTGCCCCTGTGGCACCACTTGAATAGGTACCATCAAAATTGGTGATATCTGAGAAAGCAACATTGCTATTCTCACAAATGGGAAGATTGGTGGTTATTTCAAAATCAGCAACAGGAGCCACTGGAGCAGGTCCTGATGTTAAGCGAATATTGTCTATAGCAGCAGAAATGACCGGGAAAACCTGAACGTTATTACCATTATTCCTCCACCTGAAACCTATTTGCACATTGGGGTTATTGTTAGCTGTTGCCGGCAAAAGAATAGAAAAAGCGTCCCATTCGTTCACATTTGGAGAACACTCATCTGTTTGTCCTAATTGTCCAATCTCCACCCAGGTTCCACTGCCGTCATTAAGCTCTATTGCGCAGTAATCGCCAGCATTTTGACCGGCTATATACCAGAGATCCAAGGTTATACCCCATTGTCCCGCGCAGTTTATGACAGGAGATTCTGCACGTGTATCCGTGACATTCTGAAATCCAAAGTCAAGATAAGTCGCTCCACCTAAATCAGGTCCAATATCCGGATTGGGATCTACAACATTTGGCCCCAAACCTATATGCAGGGTTTGATCAGTGTTAAAAAAACCATCTTGACAGACCCCGCCACAACCACTTAAGTCTCCGTTTATACCTCCCAATTCTGACGAAGAAATATACCACTTATTGCTCTGAAATCCGGTACTGACATCTGTAACCGACCACTGCCCATTAAATCCAAAATAATCGAATTCATCACTCGTTATGCTGCTGCAGTCTGCAGAAGGATCAAAGCCAAAGTTTTCTATCCAAAACTGGGCATGGCTTTGCATTGAAACTCCAAAGAATATCAGAATGAGTGATATCGGAAGTAAAAAAGATTTCTCTTTGTTTGCAGCGAAATAGATATTATCCCAGTTCAATCTATAAGAATTATATCGTGAAAATCGGTGAAAATAATGAAATATACCAGAATGGTTCATTTTAATAAGGTTTTCCACTACTACTTAGGAAGAAAATGAAACTCAAAAATGCACATAGAAAAGGATCATCTATTTCCCGGTGCTAATAATTGTCCACAAGAGTATCATAATAAGCGGTAGCGATGACTTTACTAATTTGACGAAAGAAATCTTCTAAAGATGCCAAGTCAATGAGAACCTCACTGAATTATCAACTTTTTTCGGGCAATGGGTTTACTTAACTCACCTCGCAGAACAACAATATAGACACCTGCAGGAAGGTTTTGCACCTCCATCTCTACTAAGCCAGACTGACTTGTTCTTGTTCCGGCCACTCTCCTACCCAGGTTATCGTATAACTCAAGCTCAACACCTTCCTTTAAGCTATTGACGAATTCAATCTCAACAAAAACTGTTTCACTCGCAGGGTTGGGAAATAAGCTAAAGTTTTTCAGTACATCACGATCAACGGTGTTCAAGGCTTCAACTTCTATTTCTGAAGTTGTTATTAGGCATCCCCCTTCACTCGTAATTTCCAGAAAATATGTTCCAATCTGATCAATTTCAATTGATTGACTGTTCTGCCCTTCGAGCAACTCGCCATTGAGGTACCAAGCGTATGATTCTCCACTAAGCAGTGATTCAAGCATTGTTCCACCGTCAAATTGAATATGATCTAAGAACTCGCCATTTCCTTCAATTACCTGGCTTATCGTTCCATCGCTACCATTAATTGCATATAGCTCTCCCCATATGTCTGTACCAAACGAAGTGATATTGGTCTCTAGTTGATCTCCAAAAGAAGTCTGCCATTCTCCAAAGGCTTCCCACAGAACCCAGTATTCGCCAGAGCACCAATCGGTAAAAATATATCTGCCATTTAAGGAAGGAAATGACTCTCCTCTGTAGACTTCGCCACCGGTAATTGAGCATCTCTGTCCGTTGCCAATATTGGTATGGTCATACTCAAATACTGGGAAAATAGTCCCTGTTATGTCTGAGCAGTTGCCTGAAGAAGAATATGTATCTGTACCTTCAAAACATTTCCATCCGTAATTTTCTCCACCCATTGAGTTGGCCTGTTGAAAGTTAACTTCTTCAATGGATGATTGTCCTACGTCAGCCATAAAAAGGTCTCCGGTTTCAGAGTCAAATGCAATTTTCCAAGGATTTCTCAATCCAAAGGCCCATATTTCATCCAAACCGAAATCATCAAATGCAAATGGATTTGTCTCTGGTATAGAGTATGGATCAGTACTCACATCGATACGCAATAGCTTTCCCAGGTGAGACATAATATCCTGAGCTCTTCCCAAAGGATCGCCACCGCTGCCTCCATCGCCTGTCGCAATGTATAAATAGCCATCTGGGCCAAACACAAGTTGTCCCCCGTTGTGATTACTGAAGTCTTGCTCAAATTCCATCAATACTTCTTCTGAATCTTCTAGAGCATCGTTTTCATTCTCTGGGTTTACGGTAAATCTGGAAATTCTAGTGTAATCATCATTACCTATAAATGTGGTATAATTCACATAAAATTCACCGGAAGTGCAATAATCTGGTGCAAAAGCCAAACCGAGGAGCCCTTGCTCAAAGCCAAAATCGTTAACCGATGTCTGAATATCCAAAAACGGCTCATCAATTTGCGTTCCATCCGGAAGGAGAATATCTACAACACCTGGCTGCTGCACGATAAACAAACGTTCATCTCCTGCATTAACAATTTCACAAGGTCTGTCGTACCCACTCGCAATTTGATTTAGGCTCAAATCATATTGACCGATGGTGGCCAGGGGTAACAATAAAAAGGGAAGTAAAAATTTTTTCATTCTGCTCTTAACGTTTTTTCAAATTTCATCAAAGATAGATAACCTAAGATATTCATTACTTTTGCGGCCCGAAAATCTCTTTCATGACAAAGCTGGAAAAAGCCATAGAATCTCGTAAAACATTTGCCATCATCAGTCACCCTGATGCTGGAAAAACGACGCTCACCGAGAAATTTTTACTATATGGTGGAGCTATTCAAACCGCAGGGGCAGTAAAGTCCAATAAAATCAAGAAAACAGCAACTTCTGATTTTATGGAAATTGAAAGGCAACGAGGTATTTCAGTAGCCACTTCTGTTATGGGCTTCCTGTATAAGGATATGCAAGTTAATATCCTTGACACACCTGGCCACAAAGACTTTGCAGAAGACACCTATCGCACACTTACAGCCGTTGATAGTGTAATTCTGGTTATAGACTGTGTAAAAGGTGTTGAAGAGCAGACAGAAAGACTCATGGAAGTTTGCAGAATGAGAAATACCCCAGTATTAATCTTCGTAAATAAAATGGATCGTGAAGGAAAAGATCCATTTGATCTTTTGGATGAGCTTGAATCAAAGCTAGAAATCAAAACCCGTCCTCTGAGTTGGCCAATTGGCATTGGTGAGAGTTTTAAAGGTGTTTACAATCTATATAACTCAAGCCTCCGTCTATTTGAAGCCAACAAAACAAAAACAGAAAATCAATCTATTGAAATTGAGAATTTAACAGATAAAAAGTTAGATAACTTAATAGGCGACGAGTCTTCTGAAACCCTTAGAGAAGAAGTAGAAATTATTGAAGGTGTTTACGATGAATTTAATCCTGAAGAATACGAAAAGGGAAAATTGGCACCTGTGTTCTTCGGTAGCGCATTAAATAACTTTGGTGTGAAGGAATTGCTTGACACCTTTGTTAATATAGCTCCTACACCGTTGCCCAGGACGACGGATGTTAGACAAGTTGAGCCCCTGGAAAATAAGTTCTCCGGGTTCGTTTTCAAAATACATGCAAATCTGGATCCCAATCACAGAGATAGGATAGCCTTTTTAAGGATATGCTCAGGCAAGTTCCAGCGAAATCAATTTTTCCACCACGTCAGACTGGATAAAAATTTAAAATTTTCTAACCCTTCGAGCTTCATGGCAAGTGAAAAGAGTACAATTGAAGAAGCTTTTCCCGGCGACGTAATTGGACTCTACGATACGGGGAACTTCAAAATAGGAGACACATTAACGGAAGGAGAAAAAATGAGCTTCCAGGGTATACCCAACTTCTCTCCAGAAATCTTTAAGGAAGTTGAAAACAAAGACCCAATGAAAACCAAACAATTGGAAAAGGGAATCAGGCAGCTAACTGACGAAGGCGTAGCTCAGCTATTCGTTCAGGAAATGGGAAATAAAAAAATAATAGGAACCGTAGGAGAGCTTCAATTTGATGTAATACAATATCGATTGGAACATGAGTACGGTGCAAAATGCTCATTTAGACCCGTTAAATACCACAAAGCTTGTTGGCTAACCAGTGAAAATGAAGATAAATTAAACGAGTTCGTGCGCATCAAAGCCAGTGATATGGTTAAAGACAAAGATGGAAACTGGGTCTTTCTGGCTCCTAGTGCATGGATTCTCAACCTGGAAAAACAAAACTATCCTGAAATAACTTTCCACACTACAAGTGAGTTCAAAAGAGCCAGCATTGCTTAATTTTGGCATGGAATTAGAATTAAAATATCAAAATCACATTATGTTCAAACGAATCCTTGTTTCGATAGGTGTATTAACTTCTGCTTTATTATCCGCCCAAAATGACTCTTACAAGTTTCAAGTGAATAATTTGAAAGACACAGTGGTTTATCTCGCTAGTTATTATGGAGAGAAGCTATACTACGCAGATACGGCCTATGCTGATGGTCAGGGCAATTTTTCTTTCGGTGAAATTGCACAAGAAAATCAGGGTAAATATGCAGTTGTGATTCCCGGGCCCCGGTATTTTGAAATTGTGATAGCTGATAATGAAGAAATCAAAATAGAGACAGACACGGCAGATTTAACCGGCAACCTGAAAGTTTTACAATCAGAGAATAATAAAATACTCTACGATTATATGGGTTTCCTAACAGAGAGAAGAAAGGAAAGAGAGTTATTGCTCGAAAAGCTAGAAGAAAACGAAGGTGAACCGGAAATAACCAAGGCCATCAAAACAGAATACAACGCTTTGAATGAAAAAGTGGCTGAATATCAGCGAAACATAGCTGTGCAAAACCCTAATAAATATGCTGCAAAAGAAATTTATATGGCAGTAGAACCAGAGCCACCGGCAAACTTAAGGGAAGACAAAACGAAAGCATATTACTACTATAAGCAGCATTATTTTGACAATATAGATTTGAAAGATGACAGGATTATAAGGTCGCCAGTTTTCCATGGAAGGTTGGATAATTACTTGAATAAAACGCTCATCCAAAACCCGGATACAGTTGCCAAGGCTATGGATGATTTAATAGATAAACTAGAGCCTGGTAGTGAAGTATTTAAATACGTAGTTCATTACTCTACCTACTCTTTTGAAACTTCAAAGATCATGGGAATGGATAAAGCTTTCGTTCATATGGTAGACAATTATTACAAGCCCGACTTGGCCTTTTGGATGGACGAGGAAAAGCTTGAGACTATAAAGGAAAAAGCGAATCAAAAGCGAAATACGCTTATTGGCGATGTGATTCCCGAATTAATTCTAATGGATACTCTGGGAAATTGGATCAGTTCGCACAAGGACTTAGAGCAAAAATATGTATTGATCTATTTCTACGACCCCGATTGCGGACACTGCAAGAAAGAATCTCCTAAGCTCGCAGAGTTTTATAAGGACTTTGATCAAGATCTGCTTGGTATATATGCCGTTAGTAGTGAAACAGGAGAAAAGTGGACTGATTTTATTAAGAAAAACAAGATGGATTTCTTCAATGTTGCTATCCCTAAAAAGGCTTACGAGGATGCTGAGTATGCTACGAGTCTGATCACAAGTAGAAAAACCAACTACACAAGCTTGAAATACCAGGAAACATATGATGTTTATTCTACGCCCAAAATCTTATTGGTTGACCAGGATCGGGTAATCCGCGCTAAGGATATCGGAGTAGATCAGATTGGCGACTTTATTAATCGTCTGGAAGGGATAGGCATTGAAGAACCTGGCAAGGAAGAAATGGATACCGTTAAGGATCAGTAATTCAATTATCTTTTAAGCTTCTTCACATCAATAGCCTCTTTGCCTTTTTCTCCTTCGGAAAGTCGATAGGCAACGATATCGTTCTTTTTAATTTCATCGATAAGTCCGGCTACAGGGATGTAAATTTCTTCTCCGGTTTCTTCGTCTATTAAAAAGCCAAATAGCTTTTCATCAATATAGAACTTAACCTTTCCTCGTCTTGATTCAGTGCTCATTTAATCTCGTCCCTTGTTGAAAGCATCAATGGTTTCTCGCTGCCAGGTATTCTCAGAAATAGACTGTCCATTTTTAAAATAGTAGTTACCGGCTTTATCCAGCACTTTTTTGTACTCGTCTCCCTTATTGCCTTTAACTACAATGCGCGTGATAATCACTTTATTTCCCAAAGTTGAACTTTCTTCAGTTACTCCCTGGGGGTAATTCTCGGCAAGCTCTGTTCTGAAATACTCACCATATGTCTTGGGCTCTATGCTCTTGAGATTTTTCAACTCTTCAGCATTTCGCTCTCTTTTTTCATTGGCCATGCGCTTCTTATCCTCCAAAGAAGAATAAAAGGCCTTCTTATTTTGCTCTATGGTTTGCTGACCAGCAGAGACCTTTTCTGCATTGCTAGATGCCTGAGATTTTTCGTAGCGCTCTTTAAACTCCTTATTATCTAAGGCTTTCTCTTTGATGTCTTCGCGGTTCTTTTCGCTCAGCTCTTTTTGATAGTTTTTATAAGACTCTTCATCGGCTTTTATTTGCCTGGACCGCTCTTCGCGAAGTTTATCTGCTTCTGCATTTGCAGCGTAAACCTCATTAGCATCCGTTTGAATTTTCTCTTTATTGTTTTGCTTCTTGTTTGCACTCTCTTTGGCCCAGGCTTCCATTTGTTCTAGCTTCTTCTCATTATCTTCCTGGGCGCTTCTGACTTTTGCAGAGTGGATCTCAGCCATTTCTGACTGCATGCTTTCGTATGATTTCTCAACAGACTTAATTTGCTCATAAGTCACTTCTCTTTGTGACTTTTCCATTTCTGTTCTGAGTTGTTCAGTTTCTTCTAGCGATTGCCGACTTTTTTTGGCCTTTTCACGCTCATCTTCTTTGGCTTTTGCAGCCAGCTCAAACTGGGTATCACCAGAAGTCTTTAATGCTTGAAGATCCTGGTAATTCTCCGAACGATTTGATGCAGATAATTCTTCCAGCTCAGATTTCTGCGCCTTGTACTTCTCTTTCATTTTTTTTATCCTCTCATATCTCTCCTTTTCCTGGGCTTCTCTGGCTTCACGCATAAACTGCTCTGCTTGCTCTTCTGAATTTGTATTGACAACCTGGTTTTTTTGACGATTCTTACGCTTCAATGCAGCTTCCTTTTCCAATTCTTTTTGTCGCTCTCTTCTCAATCTGGCTTCTTCATCTTCTTTTATAAGGAGCTCTATTCTTTCTATCTGACTTTTGGGATAGAGTTCATCAGGTTTTATTTCTAAAGCCGCTTCGTATTGCCCTATTGCATCCTGATACTCAAGTATTGCCATACTTTCATCTGCTATCTTAATAGCGTTTCTGTAATCTTCTTCAATCTTAGCTTGAGCAGCTTCTTGATCTTTTAGATTTGACTTCTCTATAAGCAAGTCAATTTCTGTAATTTTCTTTTTGGGATAATCTTCTTCCGGAAATAGTTCACTGGCGTCCAGAAACTTGAGCTTGGCCATCTCCCAATCTTCAGAATCAAATAGTTCATCACCTGCATCAATGAGCCTTTCGTACTCATTTCTTTTTTCTTCCGCTTCAGATATTGCTCCAAGAGCCTTATTTGCATCAGCAATCTTTTCAAGTGCAAGCTCACTGTCAGGTATTAGTGCCAATGCATTTTCATATTCTTCAAGTGCCTTATCGTACTTCTGCTTAGAAAATCTCTTATCACCATCTTCGATAAACTTGTTGAACTCTGCCTGAATCTCAGCTTCTCGTTCCGCTTCTGCAGCTGCTTCCAGAGCTGCTAATTTTTCGTCGATAATATCAATCTGGGTTGCAGGATAGTTTTCGTCTGGTTTAATTTCCAGCGCATTGCTGTAAGAAGCTTTCGCTCTTTCCCAGTTTTCATCTTTAAATTGCTTATCACCTTCAGCAATTTCAGTGGTATATGCATCTTCAAGTGCATTTGCTTCCTGATATGCCAGATACTCTTCTGTGGCACGGTCTATTTTTTCCTGAATATCCTTTCTGTCAGGCATCAAAACCAACGCTTCTTCATACTTATCTACCCCTTCTACATAAGACTTGTCTGCAACCAGCTGATCTCCTTCTGTAACTAATTGACGAACCTGAGATTCAAGTTCAGCCTGCTGCTGTTCAAGTTGAGCTTGTTCAGCAGCGGCAATCCTTTCATCTATTAAAGCAATTTGATCAGCGGGATAAGACTCTTCTGGCTTCAATTCCTGAGCTTCCTGGTATTTCGATTTGGCTTCATCCCAACTTTCAACCGAAAAGTTTTCATCTGCCTGGGCAATTAAATCTGTGTATTGCCTGTTTATCTCAGCTTCTTTTTCAGCATCGGAAAGCATAGATTCAGCTTCTTCTATTTTGGCAGATGCCGTTTCGTCTTCCGGCTTCAGTTCTAATGCAGATTTATACTTTTCAATGGCTGCGGAGTATTCTTCAGAAGTCATTTTCTGGTTACCTTCTTCCATTAAAGATTGGAATTGAGCTTCTATTTCGGCTAATCTCTCCTGCTCCGCGGCTTCAGCTTCTCTTTCCTTAATCATTTCATCAATCAAAGCAATTTGATCAGATGGATATGATTCTTTGGGTTTAACTTCCAAAGCTGCGCGGTAATCATTAATGGCTTCCTGAAGTTTTTCATTCGCCATCTTTTCATCTCCTGAGCTGATCAGGGCATTGTACTGCTCTTCCATTTCCTGGCTTGCTTGAAGCTCCGTCTGAAGTGCCTTCGCTTCTTCAAGAGAATCTGTAGCATCTTTGTCTTCGGGTTTTGCTGCCAAAGCCAATTCAAACTGATTAATAGCTTCAGAATAGGTCTCTGCATCCATCGCAGAACGACCGGCTTCCATCGCATTTGTATATGCTTCTTCAGTTGCCTGTTGTTCGGCAATTTCATTTAGAATCTGGTCGATTTTGGCGATCTGGTCTAATGGATAGTTCTCTTCGGGAAGAAGCTCTTTCGCTTCGCGATATTTAGTCTTCGCTTCTTCATAAGACTCATCACTGAACAAATCATCAGCCGTTGAAATCAATTCATTGTACTGTTCTTGTTTCTCAGCAGCGGCTTCTTTCTCGGCCAAAAGTTGTTGGGCGCTTTCTAATTTGGTCTTGGCGCCTGAGTCTGACGGAATTAAATCTACAGCACCCTGAAAGCTTTCTACAGCCAAGGCATATTTTGATTGGGCCAGGGCATCATCACCTTTGGCAATAAGTGCATCGAACTCTTCCTGGACGGCAGCTGCCTGTTCAGCTTGTTCTATCAATTCAATACACTTATCTAAACGGTCTTGAGGGTGAGATTCTTCCGGAAAGATCTCTAATGCCGCCTGATAAAATCCTTGTGCTGTCTGGTAATCTTGTGAATCAAATGCCTGATCAGCCTTTGCTACCGCATCTTCGTATTGCGATTGCTTTTCAGCCATCTCCTGTTGACTTTGAAGAGCTTCTTCAGCATTCTCTAATTTGTTTTGAGCTTCTCTGTTGTCTGGAATAACTTCCAGGGCTTCTTTGTATGAGGCGATTGCTTCTGACCATTCCTCTTCTGACACATGCTTATCAGCACGAGACATAATTTCATTGAACTGCTCTTGCATGGCCATTTCGGCTGCGCGCTCTTCTAAAATCTTATTTGCTTCGGCAATTTGGGTCGTGGGGTACTCTTCGTCAGGTTTAAGTTCCAAAGCAGCTTCATATTGCTCTATCGCCTTTTTGAACTCTTCTGTTCGCATAAAACCATCACCAGCATCAAGTGCAGCATTGTAACTTTCGTTCAGCTCTTTTTCGGCTTTCAGAGCATTAAGCTTCGTTTCAGCATCGCCAAGCTTAGCCTTAACGGCCATATCATCTGGCTTCAAATCCACTGCAGCCTGGTAGTTTAAAACGGCGTCTTCAAAATCTTCTTTTTTCATCGCCGAGTCTCCATCCTTAACGAACTGAGCAAATTTCTCTTCAAGCTCGTCCTTTGCCTTCTCTTCTGCGCTTGCCTCCTTATCTAATTCTTTCTGCTTCTTTTCAACATCGCGCATCAAAGCAAAAATCTTGCTCTTTACTTGATTGGTATATTGAAAATCCCAGGATAAATCTTGCTCTGATTCACTGTAACTTGCTTTTCCGATAGGTTCTTCAAAGACCGATAAATCTTCACCTTCCATGGCAGGTGTAATTTCGTACATGCTCATATCGGTTGGCATTATTATACCAGCTCCTACTACATCGTCAGGAACATTTCTGGAATCAATAACGATAGACCGTTGCACGAAGCCTTCTTTCACAAACTTTAGCTCGTAATGAGCACCAATGTCCAGGTAAAACTCATATTTCCCATTTGCCCGAGTTGTGTAAGAGTCATAATTGGAACCGTCTTTAAGTACGTTTACCTGAACATCTCCAAGTTTTGAAGAAGTCATAGCATCAGATATCACGCCGTGTATGTTCAAATCGTCTTGACCATACAAATGCCCGGATACGCAGATAATAGCAAGCAAAGCAAAAGCTCTGGCTATACCAATCGGCAGCACACGAAGGATGAAATCACTCATTTTGGGCAAATATCGCAGAAAATTCTCGTTCTTTTGAATTAGATTTTCTAATAAACTATAACGTTAAATGAAGGGCTTTAGTTACTGGGAGTATAAGCATTTTTGGGGGTTTTGGGATTTCATAGTAATCGGGGGTGGAATAACGGGTTTAACAACATCGATTTTCTTAAAGAAACGCAATAAGAATGCCAAAATTGCCGTCTTCGAAAGAGGTGTGCTGCCATCTGGTGCCAGCACCAAGAATGCAGGCTTCGCTTGCTTTGGAAGTGCAAGCGAAATTCTTGACGACCTGGAAAACCAGTCAGAGAATTCGGTTTTTGAGCTGATTCAAAAAAGATATAGTGGTCTAAGCGCGTTAAAGCAGTTATTGGGTACAGACAAGCTTTCCTATGAGCATACAAGTAGTTTTGAGATATTCATGAACCATGAAACGAAAAGCTATGAACAATGCCTTGGAAGCCTGAGCTATCTCAACGCAGAACTAGTTAATGCAATTGGTAAACAAGCTTTTTGGGATGCCGGTAATCGCATAAGTAATTTCGGATTTGCTGGGGTTGCACACATGATAGAAAACAGGGAGGAAGGATTAATAGACACGGGCTCGATGATGAAAAATCTTATAGAAATGGCGCGTGGAATGGATATAGACATATTGAGTGGCCTTGAAGTGCTCCAGATTGAAAGTTTAGGAAACGGAAAGGTAGATGTGGAAACTCAATTGGGTAATGTGACTTGCGAAAATGCTGTCATTACCACAAATGGATTTGCCAGGAAGCTCATATCTGAGCTCGAAGTGGAGCCCTGCAGAGCACAGGTACTTATTACAAAACCGATAAAAGCATTGAAACCCAGAGGGGCGTTTCACCATCAAAAAGGATATAACTACTTCAGGCATATAGATAATCGTATTTTATTAGGTGGTGGAAGGCACATTAACAAGGATGCGGAGAATACAGATATTTTTGAAACTACTCTTGAAATTCAAGAATATCTGGAAAAGATTTTGAAAGAAGTTATTCTACCCGAAGAACAGGTCGAGATTGATTACAGTTGGAGCGGCATTATGGGGATGGGCAAATCAAAGGAGATCATTTTAAAGGAATTAATGCCGCAGGTAGTCTGTGCTGTTAGACTCGGTGGTATGGGTGTTGCTATTGGAACACAATTAGGAAAGGATGTGGCTAATTTGATATTACCTGAGTAAGGTCACTACTCCTCTACCCTGCTTTATTTCTCCCGTCCAGGACACGGCCTTAAAAATATAGTTGTAAATCAGATTTTCTCCAGATGTTAGTCTACCACCGCTCGTATCTCCATTCCACCCCTGATCAATGTCGTTTGATTTAAAAACTAGATTTCCCCATCTATCGTAAATGAGTAATTCAAAAGTTTGAACGTATTCAGCCTCTGCTTTAAAAATGTCGTTTAGACCATCCCCGTCTGGGGTAAAGGCCGTTGGTAAATAAACCGAAAAAGGTGGTTTAAAGGGTTTTGAAACTTCATCAAAGCAACCTATATCATTGATCACAAAAAGAGATGTTCTACCATTCTTTAACAGGTCGTCGCTCAAAATAGGCTCAAATTCTTGAGAAGTTGAACCATCAGGGAAGGTCCACTGATATTGACAGTCTGTGCACGAGTGGTTGACTAGAGAATTAAATGGATCGGAATAGAGGAATTCAAAATCAGCAACAACGTCATGTACATTTACATTTATTATATGTTCAATGACGGAACCGCATTCATCTTCTATTCTCACCGTATGGGTTTCATCTCTTCCCGGAATTACTGATATTTCTTCGATTTCTACGTCATTCCACCTTATGTTGTAGTCGCCGTAACCGCCGTAGGGTTCTGGATGCATCCTTATGCGTTCGCCCAGACAGATAGCCGTGTCAGATGGCAAGTCAGTTCTGAGCGGAGGATTGTACATGTAGACGATTAATTCATCTGTAGCTTCCTGATCACAATCATCTCTGACAATTAATTCAATCTGAGCAGTAGCATTGGGAGCGAAACCATAAGTAGAGTTCGAACTCATTTCATTACCATTTCTCTTCCACAGAAATGACAATTGACCAAAACCTCCTGAAACTTCGGGAATAATTGTCATTATTTCCGTGCACAAACCTGTGGTATCTTCTCCAAGATTGACCTGTATAGGATTCATCAAGCTCACCAGCTCCAGGTCTACGTTTTTTGTAGGAGCACATTTATCTTCCACAACCAGAGTCATTGTTCCTTCACTCGATACAACCTGGTTGAAAACCCCTTCTTCAGAGAGGATATTTCCGTTTTGAATCCATTGAAAAGTGTAATCTCCATAGCCTCCATTCACAATGGGTTCAATGTACACAGGGTCAACACAATTAAAACCTACTTCTTCGGGAAGTGAAATCTGAAGTTCATCGTATTCCTGCCGAATTATTTGAATAGAAACTGGTTCTGTATGTATGCTGCAGCCGTCTGTTACAACTCCTGATAAGTATATATTTTCTTCTGGGCTTAATTCGAAGTTGAATCCTTCAGCCATATTATCTGACCAATTAATTTCATAGGGCGCATTTCCCCCGCTGACTTCAACATCAATTATGGCTGGCTCAATGCAATCTAGCAAAACCGTATCAGGTGCATCAACAACAAGGTTTTCAAAGTCGCTTAACTCAAAATTCTTGCTGAAAATAGTTGTGTCTGAAGAACATACCTCAGTAAGTAGAAATTCAATTTCTACGCCTCTCAAACCTTGGTATAGGCCATCGTGCAGAAGATCAAGTACAATAGTCTTTGAGCCATCTAAATGGCTAAAGCGAATGCTGTCTGGCAGACTTGGAATGATGGCTTCTTCATTTTCAAATCCTTCTGTTCTTAGATAGACAATTTTGGGCCCTACAGAGTCAGGTCGAGTTAATTTTATTTCCAGCTGCGAACAGCCTTCAAGTCCTTCACCATTATCTCCGGGATTTAAAACTTCCAAGGATGCTTCTAAGGGAGGTTCACTTTCAAAACTGCCTGCTTCAATAAAAACTGCACTGTCATTTTTGTCGTCAATGGCATCTGCAATGGCCAATTTAATATGATAGACTCCACCACACTCAACTGGTATTTCTATGAGAAAAGGAATAGTAAAACCATCAAACTGAGTAGCTTGAAGAGACCCGTTTTCTTCATTATCAACGAAATATTGATTGTTTTCTTCCCAGTTTGAACTAGCTAAATTACAGACGTTTTCAGATCCATAGGTGCCCGGAAACCCTTGGTTAACAGTATTGATGGCTACAGGCACATTTGTCCCTGGAATTAGGGCCACGTTTTTTGCCGCATTTTCATAGTCCGAATTTCCATTGATTCCTGGCCCTGAAATGAAAAACCCAAAAACGTCATTGTATGGTGAACAGGTATGCTCGTTGTATTCTTCGCTGGCAAATACATACTTGAATCTTAAGGTATCTCCTTCTGCCGTAAAATCAAACTCCAGAACAGCTACATCATTAAGTTCTGCGGGCCATATAATTTGCTCTAAATCAGGCTCTGTATTTAACTCTTCCTCGTCAGGTATTGATACATGTGCAGTTGGAAGATCATTCGGACTCTCAGCTACATTTACACCGCCTGATGCCAAAATAAGCCCATGCGAAATTCCAATATTCGAGTTTTCAGCGCTGAAATAACCAATTTGACCATTTAGCTGATTTGCGGGTTGCCCGTTTATTGTAATATTCTGGGCTTCGATCCCTCCACCTAGAAGGATTTCATTTACGAGATATTCAGCACTATAGCTATCATCAACAGTGAGTTGGGCTTGTAAATAAAAAGGGATAAGTGCCCACAGTATTATGAGCTGGAGTTTTTTCAAGTTTAAGGAGTTTTCCCATTTTACTCCGGTTTAGCTCGAAAAGTTTCAATTAGAAGGCCGAAGGAGCAGTCTGTTAGATAGAGCTTTAATCTCCTTCTCGTTCATCATCATTTTTCGTGTTTCTCCATTTATGTACATCTCCGCCTGGTCTTTGTAGTGAGGACTCATCACATTTCCGCTATTACCAGTCGGAAGGATGGAAACGGCGTTCTCTACATCTGCAAAATCGATGACAATTCGCATAGCAGGACCATAGCTGGCCGTGTATGCACCTTTTGATGCAAAAGTAAAGCCCGCATTATTTATAGTTTCATTGCCTCCAGGAGCCGGAAAAGGCCCTACATCAAACCAAGGTCTGAGAACATCTACTTTACCTAAAGGGTGTGGGTGTTCAACAAAATGAATATTTTCCCAACGCCACTCCTTTGGATCTGGGCCGAACTCATCTGTCAGGTCGTTAAACGCCTGAATAAATGAATCTACAAAAACCGATGTTCTATTTTCCTTTTTTCTTGGTGTTGAGCTGTCTTCCCACCACAGCGAAGACGGATTGCTGAATAAAATGGGGTACGTTCTTTTTATTAAATGAGTGGTGAGAAGTTGCTCGTATTTTTCTTCTCCCAGTTCATCCATGAAGGTTCTTTCCAGGATATTGCTCAAGACCCGATAATAAACAGTCGGTTCCTGATCTCTTAGGCGGTGATTACCATCCCAGGTTTCGAGCATTTCCAAAGCTTCTAACTGCAGAGGGTCAAAACCTTGTCCTGAGCTCCTGAGCACTTCAGCAATATTCCGCGCTACCTGAGCTTCCACTATCGAAACCACATCCGTATTGATGCTTTTCATAGAGTCTACCGTGGCGGCGGTCATCAGCATTAATCTGCTCTTAATTCTGTTGTGGCGATTATTCGGGGCATAATATCCCGGGTACGAAACCCCTTCAAGAGAATCGTGATATTGATTGGCTGTAGCAATAAAGGCTTCCCGCGGATTCTGCAGAGATGGATTGTAATCAAAGCTGTAGAACCCCTGATACTCGCCGCTGCCATCAGCTCCATTCAGGAAACGTTTACCGTATTTTCCTTCTGCTCTTTTAATAAGCGCACTTGATGCCCACATGGCTATGTTACCGCTTGCGTCGCCATAAGCTACATTTAATCCAGGCGACTGAATATCCATGACACCACCTTTAAATTCCTGGATGTTTGAAGCGTAGTTCATGGTGTAGAAAGCTTCTAGCAATTGGTTGTCAAGCTGCGTGTAGTTCCAATATAAAGAAACAGGTTGCTCAAAACCTTCGGGTAAAAATTGATTAATGATGGTTCCGTGTACGGTTTCATATACAGTTATTGTTGTATCAATTGCATCAGATCTTCGAATACGCTCGTTGTATTTGATAACATCCTGCTGAAGCGAATCGCGATACCGGGTAACAGAACTGTCAGGATTTAAAAACTCTTCTACAAAAAAATCTGAGTCATCGTCTTCAAACATGGTCAATCCCCACCCATGATTTCTGCTGTGCCCGATCAAGGCCACAGGTATACCTGCTAGATAATTTCCATAGAAGCCGAAACCGGGGTATTCAATATGAGCTTCATACCATGTGGAAGGCGAGTTGTATTTAATGTGAGTGTCGTTGGCTATAATGACCTTCCCTGATAGGGTGCGCCCCGGACCTACGGCCCAGCTATTGCTTCCCTGCAGCAAGGGTATCGGGAGGTTGTCTAGCATCTCAGGAGCCTGAATACGAGCAATTCTATTGGAGTCTGCAGGAGTAGCAGTCGTATCCGCAAGAGGCGAAAAAAGACCACTATCGTTTGGAATGGCCAAATTGAAATCCCGGAGATAATCTTCGCCCAAATTCAAGTAAATATCTTCTACCAAAGGATCTGTGCGCAAAGCATATGCGAAAGTATAGGATGTATATCCTGCAACAGCAAACATATCCTTGATGGTAAAGGGTTCTGGATCAATTCCTATAATCTTGTATTCAAGGGGCAGCTTACCTTTTTCTATGTAGGTATTTACTCCTTTTAAGTATGCATTGACTATTTTTTGCATGTTGCCGGGCATTTGCGCAAATCTGACCGAATCTTTTTCAGCCTGCCTATTTGTGCCCAGGGTTCTGAAAAACATGTCTGCTCCTGTAAACTCCTCGCCAAAAATCTCCGAAAGTCTTCCCAGGCCAGCTCGTCTCATCAATTCCATTTGAAAGAGCCTGTCTTGAGCGTGAACATAGCCAAATGCCATATAGGCATCTTCTGCGGAGTTTCCATAGATATGGGGAACTCCATACTCATCGTAAAACACTTCTACGTCAGACTTTAAACCAGTCAATTTCTTTTTACCCCTTAATTGTGGTTGATGGCTCTGGAGAACAATCCACGCTACCAGAATGACCAAAACCAAGAAAAACAGGCTATACTTTAAAAATTTGCGAATACTCATTCTTTGTCGGATAATCTACGGCAATTTAAGCACAAGTATAAAGACTTAGATTATATTCGAAACGGAACTTAAAAACTCCTTTCGTGAAAACTATTGCTGTAGAATTTAAAAACAAGGACGGAAACACTTTAAGTGCACGTCTGGAGCTGCCAGTTGGCTATAGAGCTGAACACTATGCAATCTTTGCTCATTGCTTTACCTGCGGAAAAAACTCCAAGGCTAGTACTGTTATATCAAGACAACTTACTCTGAAAGGTATAGCAGTCTTGAGATTTGATTTTACGGGTTTGGGCCAGAGCGAAGGAGAATTTGCCGATTCAGGTTTTACATCCAACATACAAGATCTGGTAAGTGCAGCAGATTTCCTGGCTAAAGAATATCACGCTCCAGATTTACTTATCGGGCACTCTCTTGGTGGCACTGCGGTTATTCACGCGGCAGCAAAGATAGAATCGGTAAAAGCTCTGTGTACCATTGGCTCACCGTTTGAATCTTCCCACGTAATGCATCTTATAGACGCAAAAACGGAAGAAATTGAAGAAAAAGGAAGAGCTCAAGTAAATATCGGGGGACGGCCTTTCGAAATATCAAAAACCTTTATTGATGATCTGAAAAAGAACTCAACGGCTTCCATCCTTTCAGATCTCAAAAAGTCGCTGCTTCTCATGCATTCGCCGCAGGATAAAATTGTAGAAATTAAAAATGCAGCCGAAATCTATCAATCAGCTTTTCACCCTAAGAGCTTTATTGCGCTGGATGGAGCTGACCACTTACTTACAAATCGTCAAGATTCACAATATGCCGCCGAAGTGCTTGCTACGTGGGCTCAGAGATATCTCGGTCATTCAAAAAAAGAGAACTTAACAACAGATTTGCAAACCGTTGTTCAGCTTGGCAATGACGGCTTCACTACGGAAGTTGTATCCGGAAATCATTACTTGCTTGCAGACGAACCAACGGATGTTGGAGGCAACGATATGGGTCCTTCTCCCTACCAATTACTGAATTCGGCCTTGGGTACCTGTACGGCCATGACCCTTAAGCTTTATGCAGATCGAAAAAAGTGGGATTTACAAAAGGTTACTGTGCATCTTGCACACGAAAAACAACATCTTAGCGATAGTGCAAATCCCGATTCTAAAACAAGTAAGGCAGATATTTTTTCCAGGAAACTTGAAGTAGAAGGCACACTAGACCCAGATCAGAGAGCACGCTTGCTAGAAATTGCCAATAAGTGCCCTGTGCACCGAACCCTTACCGAAACTGAAGTTAAAATAAAAACAGAATATTTGGAAGATTGAATTTACCTAAGGAATTTCTAAAAAGCCTGCCCCTACCCGAATCAGAAATACTTGAATTTCAGAATTCTTTAGACGAAGAATTAAAGTCTAGCTTCAGGTTAAATCCATCCAAGGCGAAACCGGCTTTTGGATTTGAAAAAGTTCCCTGGAGCAAACATGGTTTTTATCTGGACAAGCGGCCAAGATTTACTTCAAACCCACCTTTTCACGCAGGCGCATTCTATGCGCAAGAAGCTTCTTCCATGTTCATTTCACATGTATTAGAAGATGTGGGTATAAACTCTAAGCCAATTGTGGCGCTTGATCTTTGCGCAGCACCCGGAGGAAAGACCACATTGCTTCAATCTGAATTACACAAGCATAGCCTAATACAGGCAAATGAAACCATCCAATCCAGATTCAAGGTTTTAATAGAAAATACCACGAAATGGGGGGTGCCTAATATTTGTGTTTCAAATTGCGATCCGGCCCGGTTTTCGGGGCTAGATAACTTTTACGATTTAATCCTTGTAGATGCACCCTGTTCGGGCGAAGGCCTTTTCAGAAAACAAAAAAATGCTGTTGAGCATTGGTCAATTAGAGCGGTAGAGCACTGTAGTGCACGTCAAAAAAGGATTCTGGCCGATATCTGGCCATCTTTAAAAAAGGATGGCTTGCTTATATACAGCACGTGTACATATAATCGCCTTGAAAATGAAGAGAACTTAAAGTGGTTAAAATCCAGAAATGATCTTGAATTTTTGAATATTGACATATCCGGGTTAAAAGGAATTCAGGAAGTTAATGACGGAGGGGTAATCGGTTACCGTTTCTTTCCACATCTGGTTCAGGGGGAAGGCTTTTTTTGCAGCGTAATCAGGAAACAAGACGGAGTAAAGGTCAAACGAAACAAGACTAAAAAGTTTAAACTGAAAATTTTAAAATCGTTTCAAACCCACTATGAGTTCTTAAAAGACGGGCAAGTTTACGCTGGCCAGGAAGAACAAATAGAGAATCTGGAAATACTGCTTAGCCATTTTGAAAAATCTATAAAACCGGGGCTTGAGCTGGGTAAACTCCTTAAGGGTTCTGTTCTCTACGATCACGGCATGGCTATGATTAACAATAATGACGAACAGGATATTGAGCAGATATTACTAGGCTTAGGTGATGCCCTTAAATACCTGAAAAAGGAAGATGTGTCTATGAACAAGCCAAGAGGTCGATACATTATTCAATTCAATGAATTTAATCTCGGTTTTGCCAAAAGCGATCAAAGGCGTCTAATCAGCCAATACCCGAAAAACTGGCGAATTCTCAAGTCTAGCGAAGAAGAATACACTCCCCTTGTTAGACCGTTGAAGTAATCTTTATTGAGTAATTTCGGCATTAAACTCTGAATGAAATGAAGCTAGAGAATTATATACAAGGAAATTGGGTTAGTGGAGATGGAGATGGCAAAATGCTATTTGATGCGGTTTCAGGCTCCGAAATAGCCACCGCCAGCACTGCTGGAATTGACTTCAAAGAAGTTCTTCAATACGGAAGAGATGTAGGAGGGCCCAAATTGAGAAAGATGACCTTTCACGAGCGCGGAAGAATGCTAAAAGCACTAGCTCTTCACCTTTACGAAGTGCGCAAGAAGTTTTACGATTTAAGCTATGCTACCGGTGCCACTAAGGGTGATAGCTGGATAGATATAGATGGCGGAATAGGTAACCTTTTTGCCTACAGCAGCCTTCGAAAGCAGTTCCCAAATGAAGCTTATTACGTAGATGGCGAGGCTGCATCACTTTCAAAAGGCGGTAGTTTTATTGGTCACCACATCATGGTTCCTAAAGAAGGAGTTGCTGTTCATATCAATGCCTTCAACTTTCCTATTTGGGGGATGCTTGAGAAGATTTCCGTAAACCTTCTTGCCGGAGTTCCGGCCGTAGTGAAGCCCGCTACGCTGACTTCTTACCTAACCGAGGCTATGATGAAGGAGATCGTGAAAAGTGATATACTTCCCGAAGGTGCCTTGCAGCTATTATGTGGCTCAGGGCGCGGGCTTTTAGATCATGTAGAGTCACAAGACATAGTAACTTTTACAGGCTCTGCTGATACGGGAAGAATGCTAAAGTCAAATCCGCGTATTTTGAATGAATCTGTGCCTTTTAATATGGAAGCAGACTCTCTTAACGCCAGTATTCTCGGGCCAGATGTTGAGCCAGACAGCGAAGAGTTTAATCTCTTTGTAAAAGAAGTTCAGCGAGAAATGACCGTAAAATGTGGTCAAAAATGTACAGCGATCAGGAGAGTTATAGTTCCCGAAGACCGAATTGAAGATGTTCAAATAGCCCTGGCTAACAGATTGGCTAAAACCACAATAGGCGACCCGAGATTAGAAGGTGTTAGAATGGGAGCTCTCGCTGGAAAAGAACAGGTTGAAGAAGTTCGGGCCAAGATTAAAGAGTTGCTGAACCACTCTGAAATGGTATATGGCAATTTAGATAAAATTGAACTTGAAGGGGCCGATGCTGAAAAAGGGTCCTTTCTCTCCCCTATTCTTCTGAGAAACAATGATCCGCTTAATCAAAAAGGCACCCATGAAATTGAAGCCTTCGGACCGGTGAGTACACTAATACCTTACTCTTCACTAGATGAAGCCATAGAGCTGTCTAAAATGGGCAAAGGTTCTCTTGTATGCTCTATTGCGACCTACGACGATGAAGTAGCAAGAGATTTTGTACTCGGAGCTGCATCTCACCATGGAAGAATTTTAATTCTCAATAGAGACTGTGCCAAAGAAAGTACAGGCCACGGTTCTCCAATGCCATTGCTTGTACACGGTGGTCCGGGTAGAGCCGGCGGCGGAGAAGAAATGGGTGGTAAGCGCGGGGTTATGCATTACTTGCAGCGCACATCGGTACAAGGCTCTCCTACTACCCTTTCAAGAGTAACCAATGTTTACCAGGTAGGTGGAAAGCAGAACGAAACGGAGTACCACCTTTTTAGAAAACACTTTGAAGAACTTCAGGTGGGCGACACAAACATTACAGCAAAACACACGGTAACTGAAGCTGATATTGCGAATTTTGCCAATGTAAGTGGCGATAATTTCTATGCCCATGTAGACGCTACGTCTCTTGAAGGCACCATCTTTGAAGGTCGGGTGGCTCATGGCTACTTCATCCTTTCTAAAGCAGCCGGTTTGTTCGTAGAAGCGAAGAAAGGTCCGGTTCTGCTTAATTACGGAATTGAAGAATGCAGATTTACAAAGCCCGTGTACCCCGGCGCCACCATTGGAGTGAAATTGACAGTGAAGCAAAAGGTTGATCAGGAAAAGCGAAGCGATGACGATATAGCCAAAGGCATTGTGAAGTATTTGGTTGAAGTTTATGATGAAACTGATGAAACAGTTGCCGTTGCCACCATACTTACGATGGTTAAGAAGCTAGATCAATCATAATGGAGATAAATTGGGAAGCCCTTTGGCAGCCTGAATCACTTGTAGCACTGGGCACACTAACAGTTCTTGAAATTATTTTGGGGGTTGACAACATCTTGTTTATTTCCATCATTTCGGAAAAACTACCCAAAGAACAGCAGCCAAAAGCCCGGGTCGTTGGTTTGGCTCTAGCCTTGATTTTCAGACTGGCCCTGCTGTTAATGATCTCCTGGCTGGTTCATTTTGAAGAAGAACTCTTCAGAGTGTTTGAGCATCCATTTTCTGGAAGAGATTTGATTCTGCTCGGAGGAGGACTCTTTTTATTGATTAAGACAATCTCAGAGATACACAACAAGGTTGAAGGAGAAGAAGAAATTCAAAACGAGAATGGTAAGACCAAAAAAAAGGCGCGATCATTCATGAGCGTTGTGGGTATGATTATCCTTATAGATATGGTGTTTTCGTTTGATTCGATTTTAACTGCCGTCGGTATGGTAGACGAAATTATCATCATGATTGCAGCTGTGGTAATTGCCATGATTATCATGCTTATTTTCGTCAATGCAATAAGCAGAATAATCAACCGACACCCAAGTGTGCAAATACTCGCACTTTCATTTTTAATATTAATTGCTTTTGTTTTAATACTTGATGGGCTAGGTAAACATATTGAGCGGGGTTATGTGTATTTCGCTCTATTCTTTTCTCTCATGGTAGAAGTATTGAATATCAAAAGCAGGAAAAAATCAAAAAAAATCAATTAGGATGTCTTCAGAAGAAGGATACGTAAAACACAGAGTTGACAATTTACTGGGAACCATTGAGTTTTTTCACCCCAGGAGTAATTCCCTTCCCGGGAATATTCTATCAAAGTTGGCGCAAACGATCGAGGAACTGGGCCAAAACGAAAACGTAAGAGTTATACTTGTGAAATCAGCAGGCGATAGAGCTTTCTGCGCAGGTGCCAGTTTTGATGAACTTGTGGCTGTTTCAAACTTTGAAGAAGGTAAGGAATTCTTTTCCGGATTTGCCCGGGTAATTAATGCCATGCGCAAATGCCCAAAATTCATAATTGGAAGAGTTCAGGGTAAAGCCGTAGGCGGAGGAGTTGGACTTGCAAGCTCGGTAGATTATTGTTTTGCCACAAAGCACTCTGCAATTAAACTGAGCGAACTCGCTATTGGAATTGGTCCGTTCGTAGTTGGACCAGCGGTGGAACGCAAGATCGGAACTTCAGCCATGAGTGCACTTACCATTGATGCGCAATCGTGGAGGTCAGCTAATTGGGCTCTTGAAAAAGGCTTGTATGCCAACATTTCAGAAAGTACTGAAGAGATGGATGAAGGAATAACAGAACTGGTTTCGCGATTGACTCAGAGTAATCCGGAAGCGATGGAAGCATTAAAAAAGGTATTCTGGGAGGGCACAGATCACTGGGATGATCTTCTACAGAAGCGAGCAGCTCTTAGTGGTAAAATGGTACTCAGTGACTTTACTCGGAATGCTATTTCTGCTTTTAAATCAGGAAAACGCTAGAATCAAGGCGTCTTTAACTGGTTAAGCTTAAATGAATTAATATAGAACGCGCGATCAAAAGCACCCCTACTAAAAATTGGCTCAATTATTTTTGTCAATGGTTCTGAGTGTTTTTAACTTTCACCAGAATAAACTACCACCATTCTTTTTCTCAAAAAAGGAATCTTGGCCAGCAACCTCCCAGCAATGAAAGAAGAAATCTTAAGCAAACTCGAAAATCTACTTAAAGAAGATGACGTGCAGGGTATTAAGAAAGAGTTTAAAGAACTCAGTGCCCAGTACAAAACCTTCATGTCGCATGCAGAGGATGATAAAAGCGATGCAGGAAAAGATGACACAGTAGTTGAAGACCCTGATACGGAAGCTAAAGAAGCTACTCAGCCAGATAAACCAGCGATAGTTGAAAAGGATGAGCTTGAAAATGCTGAAAGTTCTGAGAAACAAGGTCCTGATTCAAAAGATCAGGAGAACGGATCAACAGAGAGTACTGACGATGAAGATTCTGAAGCAAATGCAGATGAAGATGAATTGAAATTGAAGGATCATCTGGATGCTAAATTTCAAGAACTGAACAATCTGTACAAGGAAAAGCTAAACAAGCTTAGAGAAGAAAAAGAAAAAGTTGAAAAAGAAACGATAGCTAAGGCCAGAGCTCTCCTTGAAGAACTAAAGCAGGTAATAGAAAATGAAGAGAACATAGGGAAAGCTTTTGCAGGCTTTAATACAATCAAAGATACCTGGAAGGAACTTCCAAAGGTGAGTAATGATGCCTACCGAGATCTCAACGCAGAGTACAACAAGTACGTTGAACAATTTTTCTATAACATCAACATTTACAAAGAGCTTAAGGAGCTTGACTTAAAGCACAATTTAGAAGAAAAGCAACGTGTTTTAGAAGACCAAAAAAAATTATTGGAAGTAAATGACATCCGTCTTCTCGAAGTAGAAGTGCGGCTCAATCAGGATCGCTGGAATGAAATTGGTCCAACTTTTAAAGAAGAATGGGATAAGATCAAAGATGAATTCTGGACCATAACACGGGCCATTTACAAACGTATTCAAGACTTCTACAACGAACGAAAAGAAGAACAACAAAAAAATTTAGAGAAAAAGAGAGAATTACTTAATAGAGCTACATATCTCGCTTCGCTCAACCTCAAGGCACATAAGAAGTGGAAAGAAAAAACCGATGAAATCATAGACTTGCAAAAGCAATGGAAGATGATTGGTTTTGTTCCGAAAGAAGATGCTTCTGAAATATGGAAAGAATTCAGAACCGTTTGTGACAGTTTCTTTGACCAGAAGCGCAAACATTACGAAGAACTCCATGCAGAGCAAGATGCAAACAGGGATAGAAAGCTCAAATTGGTTGAAGAAGCAGAAGCTCTTAAGGATAGTGAAGACTGGAAGGAAACAGCATCACGACTTGCTAAGCTTCAAAAAGATTGGAAGAAGATCGGAGCGGCTCATCAGCGCGATGAAAACAAGCTGTGGAGAAGATTCCGCGAAGCATGCGACCATTTCTTTCAGGCCAAAAAAGGGCAACGAAGCGAAGAAATCGAAGAGCAAAAAGAAAATCAGGTTCTCAAAGAAAAACTCATACAAGAATTACTGGCATTTGAACCCGGAGAAGATAGAAAAGTGAATTTGGACGCACTTAAATCGTTCAGTGATAGGTGGAGGAAAATTGGGCATGTTCCTTTTAAAACAAAAGACGCTATTAATAAATCATATAGAGATGCCCTGGATAAAAAATATGCCGCTCTAAAAATTGACCCGAAACAAAAAGAGCAGATTCGCTTTGAGCAGAAGCTAGCCGACATTAAAGAAGGAGCACAAAGTGACCGGGCCGTTAGAAAAGAACAAGATGCCATAAGGGGTAAGATTTCTAAACTAAAAAGCGAAATAACTCAACTTGAAAATAATATGGGATTTTTTGCATCGTCTAGCGGAGCAGAAAAATTAAAGCAAGAAGTTGAGAAAAAAATTGACAAAGCAAAAGAAGAAGTCGAAACCTTAAAAAATCGTCTGAAGTTAATCAGAGACGCCAATGACTAGGCGTGTTCTCATTTTAATCATTAGTATCGCTCTAAGCTCAATTTGGATCTCCTGCCAAGGAGAAAACAAGAAAGAGGTTAAAGCCTTGGTCTACGAAGGCATGTCTAGGCAAGATTTAAGAAATAAGCTCGGAGAACCAATATCTATAGACAGCTCGGGGCATGTTTTTGATACACAGAGACAGAAAAAAGTGAGACTAGAAAAGTGGGAGTATGATAACCGCACGGTTCTCATTATTAATGATACCGTCAAAGATCCAAATATCAACTAGTTTAGGTGCAAAAGCGAAAGTTCGTTTAAATAATCAGGTGAATCGGTGAATAAATTGGCCCGTGAGCGAATATATTGCACTCTCCTATCCTTTCTGTAGCTAACTTCAACGTAGAAACCAAACAAATCGTAAATCATGGTTCTAGATCCATCGCGTGCGATTCTTTGCTCTAAAAATTGACCATACCGGGAAACCAAAGATGCTTTCCCGTCAAAAGTTAATATGTCAAAATCTGTCAAAGTCATATTTCTACGAAATTACGAATTGCTTCGACGAATGTCAATTCGCTAAGGATCTAACATGTAAAGACTTTTCTTTCCTTTTGAAACTAAGCCCATTAGAATATTGAAAAACGACATAGGTTTATCTTGGATTAACTATTACTTAACGTTGTGGTAAGATTTGGGGGGCCAGATTATGCTTAGAATTGTAACCGGATTTATGTACTTCAAACCAGAAATATTTCCATTCAATTTTCACAAGCATAAGTCCTTGATTACGCTTTTCGTAGCTATTAAAAACTCAGCCCGCACCTTTTAATGGACTCTTACTTCATTCTCGTTCTCATTCTTTTGGTCCTCGCCGTTGCAGACCTTATGGTTGGAGTTGCAAATGATGCTGTTAATTTCCTTAATTCGGCTATTGGTTCAAAGGTAGCTTCAAGGCGCACCATTTTGATAACCGCTGCGATAGGAGTTTTTATCGGAGCTTCCTTTTCTAGTGGTATGATGGAAGTTGCACGGAAAGGTATATTCAATCCTTCTTTCTTCACTTTCGACGATGTTATGGTGATTTTTCTGGCAGTCATGATAACTGATATCTTATTGCTAGATTTCTTTAATAGTTTAGGCCTGCCTACAAGTACAACTGTATCTATTGTGTTTGAACTATTAGGTGCATCAGTCATTACGGGGCTTCTTATGATGTCTTCAAGAGAAATAGAAGGTGCATCCGGCCTAATTGATCTGATCAATCACGAGAAAGCCCTACAGATTATAGCAGGTATTTTTCTGTCAATTGGAGTGGCATTCACGATAGGAGCTTTCGTTCAATGGATTTCCAGGTTTGTTTTCACCTTTAGACTAAACCATACCCAAAAAATATACGGAGCCCCCTTTGCAGGCCTGGCAATAACCGTAATAATCTACTTCTTGCTTATTAAAGGAGTGAAAGGAGCTTCTTTCGCTACAGATAATTTCGTTGGCTTTGTTACGGGAAATACCTGGTCTATTCTACTGATATCGCTTATTGCAGCGACTCTTTTCAGTTTTATACTTCAAAGAGTTTTTCATATCAACCCTCTGAAGGTTGTTGTACTCCTGGGTACTTTAGCTTTGGCTATGGCTTTCGCAGGCAATGACCTGGTAAATTTTATCGGAGTTCCAATATCTGGCTACATGAGTTACCAAATGTGGTCAGCTACAGATATCCCTGCTGGTGAATTTCTAATGGATAAAATGGCTGGCGAAGTTCAAACCCCTCCTTTTTTGCTCTATGGAGCAGGATTGGTAATGATGTTAACATTGTGGTTTTCTGCGAAAGCCAGAAAAGTAACAGATACTCAAGTAAAGCTTTCAGCACAGGGAGCCGTAGAGGAAAGATTTAAACCCAACGCACTTTCTAGGGGTATTGTGACTGCTTCAAATCAGTTTGCAAACTTTTTTACCCGAGCTTTGGGAAGACGCACCCGAATCGTAATTGATACACGGTTTAGAATTGCCAAGGTAGATGAGCATGATCTCCCGGCATTTGATTTGGTTAGGGCAAGTGTCAACTTAATGGTAGCCAGTATTCTAATAGCCTTCGCATCTTCCCTGAAGCTTCCCCTCTCAACAACTTACGTCTCGTTTATGGTAGCTATGGGAGCTTCTTTGGCAGACAGAGCCTGGGGATCAGAAAGTGCACCTTATCGTGTTGCTGGCGTATTCAATGTAATAGGAGGATGGTTTCTGACAGCCCTTGGTGCTTTTACAGCTTCGGGACTGGTTGCTCTTTGCATCTACTTTGGAGGAAATTGGGTGGCCATCGGATTGTTTCTTATCGCCATGTTCGTTCTCGCCAGAACAAATCTTCCCAAGCTATTTCGTAGGAATAAGACTTAAAAGCCGTTCTCCATATAATGGTTATATCGCTCTTTATTGAATTTATAGAGCAAAGGATTCCTACCCGGGCTGTCATTGTTCTCGTCTCGTCCTTTTTCCAACAGAACATCCAATTTTAAAACTTTCTTTCTAAAGTTTCTTTTATCTAAGCTCCTTCCAAGAATTTGTTCATATAAAGACTGAAGCTCAGTTAAGGTAAATTCTTCGGGTAATAGCTTAAAACCTATTGGTCGGTTTACAATTCTCCTTTTAAGTCTTTGTCTGGCTAGTTCCAGAATCTCATTATGATCATATGCCAATTCTGGAACTTCCGTTACGGGAATCCATTTAAATTCCTTATCGGTTCTATATGAATTGATATCCCTTTCCATATTAATTAGACCGTAGAAGGCAATGTCTATTACCCTTCCCAAAGGGTGCCTGTAAATCTTACCAAAAGCATTCAATTGCTCCAAATAAACGTCTCCATTACCAAAGCATTCTTCAGCAATTTCTCTGCTCTTGTTCTCTAAACCTTCATTAGACTTTATTAAAACACCGGGAAGTGCCCAGGCACCCTCATAAGGGTATCTTGAAATTTTTTGAATAAAAACTTTAAGCTGTTCGTCTTCAAAGCCGTATAAGACATTAGTAACGGAAACGCCCATATCAAAATAAACAGACAAGTCTTCTGTTTCTTCTGCTGAATTAAGGTTTGTAGTATTTGAGGGCTTCATCCATGTATTCGTTAAGGTCGTTAATTCTTCTATCGTCGCTCGGGTGTGTACTCAGAAATTCAGGCGGTTTCTGTCCACCTACTTCTGACATTCGCATCCAAAATTCAGGAGCTTCTCTTGGGTCGTAGCCCGCCATGGCCATGAAAACCAAGCCCATTTTATCTGCTTCTGTTTCATGAGATCTGGAAAATGCAAGCGATCCTATACCAGCTCCTATTCCATAAGATTGCAAAAGCAGCTCTCTGGTTTGCTGTGGTTGTTCTTGTGTCATCACATCTAAAGTAAGGCCTGCAGCTTGAATACCTATTGCCTGACTCATCCGCTCGTTTCCATGTTTTGCAACGGCATGGGCTATTTCGTGACCCATAACAACAGCTATCCCAGCTTCATCCTGGCAAATTGGTAAAATACCCGTATAAAAAACTACTTTACCACCCGGCATGCACCAGGCATTCACCATAGAATTATCGACCGTATTAAATTTCCAGTTGAAATTTTTGGTCATCTTATGATATCCATTGTTATTTAGGAAATCTTCTACTGCTGAAGATATTCTCACACCCACTTTCCTAACCAGTTGGGCATCTTCATTGTAATCAGGTAAAGGATTGTTCTCATTCAGAAAATCAGAGTAAGCCTGAGCACTCATCCCAACCATTTCAGACTCAGAAAGTAAATTGAGTTGTTTTCTACCGGTAATTGGAACTTTAGAACAAGCCAACACAAGGAGCAATAGCCCCGTAAATGCGATAATACGTTTTAGCATGTTAGTGAATTTCTGCGGTAAGACCCCTATCCAATAAAGCAGTGCACATGGGTTCCAGCTTCTCATACTCTCCCCTTTTCACGGAGCATTTACCTTTGTAATGTACAATGTATGTGCACTGTTCTGCCTGTGTAAGATCATGTTCGCAGACTTTTACCAGGCTCTCAATAACGAAGTCAAAAGTATGGTGGTCGTCATTGTACAAAACAATTTCCTTTTGATCTTTGAGAATCTCTTTAAGATCCAGGTCTAATTCTTCTTCTATCTGTACTTCTGACATGGTTTAGTTTACTTTAACCATTACAAAGGTACAAATAAGTCTTTTTAATAAGTTAAGGAGTCTTTAATTCTCGATGTCTACTTCTGCAATAGAGCCGTTTACCATCTTTCCCATGATAGCTGATTCCACTCCGGCTTCCTTGGCCAATTGAAGAAATTGATCCGCCTCTGCCCTATTTGTAAATTTTGGAGAGACAAACATTTCCTGCCCGCCAGGCCCTTGCATTCTCTGAATATTCCAATCTTCATTATTCGCAAATGAGTTGGCAAGCTCTTCTGGCATCTCACCGGCAGTCATACCCATGATAACGACGTATTCTATTACGTCGTCTGAATCATCTTGAGATTTTTGAGAAGTTGAATTCTCGTTGAATAAAACCGAATTACCCTGCTCGTTCAAAACCATCCGTGCTTCGTCAAGAGAAATTCGCTTTCCGTTATAATAGGCTGTTATGAATGCATCTGAAACACCTTTTTGAACGACTGTATTCTTTCTGGTTTTAGCTGCATCCAGATCAATATAGCGCCCAGATGTATATCGAATGTATCCGGAAGTAGTAAGTTCACTGTTCAGCTCGGTAAGGTCATAAAGCTGATCTAATTTTACGGGTTTAGAATACACACCCACCTGAACTGTATAGAACAACCCTTTGGTAATCTCCACTTGCGTAGCTTCAGCGGCTTCTGGGTCGTTGTAGTAGTCAGCTGCCTGAACTTCTTCTGGTGTAGCAGCTTCCAGGGGTGGCTGATTATTTTGAGTCACTTCATTAGATGATTCTGAGCTTTCTGTTGGTGCATCTTCATCCATTTCCCTGGCCTGAGCTAATATTTGTCTCGCCTGAGCTCCTGTTAATCTTTCTCCATCTACGTATACCACAACAAAAGCATCGCTGTAGCCTTTCTGGCGAATGAGATCGCGCGTATCTTTTGCTTCCTTGTAAATTCTGAATAAACCTGCTCTGTAGCGTGTTATGCCATTAGAAAGTTCCTGCCCCATAACGGGAGCAAACTCCTTGTATAGATCTTGAGGTATAGGGTTTCTAAACGCACCAACCTGTACCTGGAAAATAAGACCATCTGGCATTACCGGGTCAATTGGTATGGGGTTTTTGTCACTATA
>Ga0207419_1000367_pt1 | contig 38580 bp, 41 predicted proteins | sample ElkSloMetagenome_4_FD_184723 | JGI IMG/M metagenome (GOLD analysis project Ga0207419, IMG submission 184723) | Hot spring microbial communities from Elkhorn Slough, Monterey Bay, USA - MD2A (version 2) | ecosystem: Environmental > Aquatic > Marine > Intertidal zone > Estuary: Microbial mat ...
TACGCATTCAGGTTAGGACATTTATAAATCCTGGAACCTTTTAACAGTCTACTGTTCCCTGATCCGGTGTTCCCTGTTCCCGATTCAAGTAGCGCTATACCTCTTATTGTCCGGGAACGCGAGGCAATCCCATACTGTAGTTGAGAACTCGGCTATTGAGATTGTAACTAATCTCTCCGGCTTGTAAAAGACTTCGCACAAAATGTTCAAGATCAGAACCAATGCGACGCATATTATACTCAGTCAGGTCTTCTCCATTGGCGGCTTCTACTAATTCATCAAATTTTTGATAAACCTTTTTTAGTGCTGCCTCACTCCAGTTAAACTCGTTATCGGGATCAACATCTATCGTTAAAACTTGGTCATTGTCAACCAGTTCATCATTCTTAATTTCAGCAGTGTAAATCTGAATATGCCGAGTTGTTGATTTGAGCAACATAGCGTCTGCAATTTTAAAATTTCGATCTTTGCATTCTCATTGTAAACGAGTTTCAATTTCAATAAATCTATAGATTATCTTTATCCAATGACTAACTTTTGGAAGACTGTGTTCAATTTTGCCCAAACCACGACGACTGAAGTCGGACAGCAGTTAAGGCTTGACTGGGGTTCAGTCCAAGCCTCGGAAAAGTCCGATGGAAGTTTAGTCACCCAATCTGATCATTGGGCTGATCTAGAAATTCGTCGTCGCATTAACGACACATTTCCCGAACATGGTCTTCTTTCTGAAGAAGGAGAACATCTTTTCCCCGCTACCGATTGGTGTTGGATTATTGACCCAATCGATGGGACAACCAACTTCACTCGGGGGCTTCCGATTTGGGGGATTCTCATGGGCTTGTTGTACCGAGGAACCCCTGTCTTTGGTTATGTTCATCTCCCCCCCTTAAATCAGTCTTTTCATGGCTTATGGCTGGAAAATACGGGGTTAACTGGCCCGAGTGGTGCTTTTCGTAACCAGCAACCGATTCACTCCAGTTTAGACACTCCCGGTTCTGATCATTTTTTTAATGTTTGCACCCGCAGTACCGCTATTATCCCGAATATTCCCTGCAAAATTCGGCTGATGGGGATGGCGGGTTACAACTTCTTGATGGTGGCTTCTGGTGTTGCCATTGCTGGGGTTGAAGCGACACCCAAAGTTTGGGATATTGCCCCTCTCTGGCCGATTCTGAAGGCGGCGGGGGCGGTTTGGACGCCGCTAAACCCTGAACCGATTTTTCCCCTCCAACCCGGAGAAGATTATGGTCATCGTTCCTATCCGATATTAGTGGTTAGCCAAGAACAATGGGTTTCCCAGTTTCAGCCTTTAGTCCAGTCTTTACAGTGATCGGTTCTTTTCCGGGTCATCTGTCACCTGTCCCCTGAGTTTAAACTTTTGCGGCTACCCCAAAGCGAATTTTTAGATAATCTTCTTCCATTTTCGCGCCCGAGGGTTGCAACGCGGCTAATGCTTGGGGTAAAACTAAATTCCGGCGATGATTACCGATCCGAATATTTAACTCATCTCCACTTTTATTCAGTTTAATTTGATCTTTAGGAATTCCGGGAAGATACAATTCTAAGCTGTAAGAATCTTTCTCTTGATGAATTCTAATTGTGCTTTCTGCATAGTAAACTTGGGTCGGATCTTCGTCTTTATACAAAGTATCTTTGAGTCGATTTAATGCCTCTAGTCCACACATTTCTTCGGTGTAGAGTGGCACTTCTTTGACGGGTAAAGGCCGGAAGTTATCGTGAATTTCTTGACGATATTGTTGTTGATTTTCTTTCCAGCGTTGGAAAAATGGATCGGTGACTTCGGCGGGAATAATCCGATTAGCAACGACTAAATCTGTTGCAACATTATACAAACTTAAATAAGCATGGGCGCGGAGAGATTCTTTGATGACCATTTTTTCAGGATTGGTCACTAACCGCACCGATGTTTGGGTATTATCGGTTAAGACTTTTTCTAATGCCTCAATTTGTTCATAAAATTCATAGGGCGCATCCATCACTTCTTTGTCAGGTAAAGAAAATCCGGCGATGGGTCGAAAAATCGGTTCAACGATGGGACGCAAGGCTGCTGACATTCCTTGAAACGGTTTGTAAAATTTTCTCATATACCAACCGCCCACTTCGGGTAAACTGAGTAAGCGTAACGCGGTTCCTGTCGGGGCTGAGTCGATAATTAATACATCATATTCGCCCTCGTCATAATGACGCTTCATCCGGACTAAGCCAAAAATTTCATCCATCCCGGGTAAAATGGCTAATTCTTCGGCTTGAATGCCATCTAAGCCTCGGGCTTGCAGGACTTGTGTAATATACCGTTTAACGGCGCCCCAGTTCCCTTCGAGTTCCATTAACGCATCGAGTTCAGCCCCCCAGAGGTTGGGTTGGACTTGGCGAGGTTCGTGACCCATTTCTACATCAAAGCTATCGGCGAGAGAATGGGCGGGGTCTGTACTTAGGACGAGGGTCTTATACCCTAATTCTGCACACCTTAAGCCTGTGGCTGCGGCGACTGAGGTCTTTCCCACGCCACCTTTACCCGTCATTAAAATTACACGCATTTCGTCAAGTCCTGCTTAAAATTTGTTCATATTATTTTAACTTTAGCGGGTTTTTGGCAATATTTGCTTAACAACATCCAAGCGAGAACAGTCCCAATAGTCGATATGACTGCTGATCAGTCCCTCTGAGTTGAGTTTGAGTTCACTCCAACCGGGGATAGAAACACGGGGTTTCCAGGGAAGCGGTGTTGTCCAACTGAGTGTCCAACGGGTTTTTATAATATTCTCGGCTTGGGAGATATCGTGTAAATCAAGCTGAACGTCTATGAACCACTGACGGATAAAGCCAATCATTTGTTTGTAGCGTTCGACTCCGTTAAATTGGTTTAAGGGGTCTTTAAAATAAACGTTTTGGGCATAAAGATTGTAAGTTTGATCTTCAGGAAATCGTTGATAATCTTGTTTGATGATGTCAATAATTGTCATTGTTTTAAAGGGTTAATTTTATACTATTTTCAATAAAAGTTATGGGTCAATTTTGAGCGATGACTAGCCCCGATTTGTCTAATCAAAGCTCAAAAAAGTTGTGATGTTCCTCGGTGAAGTTGCAGTTCAATTCAACCTGACCTAGAAAGTGTTAGGCTTTCAAGCGTAGGGTGGGAATGATTTTCAAACACCACTCTGACATTTGAGATGCTCTCCACAGATCAATAATTCTGACTCCAATTATCGAACCTCTGAAGTTGACATCGACTTCTTGACCGGGTTCGATTCCTTCAGGATTGCTATACACAATCACGGTGGGTTGGTTTTGTGCTAGACGTTGATAGTCTGAGAATTTAATGCGAATTGACATTTCTAATACTCCTTTATTAATAAGGTTGAAAAAAAAGAACAAAAACAGGATGTCTTCACACAAAACAAAAACGTACATTATGGGAAATCTGAGGTTGCTCAATCAAAAGCCCATCGGACAGAACCCTTGAAATCTCGTTAAAGTACGTCATTGCTTTAATTTTACCTTGTTGAGCAACATTTTTTGGTTATAGTTCAATAATTTTTTGAACGGCAGTCATAAGTCAAAAATTAAAAATCAGAATTTGTTTTGTTTAGAATTTGGATTTTAGAGATATTTTAAAACTTTTATAGCGATTTTAACTTGTTTTTAACGATGAGCAATTCCCAAACTTATTGATTGAAATTGAACATTTATTTTTATAAACTAAGTATATTAACTTAAGAGTCAGTCAGTTTATGTTATAAATACCTTAAAATAATTGTATCAATCGGTATCAATTTTGATTGATTATAAAACTCAAGTCTTATATGATTATACTCAAGTCCACAAGCAAGATAAAAGTAGATGTCTAAAACTCTAAAATCTTCATCTGAAAGCGGATCAAGCTGGCTCAATAGCGGTCCAATTCTTCGGATTCTGGAAATGGTTCAAGATTTGATTATTATTTCGTTATGTATTGGTTTATTTAGCTTTATGGTGATGCAACTGCGAGAAATGGTACTCTCATTGTTGCCGCCCTTAGATTTTCAACGAGTCACCTCTGATATCTTATTTTTGTTGATTCTGGTTGAATTATTTCGCCTGCTGATTATTTACTTGCAAGAACATCGGGTTTCAATTGGTGTGGCGGTGGAAGTTTCCATTGTGTCTGTTTTGCGAGAAATTATTGTTCGCGGTGTGCTAGAAACCCCTTGGACTCAAACCTTAGCAACTTGTGCTTTTTTACTGGTACTGACCCTATTACTGGTGGCTCGGGTATGGCTACCCCCCACCTTTGATGGAATTGACCCAGAACAACAAATCTCACAACGACACAGAAATCGCATCGCTCAAGAAAACACAGAAAGGGAAGTGAACCTCTCAAAACCCGAGCAAAATGGAGAAATCTTTACCTCCATCGAACAACAACCCTATTTCCCCAGCCGTCATGAAACCTGATCTCAATCGTTGTCTCCTGAAATAGTTAGTTCTAGGCTGTACTTCTGGGATTAAGTGTGGGATGATGTGAAATAACAGCAAACTGCGCTTTCCAATTGTTCGATTAATTGTGATCGACATCTGAATTGGATAGCAAGCGCTAGCTGTGATACAATGAAACGCGAGAATAGGTATTCGGTTGCAGTTTTGCGTCAAGTGTTGAGCTACTTTGTTCTGTTTCATCAGGCATGGCTCGCCTTCCGAAATCTCTCTCCACATCTATTTGATTTGGGAGGTCATTCATGTCTGTCTATATTGGTAATCTATCCTACGATGTCACCGAGGATGATTTGAAGTCTGTTTTTGCTGAATACGGCAATGTCCGCCGCGTTCAAATCCCCACTGACCGAGAAACTGGTCGTCCTCGGGGTTTTGCATTTGTAGAAATGGAAAATGATACTGAAGAGGAGGCTGCCATTGAAGCTCTTGACGGAGCGGAATGGATGGGACGAGATCTGAAAGTCAACAAAGCCAAACCTCGGGAAAACCGAGGATCTTCAGGCGGTAGAGGCGGTAGAGGCGATCGCAGAAATCGCTTCGGTGGCGGTAGCTATTAAGTTGCGGCGAGTTTAGGAAATTTTCGGCTCAACTGTAGCCCCCTAAACTAAATAATTATCATTAACTGTTCTCTCCGATCTGTCGGGGAGATTTTTGTTTGGGTTGAGGTCTGAACTGACACTAAGCTTTTTAGAGAAACTATAAAATAGTATTAGTATTAGCTCGGTTAAACGCCAAAATCACAGTTGTTAGCCAACAGATTCCAATCACTAAACCCGCAATCACATCACTCGGCCAGTGCGCCCCGAGTATAATACGAGCGATGCTCACCATACCTACCCAAAATAATCCCGCAATCACTGCTAAACTGCGCTCTAAACCTCCTCTAGCTGACCGAAACCACAAATAAAACAAAAAACCGTAAACACTGGTTACAATTAACGCATGACCGGATGGGTAGGAGTGCAGACTCGGTGCCGCTAAACCCTCTGCAATGAGATTCGGGCGTTGACGATTCCAGTACAGCCAACCCGTCCAGGCAAAGGCAAACTGTAAAATATAAGCGGTTACAACCGTCGCGGCAATCACCGGATGCGATCGCCACACAGCCGTTAACACTACACCCGCTATTAAGGGCAGCATATAAACTAAATTACCGGGAGATTCCCAGGTGATGCTTCTGGCAAAGCTCAAAGGAACATTTTGGGAAATCACGATCAGCATCTGTTCATCCCAAGCCTGTAACCCGCCCGTATTAACAGCAGACTTCCCCCAAAAGGTGACTACAAAAGCAACAATTGTCGTGACAATAAACCCAATTGCTAATACTGTCGCCCAACGTTTCCAAACTTGATTGGGGAGTTGACGAGCATCTTGCCAAAAGCGAAACCAACTATTGCGGACAAAAATCCAAGCTATCCAACGTGTTCCTGACATCAGCTAATTCATCTTCTGAGTCGGTGTATTATTTTACTACTAAACGTTAGAAGTTAACTAAAAATTTACTTACTTTTGACAAGTCATTTTTTGATCATCATTGCTCGCTAATCTACAACTATGCAAAACAGTTAAATCAATTCAAAGGAAATCAATCAGATCTCTCCCATCAGCTCTAGGTTTCAGTCCCCTTGCGGGGAATTTAATGTTGGAAAGTGGGAGGATCTGAGGGAGTGTAATCCAATCTCAAGGTTTCAGTCCCCTTGCGGGGAATTTAATGTTGGAAAGTTATCGCCCTAATGCTGATCGCTATATCTATCTGTCTGTTTCAGTCCCCTTGCGGGGAATTTAATGTTGGAAAGTCGGATTCGCTCAGATCGATTACAGAACAGGGCTGCAAACGTTTCAGTCCCCTTGCGGGGAATTTAATGTTGGAAAGCAGGCGATGCCGCACGGAATGCAATCATGGCGTTTGTTTCAGTCCCCTTGCGGGGAATTTAATGTTGGAAAGACGGCAAGACTCCAGAGAAAACTGCTAAGACTCCAGAGAAGTTTCAGTCCCCTTGCGGGGAATTTAATGTTGGAAAGAAGACAGAAAGCGAAAAGAAGAAGCCGAGCGCAGAAGTTTCAGTCCCCTTGCGGGGAATTTAATGTTGGAAAGTCTCTAGCGTTATCTCTTAACACAACACCCATCACTAGTTTCAGTCCCCTTGCGGGGAATTTAATGTTGGAAAGCCTTTCGGGGGAGTAATAAAAGAAAGACAAACTATGTTTCAGTCCCCTTGCGGGGAATTTAATGTTGGAAAGATGACATCAAGAGGTGGCGAGAGAGCTTCAAGTTTGTTTCAGTCCCCTTGCGGGGAATTTAATGTTGGAAAGACGATGCCGAACGACTTCAATATTGATAATTTTATTGAAGGTTTCAGTCCCCTTGCGGGGAGTTTAATGTTGGAAAGTCTGATTAGTCTGAATATTCTGAATAAGTCTTAGAGGTTTCAGTCCCCTTGCGGGGAGTTTAATGTTGGAAAGCTGATAGTTTTGCCTCTTAAATTAATGATGAAATGTTTCAGTCCCCTTGCGGGGAATTTAATGTTGGAAAGACTTCTAAAGGTGAAAGATTATATCCTACAGCATCTAAGTTTCAGTCCCCTTGCGGGGAATTTAATGTTGGAAAGTAGATGGTCTAACTCCATCTCAGCAACAACAAATGTTTCAGTCCCCTTGCGGGGAATTTAATGTTGGAAAGGATTGAATATATTTATTAATTACTCAGGGATATTTATGTTTCAGTCCCCTTGCGGGGAATTTAATGTTGGAAAGATCTAACTGCACTTGTTGTTGCATTAATACGGTCATGTTTCAGTCCCCTTGCGGGGAATTTAATGTTGGAAAGCATATAGTCAGTTTAAACTGTTTTTAGAAGACTACGTTTCAGTCCCCTTGCGGGGAATTTAATGTTGGAAAGCTTAATCAGCAGCTTAAAGAGCTAGAAAGTAAAGAGCAGAAGCGTTTCAGTCCCCTTGCGGGGAATTTAATGTTGGAAAGACCTTACACTTACCACAAAAAAGACGCGGTTTCGTTTCAGTCCCCTTGCGGGGAATTTAATGTTGGAAAGGTTAAGGTAATGACCGATTGGGGGGAATTAGCGATGTTTCAGTCCCCTTGCGGGGAATTTAATGTTGGAAAGGTGATGATAATATCGGGAGAAGAAGAGCTTGTCCGTTTCAGTCCCCTTGCGGGGAATTTAATGTTGGAAAGCAATCAGGGGTTGGAAAATTCCTGAAAACCGTGCTAGTTTCAGTCCCCTTGCGGGGAATTTAATGTTGGAAAGACAATTGGGATCAAATATTGTTTTTGGATAATTGTTTCAGTCCCCTTGCGGGGAATTTAATGTTGGAAAGACGAAGAAGACGAGGAGTCAGAGGAAGCCGAGGAAGACAAGTTTCAGTCCCCTTGCGGGGAATTTAATGTTGGAAAGATAGAACCTCAACCTCCTGAATCTGAGGCTAACAGTTTCAGTCCCCTTGCGGGGAATTTAATGTTGGAAAGCCATATCGAAGTTTTGAACGAGAATATCATCCTCTAATCGTTTCAGTCCCCTTGCGGGGAATTTAATGTTGGAAAGTTTGAAGCGGAAGTCAAGAAGAAATTTGAGAAAATATGTTTCAGTCCCCTTGCGGGGAATTTAATGTTGGAAAGTTAAAAATATGGGGGGTTAACAGTGAGAAATAATCGTTTCAGTCCCCTTGCGGGGAATTTAATGTTGGAAAGTATCAAGAGTCTTCCTTGTCCATTCGACTGGGATTACGTTTCAGTCCCCTTGCGGGGAATTTAATGTTGGAAAGTCCGCCGACTGAAGGTGAGTCAGGGAGAGACTTCTAGAACCGATTTTCGTGAACCTAAAAATTAGGTTCATTTCAGCCCTCGAAAATCCCGACTCCGGCATCTTTTACCAACAACCGAAACTGTGAAACTATTCATTTGTCTAGGTTCTGGCGATTTTCGTGAACCCCCTGGGGTTTTCGCCTCCGCTTCGGTACACGAAAAATCTGATGAAACTATCATAAGATAATCGTCTCATCTTGTCTAGGCTTTTCGGAGCCGTAAGCGATCGTTTTCTTAACCGCCCCGGCATCCAACACATAAATCCTAACCGAATCCTCCTTTTTAACCAAACGTTCAATCTTGTGCTGAAGCATGACAAACTGTTTTGCCGTCAGAAAACACTCAAACACGCTGTATTGCGTCCATTTCCCATAACCCGAAAGCAACCGATGCAAACGAGTCCGGCGTTTATTGGCTGCTTTGGAATCCGGCAAATCGTAGATAATCAAATAAAATAACGTATTCATCGCTGAAATTGGCAGTAATTCGAGTTAATTTGAAAGTCAAAATTCAAGTCCCCCATCTTTCTAAGTCCCCCATCTTTCTAAGTCCCCCAGTATTGGGGGATTTAGGGGGCAAAGGTCACAGGGGCGGGGGATTTAGGAGGAAAAACGAAAATTTGAACTAACGCAACATCAGAGGTTTGTAAGGAATATCTTCGAGAAGATGACGGCTAAGAAGTCGCGCCTGTAACTCGATAGCCCGCCGATAAGTACAGCGATAATCAAAAATCGGATGTTTAAACTCATCCGTCATTTTCCGTTCAAAAGCTTGAATAAACGTTTTGCGAGCCGAGTCAGACAGTCGATAAGCACCCAAACTTTCGGTAAAATCATTACATTGAATTTCACGAGTATTTATCACCGATAACACCACACTATCAGCAACCAAAGCCCGAAATTCTTCCATCAAATCAAGTACCATTGCAGGTTGACCATGATGAACTTCATGTAAATAACCAATATAGGGGTCTAAACCTGCGATATGAACCGCAGACGTGACTTGAACCCGCAATAAACCATAGCCAAAACTCAGCAAAGCATTAACCGGGTCAGTGGGAGGGCGACGGAAACGACCTTTAAAGCCCCACTGGTCCTCCAAAATACTAGAAAGTCCGGCAAAATATTCTCGCGCCGCTAACCCTTCCATCCCGCGAACTTGGTCAAGAGTGGTTTGAGTTTTGACATCTTTTTTGCGTTGTTTGAGGGGATTTTTCTTGACCTTTTGCCGATATAAAATCAGATGTTGATTGTGAATTTTTGCCATAACAATCGCTTTTACTAATTCTAAACGGCGATCGCGATCGTGGTAAAGATCGTACTGGGCGAGACGCAGTTGACCGTTGCGAGAATAACCCGGAAGCGCCGAACCCATGTACTTTCCAAAGCTAGTTAAATAATGCACGGGCATTCCCAATTCCAAAGCATAACAAAGCGCATCGCCCGTTATTTGAGGGTTGCCCATCAACACCACCTGTTCAACAGTTTGGGCTGGAACCGCCTGTTTTTTCCAGGTGCCATCTTCTTGCTGTAAAGCCACATGAAAAGCTTCGTGAACTTTGTTTAAAATCGCGTTGGGTTGCAGAACGTATAAAACGGACATAGTTTGAACCTCCTAAAATCAGTAAACGGTAAAAATTTTCAAATTCCCCACTTTTTAAGGGGGTTAGGGGGGATATTTTCCCACTTTTTAAGATGGCTTAGGGGGAATCATAAGGATGAGTTGTGAACAATTAAGAGGAAACGGCGTTGAGATTTTCGTGCAGAAATTTCACCTCAAACGGCAAACAAATTCCCCGCAAACTACAGGCTTGACACTTTTTAGAATTCGTCAACGGTGCCGGAATTTTTTGTGTCGCTGCAAATTGGGCGGCTTGAATAGCAGCTTCGGTCGCCTGACGCAATTGAGACGTAAAATCAACCCGTTGACGGCGACGGTTTCCGTGATAAAAAATCTCCCCATAATCAATCGTTTTTCCCAAACGTTCTTCCAAACAAATACCCGCCGCACAAAGCTGAAAATGGTCGTTGAGATGTCGCGCCATTTTTCCCTTCTTAAATTCAACTGGAATTAACTGTTGATTTTGTTCTTCTACGAGGTCAATAATTCCTTTCACTTCTAAACGGTCACTCCACACCCATTGACTGCGATGATTTAAAGTATCTCCCGTTTGATTTGTTCCCGGTTCATCGACATTTTCATGCAAAAACCGTCCCAAAAGAATATGTTCGTTATCTTCCATTTCTCCGAGTTCATATTCCAAATAAAAACGTCGGTGACAATATTCCCAAGCGTTCAAGTAAGACAGTGGTAAATAGTTATCCATGATTGAAAATAAGTGAATTAAATGACCTCTCCACCTCTCCCTAGCCCTCTCCTACGAGGAGAGGAAACGAATGGCCTCCTCCTCCCAGGGGGAGGTTGGTGGGGGTCTAGATGAAATAGCCTCCTCCGTGTAGGGGGAGGTTGGTGGGGGTTACTCCCTTAACTCAACTTCTCCCATTCCCATCGCCGTCTTTCTTCCCACACCCGAAAACTCGGCAAAATGAGCTAAAATTGTCGCAATTCTCGCTTGTTGAGGACAAGAAAATCGATAGTCAACCTCTCCAATTGCACCCATATCTTTAATTTCATCCATCTGCAAAGGTTGAGTTTTTAAGTCATAGGATAAAACCATTCCATCCCATTCTATTTCGGGGAATTGTAACTCGGTTGGTGCAAAATGATTCCAACGACGCCACAAACTCCCAAATACTAATTCTGGTAAAGGGAAAGGTTGAATTTTCTGCTGTTGTTTGAAACTGGTTAAAGAGAGAAATTCTAGGGAAATCACATTTTGAGTCGGAACTTGGGTTAACGCTTCAAAGGAACTTGAACGCACCAGTTTAGCCCTGTTACTGAGATAACAAGGAATTCGACCTAAGCGAATTTGTTGACCCAAATCATGACTCATTCCCCAGAGTAAAGGCGCGAGAAGTTCGGGTTTAAATAGGTTAATTTTTACCTTCAGTTGTCGGGGATAAAGACTTTGAATAGACAGAGAAAAAGCCGGAACACTTTGTTGATGAAGTTCCGCAGCCAAAGCAGAATCAGCAATATCTATCCAGCGAAAAAATAACGCATGAATTCCCCGTCCCAAACGTGTTGATAAAGGAGTAATTGCTGAGATGGAAAATTCAACCGTATGTAAAGGCTGAGTATTAATTTCAACCCCCGAAATTGCGTGTATAGCATTTTGCCACTCAACAAATGTATCCCAAGTTAACTGTTGATAAATTGCTTGAACTAAGGTAGAATAATGACAAGCTTTTGGTAAAATGGGTAAAACTCTCGCCACTCCATCCGTTTGAGAATGAGTAATCCAAATTGGCGGATAGTTGAGGTTTTTTAGCCAATCTTTCTGGGAAGGTTGGGGGGTTTTAATTTCTACAGGACGCAATAATAAATTAATCCCAGAAATTGCCGGATTAGCATCGTTGGTATAAGTCATAGTTCGGGGTAGTTGCAATTAGTTTTAGCGGTAAAAATCCAGAGTGAATCATTCTATCTTTCCCCAGTTTTGCTTGTTGAGAGGAAAAGGTACTAATTTTCTGAAATGTTGTCTTCTCTCCCAAATCATCCATCGGTTGAACAATAAACCCTTGAGTGGGGTTGAGTTGCAATTGGGGTGTTTCGGTATATTGAGTTTCATCCGGTAAATATTGGAAAAAACAGCCCCGTTTCCCAAAGTAATTAATTTGAGAAAATAAACATTCTAAATCAGTTAATCGTTCCGTTTCACCGCAACAAATTTGTAATTTTCCCTGAAAATACACCCATTCTCGAAATACAAAACCATCCTGCATCGGAACTGTAGGGCGTTTTTTATCTGCTTTATCTGCGGTTTGGTCATAATATCTCAGTTTATAACTGTTGCGGTTCACCACTAAATATTCGGGTGGTTGGATGTAAATCTTTAAGTCTCGCAGCCAGTTAAACTCCGGTTTTATCCAAGTTTCAAAACGATTGACATTTTGACCTCCTTCTGATTCGATTAACACTTTTAAAAGTGCCATTTTAATACAGTACGGTGTCGGAACTAAATTGGAACGTCCCGCCATATTTGTTGCATCAGAACGTTTGAGGGAAAATAAACTCACGGGTTGATAGCTAACCGTTAACCATCGCGTTCGAGATGAAAATTGATTCGATTTTTTTGACATAATATTGATTGAAAAAAATAGTTCGTAAGGGCGGGTTTAGGCTGTAGGTTGGGTTGAGAAAATCAGGTTTGGGACTACTAAATTTAAAGCAGATCGAAACCCAACAACACCTTTAATCGTATTTGCTAGAATGTTGGGTTGCTAACCCAACCTACTATTTCAAAGCAGAGTCCAATAGAACAGGGGTTTTAATTTCTGTTACTCAATAGCTTCTGCCGCATCACTTTCCCAAGGCTGAACTTGAGTAATTAACGTTTCAATTTGTTGGGTAAATTCAGCCATCGTTTCAAAGTGGAAAAGGCGAATCGTTCCTTCTCCATTAATTCGGTTTAAACTCTCAGAAATTCCTTCTATTTGACGACGATAACCTTCATCCAAGGGACTCAAAATTGGGGCGGGACAACGACGGGTACTCACAGCAATTACCCCTTCAAAAGTGCTGGGATGCGGTAAATTTGTATTGCGTTTTGCCCCGTTGGGTTGCAGATAGGTATACAATACACTTTTTAGCAAAGCATCCAGGCGTTTTTTCCGTTCTTCCGGGGTGATTGCGTATTCAAAATTATGAGGATTATACCCAATGCGAAACGCCTCAATATTGAGTACCGTTGCATAAAGTCCCGAACTCACTTGAACATTATAAGGTGTCGGATTTTCGGTGCCATATTTCGCATGAAAATAGCTTTGAGTTTTGACTAAAGTTGGAATTCCAACTATCGCCCCAAATTCAATTGCAGATTCTCGTTTTAGCGTTTTACTCCCTCTTACCGTCACCATAAACCCTTCTAAATCACTCATTGTACACCGTTCAAGCACTTGTTGGGTACTGGCGGCGAGGTCAACTTCTTTTTTATTACTCGCAATTTCTAGGCTTTTTTTATCGATATCATAGCCAATTCTATCAGGATGAAACTTTTTCCCACCCTCCGACAAATTCAAGCCATCTTCGAGGGCAATTCGGTGTAAATGTTCCGCTTGAATATGTTTCAGCATATCGCCGGAAATTCCGTTCACAAACTGCGGTTCAGGGTCTTCTTTTTGGACGATATAATAACGACGAGTGAGAGATTGATTCCCCTCAGTTCCTTCATTATTTAAAGCGTGAAGTTGCCAAGCGAGTAGTCCGCTTACAGAGATAGAATATGCAGGAAATTGATTACTCATTTTCGGTTTCTCCTTCAGTTAAGTTATCGTTTGTTGATTCAGAAATGGATTCAGAATTAGACTGACTTTGTGCGGGTTTTCCCCAACCTTTGGCGTATCCATAAGCAATTAATAAATTAGCCACCAACGCACAGCCAAAGCGAGGATCATCAATTAACGTAATCAGTTGATCTAAATCCTGTTTAGTCACCCAAATTCGACGAGGTTTTTTCTCCTCTTTTAACTTTTCCTCCAGTCGCAAATTCTCATTTTCATAACTGGCTAAAAATGCTGTTAGTTCAGTAACAAACTCCTTTTTAGACCCCGACTGACTACTCAAACGTTGAGCGAGTCCATAAATTCGTTCCCACCCTTTTTCGTCTTTCCCTGCATAAACTGTTGCACTATTAATTGCTTTGGCAATATTCAGAAAACCTGGATTTTCAGTAATTTCTGTCAGTGACCAATCTCTTTCAGAAGACTTGATGTATTTGACCATAAGATTTAACCCATCAATCGAAAATTGAGGTACATTTTTTGTCTCTTTATTGGCGAGACTCGCCGTGATATAATCTCCATAACTGATGATAAATCGAAAGAAACTCAGTAAATCATCCCCCGTAATAAAGTCTCGATATTTACCCAGAAGTTCGCTATGACCTTCATCAATTGACAAAGAACGAACGACCCGCAAATGTTCCTGCAAAACTTCTAGGTAAGCCTTGATTTCCTCTAAATTACTGGGACGAACCCAACTCGGTAAACCCAGAGAAAAAACATCTTTCACCCCATAAACTTGTCCTTTTGAACCAAAATGTGTCCCTCTAAAACTGCCAACAAAAGCATTTACAGGTTTGTCCAAAAAATCAAAGGGATCTTCTTCTTCTCCTTCAGCATTAGCATGATGATTGTTCAACATTTCCTCGCATAGTTTTAACACTAATTCTGCATCAAATCGAGCAATTCCATGTCCGCTACCAGGAGGATTATAAACTCGCAGATCGTTTAACACCTTTTTGTACTTAAAAAGGGTGATTTCATAAGGTTCTAACGCCACAACTCGCCAGTCAAAAACACTTTCTGCAACTTTCACCCGTTCAGCCAAACTAAACTGAAAAAATCCACCTGCAATTAACCACAAACTCAACCCGTCAATTTTCTGAGAACTAAACGTGTTTTTGTCTGCTTTGATCGCACTCACCCCCTGAACAGATGTCGGAAAATAGATTTTGACTGCACTATTATCAGTCGGTAGTTTGTGTCCTGTTTTTGCCTCAAACTGTTGATAAATACGACTAATTTGATGATTTCCCTCCTCTGAAAAAACCTCTAAAATCGTTGCAACTAACACACCATAATCGTCTTTCAGTTGCCAAAATTATAACCACAAATCATTATGATTGCGATCGTGTCGCATTGAGGTTAAAATCGCCCCATTTTGAGTACGAGGATCAGGGGGATCTGGTGCATCATCTTCCGCATTTTTAGATTTTCGGTTTTGAAATTGATAATCCCGAAACCGTTTGCGTTGTTCTGAGTTTTTAACAACATCAAAAGACGTTATTTGCTGAATGGGTAACTTACTAATATCCGTTTTTTGACCAAAAACAACCGGAAACGGATCGCGGTAAGTCAGTTGAGAAATTGCCTGTAAATTTGCCTCCACTTTCAATTCTAACTGATAATGTGTTCCCGCATCTTTCAGTACAATTTCAGTCTTTGAATCTGTCTCTCTTAATGCAGCTTCGGTCAGTTGTGCCAATCCCAACATCAAAAAGGTATCAGCATAAGTTCCAAATTGTTTGGGAACAAACAAGGATTTAACCATCAGATACTTTCCCTGATTTTCAAGTCTTTACTCCGCGATTTCTTCAGTAATTGTACCCGTCCAACGTCTTACAGGTCTCCATCTTGGCCCCGGAGGAGGAGGCGGTGGGGGTGGATTTGTTCCCCAAATTAAAAACAGCAAAAATACAAAAATTATAAGGACTGGGTGCATTTTTTTTCCTCTGTTGTTGGTAAAAAAATATCTTTTCAACCGAATACTAGACATAGGATAAGTCTTTGAACACCCCAGAGGAAATTTCACGAAACATTGATTAGATGTTTCACCTTTTAATGATACATAGATGCAAGATTCAAAAGCCGTTTTTTTAAATTTGGGCTGTATCCTTGCGGTTGAATTGATGATTCTATTCTACATCCCTATGGAAATAGGGTCTTCCAACCCGGATTTACTGCACTGAACGTTGATCACACAACCGCAACGCCCGTACAACCAGGGTATACAGTTGTTGATATTCCGTCTCATCGCTACTAAATATATCCAACTTTAGTTCATGGAGGTCATAACAAGTTTGACTGAGGTTCGTGGGGTTCAGGGGTAGAGTATTCGGGAGAAACCGCCCCAACTGACACCAACTTTCTGCGATCGCATTTTTGGCTTGAGGATGAAGTTCGATTCTCTTTTTTCGCACTATATCATCAGCTTTCCATCCTGATGTCCAAGCCGAATGATGACGCCCCGTAGCCATTAAAATCACCCAACAAATATTCTTCATTTGTTCGCGATCAGCTTCAAAACAATCTTTTAAAATTGGAATTAAAGATTGCTTCAAAATTTCCTTAGATAAATAAGCACTTTCTATTGCGTGATTAGGTCGTTTTCTTTGACTTTTTTCATAAGTTTTTAAAGCCGCTTTTTGTTCGGGAATCGTTGGATCATAATCTGTATGTGCAATTAAAAACTGTTTGGGATTTTTACCTTTAAACTGTTGATAAGCCAAAGTTTGCCAACCTTGCATTACATCTTGCCATTTTTGCTGAAGTTTGCCCAAATCATGGGTTAAAATTGCCAGAAATACTAAGATTTCAAACAAAGCTTGACTCTGTTCTGTAGAAGCATTGGGAAAAATGCGACTTTGAATAAACTTTCCACCGGGTTTAAAAAGTTCATTTCTAACACTCGAAAATTCAACCTCTGTTAATATCCCATTCTTCAATATTTCGGTTTTAAACGGTTTCCGCCAACAAGTCCACATACAACCCAAATGACCCACATAAGTATCCATTTTATATTGATATTCACTTTTCAAAACTTGTCGCTTTTTTTGAGATTGATTGAGTTCACTGTCTGAGGATTCTAATTCAAAGCGTTCAAGATCTTTTCCCATTACTAAACCAATATTGCGATCATAATAAGCATATTTAGAATTGAGTAAAATTCTAGCACTCGTTCTCAAAATACAAATTGAACCAATGGGAGAATGAGAATCTTGACTGTAGGTTTCTTCTTTCCCTTTTTGGGGAGGTTCTATCCGATGAAACGCACAACCCCAAAGCCGATAAGCTTCTTCTTGAGTTTCTTTAAACACTTTGCATAACGTTCCAATGGGAATTGAAAAAGCGTCTAACTGACTGACATCAACCGTATTTTCTTCATCATCTTCACCTAGAATAATTGGCTGTTCTTTCCATAAAAATACACTCCGACTGTCAATAAAACGAATCAGTTCAGAAGCAACAGATTTATCTCCTCTAAAAATTGCAGCCTCCCAGTTGCGTTCAAATTCATCTTTTTGATTTTGTCGCCGTTCAGCCTGTTGAATATTTTCAACGGTGTGTATTTGATTAATCCAATCTTCTTCGATTCTAAAATTGATGTTTTTATCTTGTTGTTCAGAATTTGTGTGGTTGATTAAAATTTCCCAGGTTTGTTCACAGAGTTCATCGGGATAAGGAGGATATTTACGTTTTTTCCGTTGAGTAGAATTTTCAATCGCTTCAGCATCCAATTCATCTTCATCGAGTTGAGTTTGAATCGTTTTATAAATATAAACTTCCCCTTGTTCACCCGCAAATCTAGCACATCTTCCCACTCGTTGCAAGAGTGAATTCATCGGACAAAGTTGACTGTGCATAACTTCACAAGTAATATTCATTCCCGCTTCAATAACTTGAGTTGATATTAAAATGTGACAGTAACCATCATCCTCACAATTTTGAGAAAAAATATCTTGAAGCTGTCGTTCTTTTGATGTGCGATCGCTTGCTAAAAATCGAGAATGTAATAAAGTAATTTTAAATTGATTATTTATGTTTAAATCTTCTAAATATTTAAAAAGTCCCTGTGCTTGAGACACCGTATTACAAATTACAATTACCCGTTTACGGTTATGTTTTTGAATATCATCGCAAATCACATCCGCCGTTAAGGGTTCAGAAATCGCTTGAAAGGTTCGACAACGGTTATTTTCGATTTGTGCTAAATCTTCATCCCCGACGCGAACAATTTCAGTTTTTGTCGCTTTAATTTCTTGCTTTATTTTGGTAGCGAGTTCATCGGTTAGAGTCGCAGTCATCAATAAGAATTGAGAAATACCCTGAACTTCTTTTAACACTTTTATTGCTGTAGTAAAGGCGCGATCTGCGTCGAGTAAATGCAGTTCATCAAAAACTAAATAAGATGCAAAAATAGAACCCGCATTCACATTTGCTGATCCTCTCCCGACAGAAAAGGGAATATTCAAAAAACTACTTAACACTTGGTCAATAGTACAGAAAATAATATCCCCTTCAAATCTCGGATCTTCGGGGTTTTCTCCAGTTTGGAGTGTAACAATTAAGGGACGAGTATCTGGGTATTGTTTTGACCAATTATGGACTAAATTTTCCACTCGCAACCGCAAACTATTCGCTAAAGTTCGTAAAGGAACAACATAAATTAATTTGTTCGGAAAGTCCAGGTTAAACGCTTTAGAAAATAGAAAAGGTGCGATCGCAGTTTCCGTTTTCCCCGAACCCGTTGGGGCGCGAAGAATCACATTTTCACTATTGATAATTTTAGAAATAGTTTCTTGTTGAAACTGACGAGGTGAGAAGTTGGTTAGTGAATGAAATTGTTGATTAATATTCATAGTTACACTACAATAACACTATCAATTTAACTCTTGTTTTTTGGAGGATTTATGCAATTCACAAAGCAGCGTGCTGATCGTGTTGTTTTATATAATATCAGTTGGCAACAGTTTGAAAATTTACTGATTGATCTAGGAGATAGCCGCGCAGCCAGAGTTGCTTATAATAACGGAACTTTAGAAATTATGACTCCTTTACCTGAACACGAATATTTCAAACAATCTATCAGTATTGCAATTGAAGATATAGCAGAAGAACTAGACATTAATTATGAAAGTTATGGTTCAACAACATGGAAACGAGAAGCACGTCTAGCGGGAATTGAACCCGACAACTGTTTCTATTTTCAAAATGAATCTTTAGTGCGTGGGAAGTTGCAGTTTGACCTCAATCAAGACCCACCTCCTGACTTAGCGCTAGAAATTGATCTCACCAGTAAATCTCTGAATCGCTTCCCCATTTATGCTCGTTTGGGTATTCCTGAAATTTGGTGTTATGAACAGGGAAAACTGCGAATTTATCAACTAGAATCGGGACAATATCAAGAAGTTGAACAAAGTTCAATATTTCCCATGTTATCCATTCATCAACTCCCTGAATTAATAGAATCCTATCGGTTGGAAGGTCGCCGAGCGCTACGTCGGGCTGTCCGTCAGTGGGTACGAGAACAAGTTTAAAAGATGCGATTTCCTCTCGTTTCATTGGTTTTCTCCGGAGCGATCGCTCCTGGGTAAGGAGGGGTTACTCCTTCACATATTCCATTCCTAGAAAATTCTTTTAAGAGTCCATCTACTCAAATTCTAGCCAAGTTGCTGGACTCTTAGTGTAAGTTTATCGTTCAGTCCCCTTGCGGGGAATTGGTTAAAAGTCAAAATTCGATAGTCTAACTAATGATCTTAGAATAGATAGCTTCAATCCCCTTGCGGGGAATAAATAATAGTTTGGGAAGCTTTCACTATTCTAGGCTGATGTTATCCAATCGTTTATGTAGTATAAAGTAGTTTAGTCAAAAGGTCAAGTCTTCCTGAAAATGTAAACAGATAAAAAACCCTTGGTACTAGGATAATACCAAGGGAACAACGATTAAATTTGTCGATCCTTAGAAATCAAAATCTTAATCTTGATTCCTTTGTGAGTAGTCCGCTCGTGACTCTCCATCAAGACTATACGGACTGTCTTGAGAAGCGAGTTCAATATTTTCTTGTTTGAGACGCTTATTGTCTTCTTTCAAAAGAAGATTTTCCTCACTCAAACATTTATTTTCTTCTTTCAAAAGAAGATTTTCTTCTTTCAAAAGAAGATTTTCCTCCTCAAGATCAGCAAGTGAAAGATGGAGACGAGCGAAGAAGAGATGGTCATCCGAAGTTATCCTTCTGGATCGTAGTTTGACAAGCGAATAATGATTGTTTGGAGGTTCAGTCATGGTTAACCTCCATGTTGTCCGAATTTCTGGGCATAGTTGCTACCTCAAAAATGTTTTCTCTTGTAGTATAGCAACTAATGTTCAGATAGGTTATTAAAAGAACATCATATTACTGTTGTTTGACCCATACCTAAACGAGTCTTAATTCCCGTTCCTGCAAACTGCGAATAGTTTACTAACAAATTTGCCACATTAACTAACAGCAAATCTGTTTTATACAAGGCTTGTAACGTCACCTCTCCCACAAAACCATTAACCATTCCTTTATTGACTCTAAACGGTAACGTTTGAATTCGATGACGTTTGAGTGCAACTGCTTCGACTAAATATCCAATCAGTTCACCTCCGCCTAAATATACAGGTGCAAACTCATTCCAAGACAGCAACCAACTCCGAAACATTAAACCGGGGACGGGTAAAGGTAACTGTAATTTACCCTGTGCAAAAGCGGTTGGGGTGCTGAATTTAAGCTGAAATTCTCGTGTTGGTTCGGGTTCATTAGCCACCAGCGTTGTATACAGTTGTTCATAGCTGCTTATCTCATCTTCTCGATTAATTATATCAAATTTTGCTCCCAAAAATTCCAAAGAGGAACCCAAATCTAGAGACTGAATTGCTTTAGCTGTATTCTGTTGTAGTCCACATAATGTGAGTTGATAAAATTCTTCAGGTTGAAAGGTTAAAAAATCACCCGAAGCAAAACAACGCCCTAAAATTCCCGAATAAGTTGTTGTTGGAATTTGATCACCTCCTATGTCTAAACTCATTCGTTGGTGTAAATTTTTAGCCAACTCTAAGTGATAGGTGCGTGGGAGAGTTACAGGCTGAGAAATTGCTAAAGTCCAAGTAGAACGAATTAACATCATTATAAGACCTTAAACTTAACCCATCCCGGCAAAAATTTAATTTCACCTTTTGGATCAACAATTGTTCGGCGAGATTTTGGTGCTTCAAAATTAGGTGCAGGAATTCCGCAGGTATCTCGAAGCTCTGCTCTTAATTCATCATTCAATAACCAACCTATTGTCGTTCCGTTCATACCACTTCCCCACCCCAATCGCAACTGATACGGACATTTTTCGGGTTCATAAAATTTTCTAATTTCCGAAAAATATAAGCTTTTACCGGAATGTTGATTATCTTTGACCATATGCCAATAATCATGTTCTCCATCCCATTGTTCTTGAGCAAATTCTTGACAAATTTTCACCAGATCATCAACCGACTGAAACGGTAATTTCATTCCTTGTTCATGCTGGAACCAAGACAACATTTCTGTATCTATAGATAAAGTAAATTCTGTATTAATATTTCGCACCATTTCAGGATATATCGATGCTCTATATTTGGCTTGACAATCTTTGAAATGACTTGAAACAATTACTTCAGTGACAACAGGAATATTATAGGTGACTTTTTTACCTGTTGCTTTTCTTACTACTGTTTTTTTGAGCAAAGGCTGGGAATCACTTACTTTAACTGCTCTCATTATATCCGTATTAGGCCCTGTCTTTGCGGGAATATGACGACCTTGATAATTGAGTGAGAAGCTAGAAAATAAGTGATTCATCAAAAGCTCATCATCAGCAAACTTTTGCTTATACTTACTTTTAAATTCTCCTCGATCTAACTTTTGACGTAACTGTTTTTCAATTTCACTAATCCTGTGAGATTGGGGAACTTGATATTGATCGGCGTGTTTGATTAAATAATAGGCAATCGCTGTTCTAATTGCACCTTTAATTGATGAACCGGGAAGATAAAGCTGTCCGAATCCATTACGAATCATTGGACGTAAATCTGTTATTTTTTGAGTCGTCCACTTAGCATCAACTAAAGACTCAGGAAAAATAGGATTGTCTTCTGAATCTGTAGCAATCTGCCAGTTATTACCAAAAGTTTGTTGGAGAAGATCGGCAATTTCATCTCGATTTTTAATGGCATTAATAAAGTCTTGTAATCTTCCCCGTTGTTGTAAGGCTTTTGCTAAAGCTTCTTGATTGGGAAAATAAACTTTATTAGCTGTTTGAACATATTCAAAAGGATTCAGTTGAGAAACTTCTGAACCAATATGCAGAACTGGACTATTAAGCCGAATGCGTTTTGTTTCGTAAACCTCCGGTTTAACCAGAGCATTTTCAGAACTAAGAACCATAATTTTACTCAACTAATGCTTTAATTGATAAACTCAAACTAATGCCACTGCGATAGATTTGATGAACTTTGAAGCCATCTGGTGTGACATTTGCAAGTTGACCTTTTGGTTGAACTCGAAAAACAGAACCTTCTGCAAACATCTGAACTGACTGGCGGCGACGCTGACTTCCTGAAGGAGAAGACGAAATCCAACCCCCTCGACGCAGCAATTCATAGCTACTTTTTTCTAAAAAGCTTTCTGATAAAGATTTTTCCCAAAATAAACTAATCAGACTGTGAAACTTTCCTTTGTCAAACTTGATCACTTGTTCCCATTCGTCAGTTAATTCGCTTGATTCAACCTGAAATTGTCCTGCACCGCTAGAACGTTCGCCTCCAATTCCTTCCTCACCCAGAAATTTTAAAATAGTCAAAAAAGTATTTTTAAATTCGGGGTTAGAGAATTCAACGATAAAATATAATCCGGCGTTTTCTTTAAAGTAGACAAAATTGGTGTGATAGATGTTGGTTGCTCTGGTGGTGCGATCAACTGCTATTTTAGGAACTTTCCCTTTTTGAACTGCTTCACCATAATTAAAAGTTTCTGCTTTTGCCAATTCTCCATCTATTTTTTCTCCCTTTTTTGCTTTAGCCTTCGCTTTAAGTTCTTCTGTATCACTTTCTTTCCATCCCTCCCCTTGATACCAACGTTGCCAGATTTCCAACGGTAAATAATTAAGTTTTTTGTATGCTTTGGAAAATTCTAAATCATCGTCTGGATAATTGACCGGACGTTTCAAAGGACGGGGTAAATAGTAGATGGTTTCTTCGTTGATTTGCCTATAGATAAAAGTAGAACTTAAGCGAAATAGGGGTTCCGTTTCAGCTTGAAACTGCTGTAGTAATTCCTCAACAGCATCTTTCCCCAGTAACCGAGCATAAGCACTAACCCAAGCACTAAATAGGGTGTCTGAATGAATGAAATCGCTTGTTTCTTCTAAACCTATTCCTAATTCACCAAAATGAACAGGGTTGCGTTCAAAGTTTAACTTGTATAATTGCCATTCGCTCATTGTTCATCTCCCTGGGGTAAAAGTTTCTGAATTTCATCAAATTTCTCCGGTAGCTTGCTAGTATCTTCGATTCCAGATAATTGATTTGATAACGGTAAACTGAGCGCACTATTTTCCGCGTTACTAATTCCTGAATAATCCCGATAAGAAAACTCTAGATTTTGAAACTTTATTTTGCCATAACCACGAGAACCATGTCCGCCTAAAGCATCATCTTCTAAAACCAAGATAGTTTGTAGAATATTTTTTAAATCTTCTCGTGCTTGAGTTGCATCTTCAACGGTATAAACCATCTCCAACTTAAATTGAGATCCGGCTGGAACTCGTTCTAATTGACGAGGATTTGCTGCGGCGGTAATCCGATCAATACCATTTTCAAACTTCCACTCAGTCATATACAAACCCGTGTCAATCTGTACGAGTTTTTGAGCAGAATCATCTGTTAAATGACAATCACGAACAATCAAGCGTGCTGGAGAATTTCGACCTTTGATTTTAGTATAGGATTCACCCTCAATAGTTGCCGTTTCCAAACCGTCTAAATTTTGTTCTTGAGCGACTGAAGTTTTTACCCAACAATTTGCACCTGTTGAACCAAACACGCGGCTAACAGCACAAGTTTTAGCTCCTTCATAAGCAATATATTGTTTTTGTTCGTTTCTACTTCTAACTTCTGTATATCCGTCCTCTAAATCATCACTTTCATAACGATAGGTTCCACTTCCTCCAGAACGGTTCAAAGGTTTATTGAGTAACCGTTCTAAAATTGCTCTGAGTTTTCCTTTTATTGAAGAACCAGGTAAATAAGGGTTTTTAGTCATTGGATCGCGGATAACGGGTTTATCTAATCCTCCAATGTCTAAAGTTTCACCCCCTCCACCAATATGAAGTCCTGTTTCAACTGTTAGAATACTCTTAATGATGAGTTTTCCAAGTAAAGATTTTTGGGGTCTTTTAATCACAGTCATTGTTACTTTCCTCCTTCTGCTTTATGATAAGCAATAATTGACTCCATTAATTGAACTAAGCGTTCAAAATCATCTTTGCTGTGTACCTTATCAATCGCCTCTGCCATCACTCCATTTAGTGCTTTAACTGCATCTTGACGTGCGGCTGCATAAGCAAGCTTTGGTTTAAGAAGAACAACTTCTGTTTCAATCGCAGAAAAATCATTTCCAATCAATTTTGCTTTCAATTGATTAATGGCATCTAGAAACTTACGAATCTGATTTGTTTCAAGTCGTTGTCGTTTAAGTTCTGGCCCAAATTTCTGTGCGTGTTTAACTAAATCCCGAATTGGATAATCTTTCAGACCCCCTTTCAATCCTTTAATTGTATCGATAATCTCTTTCGTGATATCAAGCTTATGCTGATTGTTTTCATCTCGATAATCTGATTTTATATCCCGTTTGGGTTGGCTCTTTTGTTCTATTCGTTTAGTGGGTTTATTCATCGATTTGAATTTAATTAGGAGTATCAATTTTATCTCAAGAGCGATCGCCTTTAATCAAGCTTGCAATACTTGTTCTACGGTTAACGCTAATTCAGGAAAGGTTGGAGAAATAATTCTATCATTTTCTTTATATTCTACCTGTTCATACAATCCCTCTACTAAACTTAAAACAGTAACTTTTTGTTCAGTGGAATCGACAATCCAATATTCAGGAATTCCCACCACACTATATTCAGAACGTTTATAGCGATAATCCCTTGTTTTCGATTCTGGACTGACAATTTCTACCGCTATTATTGCTGATTCCATAACAGCAGATACATCCAAATCAGAGATTTTTTCTCGGTCGATGACACAAATATCTGGAATTCGAGAACGATTTACAGATGTTCTTACCCCAATCCCTGACAAAGTTATCCAAGGTTGACTAAGCTGATTAATTTGTCCTTCAAAGATATTAGTCAAAAAGCGAATAATAAACGCATGACGAAATGTTGCTGGATTCACGATAATTAATTCTCCGTCTTCCAATTCATAACGGTTATCCGTACCATCGTCATAGTTAAGATACTCCTCAAAGGTAAGTTTCTGTTTGGTGGTTGTATTCATAGTTTTAACCTTGATTTTGTTGACGGTTTAATAACTCTATCCAAGTAGCGATCGCTTGAAAATAGGGAGCGTTATAGGGACTCTTTAAAGACTTCCTGAATTTATCATCATCCAGCACTTTTTTGGGAAGCCTTGCGAGAGTATATGCAACTTTTGGTAAATGCAAATAATAGCGAATATCTTGCTTTTGTCCTGAATAAAGTTCTTTTTTGCGTTTGTTTTCAATTTCCTTGATTATTTGGTTTTGGAGTTGTGCAGTTGCGAGTAAGTTTCTCACAAAACTCCGCGAGTAATTCTGCTCTATATTATAGAGCTTTTGTACAAAGGGTAATACACCAAATAAACTTGGTAAATCTAAACTTAGATAATTTCTGATTTCTTCATCAATAACTTGTGATGGATTAGTCCCTAACCATTCATCCCATTTAAACACCTCTCCAAATAATCCTAAACTATCTCGACCATTTCCTTTTGCTTTTTCTTCCGCTTCTCCCGACTCATTAGCCGCTTGATACAGAGGAAATTTATAGTCAGCAAGGCTAATTCCTCCCGATAAAGTGATATCTGGATTGTGACCTGTATAGGCTCGAAATGCTTGATAAACATCAAAACTAAATTCGACAACTTCATTCCAAGTCCCACTAATAAATAAGTCGTCTCCTCCTGCATAAATAAAGAGTAAATTTGGTCGATAACCTTCATTAAAACTCTTTGTTTCTTGGGGTAAATTAGCACGCCGATCTTTTGCCAAGCTATTCAGATAAACTTTAAAGAAATAAGTCATTAGGCGAGACAGTCCCGCAATTCTTGGTAAATTTTGAACTGTCCTTTCCTTAAGACCTTTAGCAAAAATATTACCCAGTTTGTCTACATCCATTTTTAAATAGCCAACTCGCTTAATTCCTTTAGCTTTTTCTGCAAACTCACCTGCACGCATAGTTTGGTCAAGTTCTTCTTCTTTTAAACTCTGCTGTGCATAATCACCTAAAAACAAAGGTGAAACTTTGCAGAAGTGGCGAAACTGATAATGTTCAATTGTCCAATCATTAACTAATAAAGTTGTATCTGGATTATTGATGATTGTTTTCCATTGATCGAAAATATGATAATAAACTGTTTCCGTGTTAAATTCAAAGGTAATAGGTTTAGTATCTCCTCCTTTAATTTTCTTCTCTTTAGACCGAATTATTGCTTCAACTTTTAACAGCTTACCTCCCAACTGAAACATCTCTCGGCAAATTGGACAAGCATCAACAGAATCAGGCTCTTGAGGATTCAAACGTTCTAAATCGGTTGTATCATCTCGATGACAAACTTTACAAGGTAAATAACTGGGTTTTTCCTCTAATAACTTATCAATTTTTAAATCAAACTTACGATTTTTTTGTATATTTACTTTTTTGATGACTTTATTCCAATGTTCACCAAATTTTTGGGTTTTAACATCTTCCGCAGTAAAACATTCTGATGCAGCAAGTGCTAAAAATATTTTTCCTTGAAAATGCTCGAGTAGCCATTCATTAAACTCATCCTTAACTTCTTTAATTGTATCTTCAGTTTTTTCTGCTGGAGCTAATATATATAAATTTCCCCCACCCGCATAAATCACACTGGTTCTAGGTAACTTTAATTTTTCCAAAAGCTGCTGTACAATTTCCTCTGCAACTAATTCTAAATAGAAACTTCTGGCTCTCAAAGACTTCAACGCGCCATCGGAGGAAATCGTATAAATAAACTTTTGAATTCCTGACAAATCACCCGCAACTAAGCAAATTTTTTCTGATTTAAGATCGGGAGCGATTGACGCAGTAGCGTCACTGGCCGAGCCAATCGCACAAGCAACCGCAGCCGTTGATCGCGCCATATCAATTAACGCAATATCTGGCTCACAAAAGCTCAAACATGACCCGTATTTTTCGATAAATAAAGTCAGCAGGGACAAGTTATTCCAGTCTTCTGGTTGTAGCTTTTCTAAAGCTGTTTTTATATCTTCTTTATAGTGAGCTAGGTTGGGTTTTTCTTCTACTGGATAGGGAATATAAGGATCAGAATCTGCGATTTTACCGACAGGACAATAATATTCTTTTGCTTGACCTTGTGAAAGTTCGACAAAATCGAATAATAAACGCAAACAGCTAGGTTCGTTGTCTGTCCATGAAAGAATTATTTTCGCTCTTGTAACTACTGAATATTCTTGGATAGTCGGAAACTGATCAGGTAAGCCTACCCATTTGGCTAAAACTAATACAGCTTCTTGCATTACTTGTAAAGCAATATCTTGAGATTCCATAACTCATTTTCCTAAAACAATAAACGATTAAAACGAGAGCGAGTCTCTGTATCTAAATCTCCTGACTCAATCTGACTAACACCTCTGATAACTTCTGAACCATTGGACGCTGAGAGACATCTTTCCCTCGTTTAAAGGTTGGTGCAAACCATGAACCTTCCCCGTCAGGACAGGCTGTAATAAATAGAGGATAAGGAGCCTGACCCATTCTATGCGATCGCATAATTGCCTGTTTTAACCCCTCTCGCAAACAAGATTTTCTCGAATGATATGGCCCACACACAAAAATTTTCATTGATTTTTTCTTAATACCATTGAAAACTGTAGTACATTATATTACTTTTTGTCAAACCCAACTTTAATCAATACAATCTCCCAGTTTATAATTTGGATTATGAGTAATGGAAATGACGTATTTTCCCATTTTTGGGTCAAACACCCCAACAGCGCCGAATAAATGACTAACTTTGTGGGCGAGAGTCATCGCAACAGGCAGACTACAAGGGTCATTAACCCTCAACAATTCCCCGCCTTTCAGTTCTCCGGTTTTCGACATTTCCTCTAAACGCGCTGCTGCATCCCGCACTATTTGGTCGTTTTGGGCTGGATCTCCGAACCCAATTTGTAAAACACCATCAATCATTTGAATGTTGTAGGTTGTCATCTCAATTTCTCCTGTAACTATTTTGAATCTTACCTGGCGTTGGAAGATGGTATTTCCAAGCCCCGATAAAAGAAGAATGTGAAGCTTTCTGGTACATGAAGTGAGTGAGTAAGTGGCTTCGACTCCTGCAATTGTGATCAAAACTGAAGGGTATTTTCCATCCTTTTAGCGGAAGGACACCTTTTTTTTGAGATGATGGAGGAATTATACTGACGAGTAATACCGAAAAATTAGGGTTTTTTTATTGATAATTCTACTTAATCCGACAAAAGTTACAGGAGAGATGCTTTTCCAACGTTGGAAAGTTTTTATTCCAATGATTTATAAGTTACTAAAAATACTTCCACATTTCAGTATTTTCCCGGTAGCCATTTGCCCAAAAACGGATAACAATAGTAGTATCGAGTGGAAAAAGAATTATGCAAGGACATCGTAGAATTGAACTCACACCCAGAGAACAAGAGGTTTATGATCTGCTACAGCAAGGGCTGAAGCATAAAGAAATTGCCGAAAAGCTGGGTATCTCTCTCCAACGAGTGGGAGCTTTGCACAAAAATTTGAGATTGAGAATTCTCAACAAGCAAGAAATGCGTAAACCTTTTTGCTCCGAAAATTGCTAGAAAGATTATTTTCAAATTCAGTTGTCGGGGTGTAGCACTTACACCCCCTAAAATTATGCTGGATTCAGGTTTTAAAACTGAAACAAAGTTCGTAATACTCCGACAAAAATAGTGTCATTGCGACTATCATGCTCGGGATCAGTGATGAGATAAAATCCGGGTGTAATGCCAATATATTCATTGATTTGAAACCGATAAAAGGTCTCAATGTGAATTGAAGTATCATCATCTTCTTCTAAATCATCAATACTGTGATCAACGACTTTGGGTGGCATTCCCACTACAACCCCGAGCATATCTCCCTCTTTTAATAAGTCAGGAAATGCTAGCGTTGTCGCCCAGTTAATGACAGTTGCATTATCGTCTCCGCCCTGTTTTTGATCAGCCCAAGTCGAACCAAACCAACCCCCAAATTCAAAATTATCAAACACTCGCCAGTTAAACTGAAAGCCTAAGTTATCGCTTGTTGTCGCACTATCTCCAAAGGGTTTATTTGCGATAAAACTCCCTGTTCCACCCCCAACAAAAACTTCATCAGGATTAAAGTATCTACGGTTATAATCAACCGCAAAGACTAAATTTTCAGTAGGTTGATAAATCAATTGAGCGCTCGCATTAAACGCCCCATTAAATCAACCGAATCCTTCCTCGGGATTTGCCGCATCATTGGCTAAATAACTAACATTTAATTGGAACTGATCATTAAATGTATATTTCAACGCAGCTCCCGTTCCTTGGGGGCCTCTAAACGTTGTCGGATTATAACGAGCAAAGGCAGAAATAACTCCTGTTGTTTCCTCAGAGATAGGACTCAGGGGATCTTGAACATCATCTAGATCGAGACTTTTTGCTCCAAAATAAACTTCTCCTTTTCCTCCTAAAACGGGAAATACATAAAATAAATCATCGAGTTCAAACCCATCACTCACGCCATCATCTACACTTGGAATCGTCATCAAAGTATTCGTGAGTTCGGGTGAAGTTAAATCATTAACATCAGAAGCTTGTAGCCGGGTTATTAGTAAATCTTCGCCTGTAAAACTGGTTTCAAAATCTAAACGTACCCGATACCCGAAAAAGGCTTGTGTCGGATCATCATTATCTTCAACATTCGGCCCGCCTGCTATGGTATACTGGGCGCGATCGCCAAATGTATCGGAGATCCAAAAAATGACTTCACCTGCAAGTTTTGTGGTTGTTGAAAATTGATTGGCTTCGAGTTCCGCACTTCGGGCTTCTAAAACAGTAACTCTTCCCCGTAATGCTGCCAATTCTGCGGCGAATTCTTCCATTAACCGTTGTAATTTAGCTAAGTCTTCTCGGGTGACTAAATCGGCGGTAGAGGCGTTAATCAGCTCGTTAATTCGTTCTAAACAAGCGTTTATCCCTGCGGCGAATTCGTAACGGGTTAAGGCTCGATTTCCTTTATAGGTTCCGTCTGGATATCCGGCGATACAACCATAACGCTCAACTAAAGATTGTAAGGCTTGAAAGGCCCAGTCTGTCGGTTGAACATCAGACAGTTGGGAAACCGATGTAACTTGCTGCTTTTTGCGGGAATTTCGCCCTTCTTGAAAGTATTGATTGAGTTGAGTTTGAGACTCTCCCTCAACCGAGTCGGGTTCAACTTCTCCAAAACCATTGTGAGGGTTAACTGGAACTTGAGCAAAAGATTGATCTAAATCTGATAGTTGATAGTTTGTTGCAAAATCAACTTTTCTTGTTCTTTCATCTGAAGCGTCAGATATTATCTCTTGCTCGGATTGTAACTCAACTGCGATCGCAGAAAACGTTCCGAGTGAACACGAAATTAAAACGCTCTGACTCAAGGCTAGAGCATTGCACACCTGTTTTAACATCTTTTCCTCACACCGATAAAATTGACAACTTCCGATCTTTCAAGAAAGGTGACTCACCAATCTTGACGGCGAATTAATTTTCTATTTATTGCAATTTAACTTTGATACTTTAGATGAGAATCTAATTTTCCGCAATGGGAGGGGGGAGGATATTCGTTGACAGAGATTGATCAAAGTTAATTATTTCTAGGTTCAAATTAGATTATGATTATCTATAAAAAATCTCAAATTATATTCAAAAAAAATAAGAAAAGCCTCTGTTTTGCTTGCGGTTGTCGCTTGCATAGGCTTTTCCAAAAAGTCTTAAATTTTAAAATGATTAGAAATGCTTCAGAGTTCTATTCTGTGAATAAAATTAAAAGTATTTGTCTTGTTGAAGATTACGAGGTTGAACCTCTAGTATCCCAGTGTCACTGAAAATTACTTCAAATTCAGCAAAATTAACCGTCGCATTTTCTGAACCAGCCAGACTATCGGGTTGAATTAATTCCGGAAGCGGTGTATTTTCCAGATTATCTTGGGCAATTGTGTTAATGGGAGCATAAGCGGTGATCGCTCCAGTTTCATCAACACGAACGATATAAATAGAAGTTTGAGTAACTGGAATTGTCCAGGTTTGATCTAGAGTTTGAAAAAGCTGCCGTTCTAAACGATTTGACTGAGCAGAATCCGTAATTTTTTTAGGGATGTCTACCTCTGCTTCCGTATTTTTTTTAGGGATGTCTACCTTTGCTGAAGAAGGTGTCTTTACATTCGGTTTAGCCGGCTCTTTGGAGAGAGAAAATGTTTCGAGATCTTCTAGCTTCGGGGAAGTATAGTTTCCAGAAACTATTGATAACGTTGTCGATGCACTCATCAGCAACACAACAGCTAGGGTAATAATTGTGGGAGAGGCTTTAGATTCGAGGGATTCTTCCTCCTCTTGTAACGCTGATTTAGGGTTGAGAGAACAATGCCCTGGTTGGTTTGTGTTCATTGTGCGACTTGAGTTTACTGAACTGGAAAAGATGAATTATATTTCTAGGATAACTCCACTTTCAGGACATTTGTTGCTTGAGATTTTTGATCACTGTAAATCAGGCTAACCATACAGCTTACTATAAAAAAAAAATTATGTCAAACTACTTTACAAAAGTTTATAATATGTTACATTTAGATACAGATAGAAAAAATTTTAGGAGAAAAATATGACAACTCGTGGTTATAGCGTCGAAGAAGGTGGTCGTCTGAACAATTTTGCAGTTGAACCGAAAATGTATGTTGATGACACCCCCAAAACAGGCTTCACTCAGTACGCCGAGAAGCTGAATGGACGTTTAGCAATGATTGGGTTTGTCTCCTTAATTAGTTTAGAAGCAGTGACTGGACAAGGAATTGTCAGTTGGTTAACAAGCCTGTAAACGCTCTGTGATGACACGCAGATGAACACTCATCGTCTTAACTGGGGGGGTTATCAGTCGCTGTGATCTCGAACTCAAGAAATGAGTCTAGTCGCACGACCCCCCTTTGGAGAGAGTGAAAGAGACTCAAAGCTATTCTGAATAGATATCAGTATCAAAAAGTAGCAGTAGCTGATTAAAAAATAGAAGTTATTTTAACTTGTACTCAGAAAAAAGTAAATTTCTGAGCTATTTTTATGAAAAAAATCCTTTGAGTGGCAATTCTTGATATTAATGTTTAAAATATTCAAGAGTTTTAGTCAATAATTCTTGAAAATGCCCCTAGAGGGGATTGTCAAGTTTTACCTAAACTTGTTTCCTATAGTTAAGAACGTTCGTAATCTGGCATCAGGGATGAAAAAACAGTTAGTAACCTTTGGAAGTCTCATCTTTTTAGTATCAGGAGTCCTTTGGGGTTGTTCTCAAACACAGACTCCAGAAGCTGAACAAACTCAAATCGGATCTGCTCCGGAAACTTTGCCTCCTACAGGCGAAGTCGGTACAATGCAATTTCGGGCCAATGGAGAAGATTTTGTTCGCCAGGGTTTTGTCACCAAAGACGGTTGGCAAGTCAATTTCGATCATATTTATGTCAACTTTTCAGACGCCAAAGCTTACGAAACCTTTACCCCCTACGATGCAGAAGCAGGCGGCGACCCCCAAGCCAAACAAACCATTAGTTTAGTGGTTGACAAAACCGTTGACTTAGCCGCAGGGCCAGAGGATGCGGAAACGATTTTTGTTAACGAAGTTCCGGCACCTCCGGGGCGATACAACGCTCTATCTTGGGAGATGGATCAAGCCGAAACCGGGCCTGCTGAAGGGTACACTATGGTTCTGCAAGGTACGGCCACCAAAGATGGTCAAACGGTACCTTTTACGCTGAAATTTGACCAAGAATTAGCTTTTGTTTGTGGAGATTTTGTCGGAGATGAGCGTAAAGGCATTCTGCAACCGGGAGAAACGGCACAATTAGAAGCGACTTTCCACTTTGATCATTTATTTGGAGATGGAGAAGCTCCCCCAGAAGATGAGATTAACACAGGTGCGTTAGGATTTGAACCCTTAGCAGAAGCGGCTCAAGGGGGTTCATTAGATGCCGATTTAGCCACCTTAGAACAACAACTTTCTTCAGAAGAATATCAGACTTTAATTGCAGTATTGCCGAGTTTGGGTCATGTCGGTGAAGGTCACTGTAAAGAAACCCAACTGACTGCTCAAAAGAATTGAGAAACGTGAGTAAAAGCTGAAATAAATTGAGGAATTCCGATTGAACAGCACAAAAAAACAAAGATGCAAGTCTAAGCTTATTGAGAAAACAAAACGCAGGCGAGAATGAATATGAAAGGTAAATTAATTCTGGGGCTAGTGCTATTTTCGAGTTTAGGTTCAAGTTTAGGGTGGTCAGAAAAAGTCTTAGCTCATGGCGTTCAAATTGAACATAGTGCCAGTCAAGCTATTGAGATTAATGCCAAATATGATACGGGTACACCCTTAGAAAATGCTCAAGTTACCGTTTATTCACCCGATGACCCGACAACACCTTGGAAGCAGGGAACAACGGACGAACAAGGTAATTTTGTGTTCACACCTGATCCCTCAAAAACCGGATATTGGGAAGTGAAAGTTCGACGAGCCGGACATGGAGGTTTAACGAGTATTCCAGTGGGAACCGAGACAAATAATGCTCAAGTTTCTGCTTCTTTACCCCCAGACAATCAAAATAATCAGACTTCTTTTTATTCCCAAACCAGTCAAGGGTTAAGTCCAATTCAGAAAGGGATAATGATCGGATCAATTCTCTGGGGATGTGTAGGAACAGCTTTATTTTTCTCTAAGTTTAACTTCAATCATTCATCGGATCAAAATACGTCCAATGTGAGACAACAAGAGTCTGAAGGCTGAATTAAAATTAGAGTGCTAAACAAATTGATAGTTTAATCTCATGCACATTTCAGAGGGAATTCTCCCGGCTAAGGTTTTGATAGGAGGATATGCGATCGCCGGTTTGGCGACGTGGTATTCTTTGAGGGAAATTAATAAACAAAAGAATCCAACAGAAGGAGTCCCAAAAGCGGCATTATTAACAGCTGCATTTTTTGTCTCCTCTAGTATTCATATTCCCATTCCTCCGGCGAGTGTTCATTTTGTTCTGAATGGTTTGTTAGGTGCTGTGTTAGGCTGTTATGCGTTTCCAGCGATCTTAATTGGTTTATTATTTCAAGCCGTTATGTTTGGACATGGAGGGCTGACAACATTAGGAATTAATGCGGTTATTATGGGTGTTCCGGCAATTATTGCGGCTCAAATTTTTCAATTCCGTTACAGTATTGGACACCGACTTAAACCCCATGTGTCCCTCAATCTTTTCGGATTTTTTGCAGGAGCAACAGGGTTAGGAATTGCTGCTTTATTATTTTTTGGACTCACGATTACAAATATTCCTTCAGATTTTGACGCTCAAACTGAACAAACTGCAATTTTTGGACTAATGTTGGCTCATATTCCGTTAATGGGAATTGAAGGGATTTTTACAGCGATGGTGGTTAGTTTTTTACAACGGGTTAAACCCGAACTTTTACCCAGTTAGGATAAAGCATGAGATTTGCACTGGATGAGTATGCACACCTCAAATCACCGATTCATCGTTGGAATCCGCAGTATAAACTGATCGGATTATTAACTTTAATGTTTGCGTTTGCCACCGTTGAGGATTTGCGTTTACTTCCAGTGATCTCCACCCTCACTATTATTTTATATCTTTTGTCACGATTGCCGCTCTCTTTTTTACTGACTCGGTTACGCTATCCGGGGATTTTTCTATTTACAGTTGTCGCCATCTTACCTTTTTTTTCGGGTGAAACGGTGATTTGGCAATGGGGAATTATTACATTACGACAAGAGGGACTTTTAGCCGTTGTCTTAATTGTTTGTCGGTTTCTGGCGATTTTTATCACGGGTTTAGTTCTGTTTGGGACGAGTTCTTTTTTAAACTTGATTAAAGCAATGCGATCGCTAGGTTTATCTCCGATTTTAGCCGATATGATGTTATTATCCTATCGCTATTTATTTGAACTGGCTTATCAACTCAATACCATGCAACGATCTACCCGACTACGAGGCTTTAAACCGACTCAATTCAGTTGGCGAAATTTACAAGTTTATGCCGCTTTAGCTGGAAGTTTGCTAGTTCGTAGCTATCAACAATCTCAGGAGATTTATAAAGCGATGCAACTACGGGGCTATGGCACTTCGATGAAATCTCCCCAATCAAAACGTTCCATAGATGTTTACAGTGTGATCGCATTAATCATTACATTAGCAATCGCTATTGGACTAATTGGATTAGAGTTTTTATTATAAATTATTGGTAATCATTTCATTGAGAGGACTATCGAACTTTGAGCCAGACAACACCCGAACAAATTAATTCTTCTTCAACAGATTTGGTTGATAAAAATGGAATTATTGTTGAAGATTTAGTGTTTAGTTATCCCAATCAAAATCCTATTTTAGAGGAAATTTCCTTGACACTAAAGCCGGGAGAACAAATCGCCCTTTTAGGGAAAACCGGAACCGGAAAAAGTACCTTAATGGAAAATTTAGTTGGGTTAAAACAACCGAATTCTGGTAAAATTTTGATTCAGGGAATTTCTCTAGAACCCAAAAATTTATTTGAAGTGCGGCGTCAAATTGGGTTTGGTTTTCAAGAACCTAATGATCAACTGTTTATGCCCACTATTTTAGAAGATGTGATTTTTGGGCCTTGTAACTACGGAGTTTCCCCAGAAGAAGCCACCGAACAAGCCCAGGAACTCTTAGCAGACTTTGGACTGGCAGATGTCACCCACCGTCCTGTACATGAACTTTCCGGGGGACAAAAACGGTTAGCCGCGTTAGCAGCAATATTAGCTTTGAACCCTTCTATTTTGATTTTAGATGAACCAACCAACGGCCTTGATCCGTGGTGGCGTCGTCATCTGGCTGAGATTTTACCCGAGTTACCCGTACAAGTGCTGTTAATTGCTTCTCACGATCTCAATTGGGTTAGGAGAGTCACCCAACGGGCAATGGTGCTACAACAGGGTAAAATTAGGGTAGATATGCCCACAGAACAATTGCTGCAAGATTCCTCGGTGTTGGAAAGCTGCGGCTTACCGTTAGATTATTGAGCTTATCTTGATTTTTAAATAGGTCATTATACTGATGTCCCATTTGAGAAGTTTACAATTAACGAAAATAAGTAGCAATGACAGCTAAAAGACTGCTACTCTTGTCTCTACTGCTAGCAGGAGAATGATTCTGCTGGTTTATCATGATGTTTTGATGTCATCTCAGGAGGCGAATATGCCCGATCCTAAAGTAGAAAGCACAACAACCCCAACTTCTGTCAATGTCAACACGACGCCTGCTGATCCGTTGACGCAAGCTGCACTTGAAGAACAGACAACTACAACTCAGTTTGAGGAAATCAAAGCCAAAGTCGTTGAAGTTCTCGCTGAATTTCCGGCTTATGTCTCTGGTTTCTTTGAGGAATACCAAAAACCGATCATCACTATTTTGCTGATTATAGCGGCAATTGTATCCCTCAGAGTTCTGTTTGCGGTGATTGATGCGCTGAACGATATTCCTTTACTCGCACCAACATTTGAGTTGATTGGTATGGGATATTCGGCTTGGTTTATTTATCGGTATTTGTTGCGGGCTTCCAACCGCCAAGAACTGTCTCAAGAATTTCAAGCGTTCTGGGAACAAATCAGCGGAAAAAAATAATCTTACCCGCATAATTTTTCTCAGGATTTGGACTCACAAACTCTATTTAAAATCTCCATCTCTAAATTAGGGGTGGAGGTTTTTTACAGCTGAACTTCCGCCGTTTGGGAGTCGTTGTAATCGCCAGATATCCTGTTATAGTTTACGGGTAGCGATTTACCCTCAACAATGCGTACCCATGTAACTCTTGCTAGGACAAGGTAAATGCGTTATAGCGCTATTAGAAAAAACCTCGACTGAAATCCTCACCCCATCAAGGTTTCATCGATTGTATCCATGTAAAGCGGCTCGAAAATGCTCCAAAGTCTCTCTGTGAGGCTGTTTTAATTTTTAGCCCAACGGAAGCTCCGCTTTATCACAAGTAAACTTTCCTGGCTCACCGCTTGTTTTCTCATTTCCTCCTCACCAACAAATTATTTATTAATCGCTCTCATTTAGTTATTACTCACGCAGGCAGTACAGCTCTGAGCTGTTTGAGTGTTGGAGTTCCTATGGTTGCAATTCCGATCACTTCGGAAGTAAAAAGTCAGTCTAATGAAATCTGTCACAAGCTACAAGCCTACTTAACTTACCACGGTTATGACACACACCTAAGCCCTAACTAGAAGCAATTTGAAGAACTTGCTAATCTTGAGGATGCTTACCTTAAATTTTGAATGATGGTTTCACAACTACCCCAATCCGAACAAGTTCATCAAGCTTTAGCAGAAATTACAGCCTTTGAACAGTCAAAAGTTCCCGGTGTTTGGCGAGGACTGGATAAAAACCAACTCATAGTACAATTGCGATCGCGTATTAATAATCCTCTCACATTAAACCAAGGAAGTCAACCCTTTTGTGGCCCGGCTGTGATTATTTTTGAACTGATTCGTCGTGATCCTTTGTCTTATGTAAAAATTTGTCGTAATCTATTTCAAGTTGGCGGATTTCATACTCAGAATGGAACTTGGATTTCTGCATCTGAAAATTTGCGAAATGGTGAAGGAAATTATAGAATGCCGCAAGTTGACTGGATGATTTTATCAACCTTAAGAGAGTCAGAAAATTTAATTGTTCCGATTCATCCCAATACATCGGATATTGTTCGTAATGTGGGCGGAATGACGAAATCTTGGGAAATTGCCAAATGGGTGAAAGAGATTTTAGGCTATCAAAAAATTCAATATAACAATACTTATCTATTTGGAGATTTACAAGCAATGCAAGATGTTTCCGAGGCGTTAAAATTAGGTGGTGTTGCTTTAGCTTTGATTAACGACGGAGGGTTATTAAGAAACCAACCGCCCCGCATTCCTTATCCGAGTCATTGGATATCAATTTTAGGTAATATTATCGTTCAATCTCAAAGCTCTGTTCAGTTTGAGGTTTATACTTGGGCAAAAAAAATGCAAGTTCAGGTGGATGAAGTTACATTTAAAACCTATTTTTGGGGTGTGGTAATTGGAAAAACCACTAGATAAACCTTGTATGAGTGTAAGGCTTACGTCTCATTAATAATGACATTTTGACAGACTTCTCTTTGTTGAAGATGAGATTAAGAGATGCTTCACGGTGTTCAGCAAGACAGGAAAATAATTGGTTTTGAAGATGAAGTTAAGAGATGCTTCACGATGTTCAGCAAGACATGAAAATAATTGGTTTTGAAGATGAAGTTAAGAGATGCTTC
>Ga0207419_1000369_pt1 | contig 38500 bp, 34 predicted proteins | sample ElkSloMetagenome_4_FD_184723 | JGI IMG/M metagenome (GOLD analysis project Ga0207419, IMG submission 184723) | Hot spring microbial communities from Elkhorn Slough, Monterey Bay, USA - MD2A (version 2) | ecosystem: Environmental > Aquatic > Marine > Intertidal zone > Estuary: Microbial mat ...
CTTACTGGAAGGGCGCCGACCAGGTTTGCCAGGACGAAGCGTTCGGCCAAGCCGTTTCTCAAGCTCGGCTAGCGCGTGCTCGCCCATCAAGGGCCTGCCGACGGTCTGACCCCGTGCCAGACGCCCGTGTCAGAGCAGCAACGCGTGCAAGGTCCGTCTTGCGTGTCCAAGCACTGCGCGACATTCTCGACGCGCTCTAGTAGCGCTCGAACAGTCACCAAGCCATCGTCTTGGCGCCGGAGATGTGCACAGGTGCTGGACCACGGCCAATCGGCAGGCGACAACTAGCCAGACACAGGGGGCAGCCAACTTACCATTTCGCTGTGCTTTTCAAGAAACTCTTTCATGCGCTTTCAATCCGCGCCGAACTGCGGCGACGCGCGAAGCGCCGGCCGCGGTTGGGCGTCGGGCTGGCGGACGCGTTGGGCATCAACTAAGTTTGCGGATGATATTTCTGGCGAGGTGTTCCTTGATCTCGCGGTGCCTTGGAACTGGTTGGGACTCTTTGGTCTCAGGATTGTGATACCAGTCGTGCCGGCTGCCTTGCCTCAGCATTACGCAACCCATTTCCTCAAGCTTTTTGATCAAGTCCCGACGCTTCATGCGACGGCCAGTTCACCTACGCGACGGACGATGGGTAACTCACCACTGGTTAGCGTTTCATAGATGTCCTTGAGGTTTACTTTCAGATCTTCCAAATCTTCCCCTTGCGTCATGTAATCGGGGAACTCTTCAAGATAGCCCAACCACATGTCTTCATCTTTCCAGTAAACGTATCGGACATTGTTCATGCGCTACCTCGTAGAGCACTTTGCGGAAAAACTTGGGGGCCAGAAAGACCCGTGAAACGATTAGTCTGGGAGCCCAACTACAATTCGGCGGCCCAACAGGTCGATAAACCCGTCACCCGGTAGGTAGAAAACCAGAAAAACATTGGCATGTCAACGGGTTTGGCTAGGTTGCTTCCGTACACGCTAGGGGAGTTATGCGCCCGAACGGCTTCCTAAAGCAGATATGGAAGCCATTTGGCGGGCTAAAACGGGCCGCAAACCGAGAAATTAAACCAATTTCCAAATCAATTTCAAGCTGCTACGCAAGAGTCTTCACAAATCGTCCGATGCGTTAGCCAAGCGAATCACGGTGGCACCTTACCATTTACACCAATTCCAATTGGTCTAGGTCGTCCTTACTGCGAGGGCGCCGACCAGGTTTGCCAGGACGAAGCGTTCGCCGTGGAACAGGGGAGCGAATCCAGTACCCTGTCGACTCCGCACGAACGGCTCCGGCCTCGGCGCAGAGGTTGCCGCGCATCATTGAAGGCGCGCCAACGGCTGCCCGCGGACGCGCCTGCGGGGATTGTGGCGCCTGTTCGAAATTCAGCGTTACCGCTCCAAGGATTGATCGTACAATCGCAATGAGCTGCGCGACCGCGGGGCCGCTGCTCCAGTGAAATTCGCCACCGCTGCAATACGGCTCGCCGAACCCCGGTGCGATCCCGGCATTCTCAGCAAAGCAACGCTGGTCGGTTCCGTCGTCAATCGCTCAAGACGCCAAGAATAGAGATGTCGTTTTCACCGAATCTGCCCGCGGCAGCGCGCCGTCATCTGCATGCGGCGGATGCCCTGTTCGATACCACGCCGCACAAGGCCGTAGCCGGCTACCTGTACGGGATTGCGGCGGAGTGCGCCGTCAAGGCACTGCTGGACCAGGCCGGTCAGCGACCGCTTGCCCCGTCCGAACGTCGGGACGACCCGCTGTATGCACAGTTTCCGGAGCTACGCACCCTCGTCCGGGACTTTTCCCAAGGCCGGCTTTGCAAGACCGTTCGATTTGACGACAGCCTGCCAATGTTGTGCGACCTCATCGAAGAGACGCTCGGCGCAGACACCCTGCGCCAGGGCACGGTGCTTCGCGACGTCGCGGGATCCGGTTGGTTGATCGGCGGCTGGTCGGTGCGGATTGGCTGCGGGCGCCGTCCGGGCCTTCATCGCCGCCGCCCCGGCTCGTCTTCGCGAGCCTAAAGGGCGGCGTCGGTCGCTCGACCGCGCTCGCGGTGGCCGCGGCGGACCTGGCCTCGCGGGGGCTTCGGGTTCTGGCGATAGACCTCGACTTGGAGGCCCCCGGCCTCGGCCCGATGCTGCTGGACGAAACCACACTGCCGGTATTCGGTACCCTGGATGCCTTGGTCGAAGACGGGATATCCGGGTTGGATGATCGGTTCATCGCGGACCTGAGCGGCCCCTCGGGGCTTGCCGGCGGGGTCGGGCGCGTCGACGTCATGCCAGTCTTCGGGCATCGGTCCTTAAACAACGCCGGTGACATCCTCGCGAAGCTGTCTCGCGCCTACACCGAAGATCTGGCCGCACAGGGCGGCGTTGCGACCTTCCGCGACCAAGTCGCAAAGCTGCTCGATCAGGTCGCAGACCCTCGCCGTTACGACGCCGTTCTGATCGATGCCCGTGCCGGCCTGCATGAATCCACCGCTGCCGCCGTGCTCGGGCTCGGGGCCGAGGTGCTGCTGTTCGGCCTCGACGAACCGCAGACCTTCCAGGGCTTTCGGGCGCTGCTAGCCCATCTGGCACGTTTCGTCGAGCCCTCGCGGGCCAACCCTCCGGAGTGGCTTTTACGCCTCACGCTGGTGCAAGGCAAGGCCGGGTCAGGCGAGCGCCGCGCGGCATTTGCGCAGCGCTGCCTCGACTTGGCCCTAGAGGCGGGGCTCGGACCGCTGTACGGGGCGACCTTCGGCACCTTCGTCGACCATATCCGCAGCGCCGTCCCGAGCCCGAGCGAGCCCGGCGATGACGCTTAGCAGCGGGCAGCTACAGGCCATCCGTGCGGCCATCGCCGGCATCCCGGCCGATGTCTCCAACGATGCGGTCGGGCAGCACGTCGCCCGCATTGATGACATCTATGCCCCGGAGACCCATGCCGCGGCGTTGGACCCATCGGCACCGATCGTGCTCGGCGCGCGCGGTACCGGCAAGAGCTTTTGGTCCGGCGTGCTAGGTCAGCAGGCCACCCGCGCCGAAGCCGCCCTGGCCTATCCGCAGCTCAGGCTCGCGCAGATCGAGGTCCGCTTCGGCTACACCGGCATCGGCGGACCGGACGGCATCGACGCCGATGCGCTTGATGCGGCCGTGCCGCCGGATGCATCCATCGTCGATGCCAAAGCCTTTTGGTGGGCGACCATCCTCGGTGCCGCTGAGGGTGTCCGCCCCAAGCACCTCCTCGGGCAGGCGCACGATCCCGAGCAGCGCGAAGACCTGTTGATCGCCCATGAACAACGTCTGCGCGCCGAGGGCAAGGTCTTGCTAGTGGTCTATGACGCCTTGGACACCCTGGCCCGCAGCTGGCTGCGCCGACGCCTGTTGACCGGGGCCCTGCTGGAGGTGGTGTGGGCCATGCGTGCCTACCGCGCCATCAGGCTGAAACTGTTCCTACGACCGGACCAGCTCGAAGACGACGCCTTGCGCTTCGTCGAGCTGCCCAAGCTCAAGGCCGGCGCGGTGCGCCTGGAATGGTCGGCCCGCGACCTCTACGGCCTGCTCTACGCACGGCTGGCCATGACCGAGGACCAGCGCGCACGCACGGCCTTCAAGCAGGCACTCGCCAAGCTTGGGCTGAAGGCCGTCGATCGCAGGCGTGTCCTCGCACGTCGTTGGTCGTTGGCGACCGAGCCGCAAGACCAGGAGCGGCTGATGGCGCTGCTTGCCGGGCGCTACATGGGCAAGGGCGCCTACGCCTACAAAAAGGGCAGGACCTATCGCTGGCCGATCGCGCACCTGGCCGATGCCTTCAATGAGGTCACCCCGCGCAGCTTCCTCCGCATGATGATCGCCGCGGCCAAGCACGGGCCACCCCCCGAAAACCTCGTGATCACCCCGGACGGCATCCGCCACGGCTTGCGGGCCGCATCCCAAACCCGAGTCGATCAGCTGCATTATGAATTTCCCTGGATCAAGGGCGTCCTCGCGCCGATAGCGGGGCTGCTGTTGCCCAAGCACGAAGAAGAGGTATTCCAGGTCTGGCAGACGGCCGGCACCATCCGCCGCCTGCGCGAGGAAGTCGAGCAGGGGCGCTACCTCTCACCCTTCGCGGACGACGACGGCGGCAGCCCCCGCGCGCTGTTCGAGGCATTGGAGCGCATCGGCGTGATGTTCCGCCGCGGCGACGACCGGCTCGATATGCCGGACCTGTTTCGGGTTGCCGCGCGTTTTGTGGTAGCCGGCAGCCAGATCACCTCCGGGTTGCGCCGACCTGCGCGCTCTTGGCGCCGGAAATCCCTGCCGCGGACTACCTGACTCTTGATTTACGTCTACAATCGATGCAGGAAGACAGTGTCAGCCATTTGCCTACCATCCGCGCGGCGTGCCGCACAGCGCCGTCACCATTATAGATGCGAGTCATGTCGGACCAACCAGCAACCGATCAAGACAATGCCTTTGCGCCGCAACCGGCCCCGCGCGAGGTGCGACGGTCCGCGGCAGGCCCGCCGATAAGCCGCCATCGCCTGTGGCGACGAGCGTTGTTGGGGCTATGCGTGCTGGCCATACTCACCGCGGGGACCATGCTGGGTCTGGATCAGATGATCTCGATCAGGGCAGGCGATGCCGTGGCCGACGACATCGCTCAGGTGAAACCGATGCCGGTCGCGCTGCTGCTCGGCACTGCCCGCACCCATCAGGGCCGCCCGAATCAATTCTACCGAGCGCGCATTGAGGCCGCGGCCGAGCTATTCCATAGCGGACGCGTGCGCGGAATCCTGGTCAGCGGAGATAACGCGACGATGTATTACAACGAGCCGGTCTCAATGCAAAAAGACCTGATCGCATTAGGCGTCCCCGCGGAGTTCATCACGCTGGATTACGCCGGCTTCCGCACTCTGGATTCCGTGGTGCGGGCCAAGGAGGTCTTCGGCGTCGAGCGCCTTCTGGTGGTCAGCCAACGCTTTCATGCCGAACGCGCGATCTTCCTCGCCCGCCACTTCGGCATCGACGCCCAGGGCTTGGCCGCCGCCGACCCCGACAGCCCTGGTCTAATGAAGGTGCGCGCGCGCGAGGTGCTGGCCCGCGTCGTCGCCGTACTGGACATCATCACTGGCCGCGCGCCCAAATTCCTAGGCGCGCCCGAGACAGTGCGGCTGCGCGACGACCGCGAGCGGCGCACCTCTGCCTAGGGCACTGACATTGTCTGTCGAGACGGGGCGTCCTGTGCCGATCCAGGGCAGGGTTTGAGAACAACCTGAACGGGCCAGCACTGGAAGAGTAAAAACCGCTGCGCTTGTTCAACCCGACCTGTGCAGCTTGTTCTTGCACGGTGACCAGGGCTCGCAAAGGCTCGGCACGCGTATCAAGTGAACAGCGTCAGCACCCCAGTGTAGCCATAGAGCCGGTCTTGAGAGATCTCACCATTGGCGTAGAAGCCGACCAGCGGAAAGTCGCCGAGTTCATCGCGAATTTGCTTCAGCTCCTCGGATTCGTCGCCGAACAGGTTGATGCCGCGGCCCAGGCAAGACACATAGACGCCGCCGCGCGGTGGACCGCTCAACCGCGAGCGCATGCGCGAGAGCATCCGCGATAGGTCTTCGCGCGCGGTGTCGGCGTCCCGCCGGCAGAACATCAGCTGCTGGCCCTGCTCCACCAGATCGCCGATGGCCAGCAGCTTTTGGTCCATATCGACGCCGATCAGGTTGCGCACCAGATAGTCGCCGGTGTCGGTGCCGAGGATGGGCAGGCCGGCAAAGATGTAGCCGCCGACGCGGGACATGTCGCGCGCGAGTATCTCGCCGATGTCTTCCTTGAACACGTCCAGCGCCGGCCGCCCGTCGAGCGTCACCAGGATGTTACGCTGGACCTCGGTCATGGTACGGTGCGGGCCGATGGGCGAGCAGCCCTGACTCAGGCTGGTCTGCACGCCGACTTCCTCGGTGAACATGACGCCGGAAATACCACCCTCGGTCACGCCGTCGGCAACCACCCGCGCGTTGTCGTTGGCACTGGCTAGACCGCCGACCAGAAAGCCCGTCGATGTGCGCGCCGCCAGCTGCTTGACCAGGCTCTCGGTCAGGGGGTTGGCGGGGTCGGCATGAACCAGACCAAGGTACGGCTGCAGGCTACCGAGCCAGGCGCTTTGGGCTTGGTCGAAGCCGTCCAGATCCTTGATCATGGTCGGGAAGACGCGAAAGGCGTGCTCCGGAAAATCTGCCAGCATGACGGCAATGGCAGGACGCTCATAATACTCAACCCCGGTGGCGCTGATGCCCATGCCAACGGCACCGACCCAGTGTTCAATAGCAGTCGCCTCCCGCAGGCTGTCGAGAACATCGTCTAGATGTGGATTGACGACATCGGTCACATAAACGAAACCGAGGGTGCCGCGCCCGAGTCCGAGCCGGTCGATGACCATAGACAGGGCATCGCGCCAATCGTCCGCGGCGGCATGGGCATAGGGGAATGGAGGCATAAGCAATCCTAAGAGTGACGGGTTTCGGAAAACGAACAAGTATCAACGGAGCAAGAAGCCAGGAGAGAGGGGCGATTACCCCAGAAGTCAAAACGAACAACGCGGCCATGCCGCAGACCAGCCGCATTGCCGGATTAGGCTCCCGGCGCCCTTGCCGCTTGCGGCACCCCCGGCAAAGCCGGAATCGTTGTCGGTGGCGTCGTTGTCGCAATCGCGCATCCGTACAATTACGACAACGAGCATCCTGTGACGCCTTGTTCAAACCTGCCTGATTGAGGGACGAGTTGCTCGCCACTCGCCCCTAAAAGCAATGCTCTACGATACCTCAGCCAGGTCCCCCTTCTCCTGCAACCAAGCACGGCGGTCGGAAGCGCGCTTTTTCGCCAGAAGCATATCCATCAAGGTGCTGCCCGCATCGCCGGGTTCAACGGTGAGTTGTACCAAACGGCGGGTATCCGGGTGGACGGTGGTCTCGCGCAATTGCGCGGGATTCATCTCACCCAGACCCTTGAAGCGCTGCACGCTGACCTTGCCCTTGAGCTTCTCCGCGGCAATGCGGTCGAGCGCGCCCTTGCGCTCGGCATCATCCAAAGCATAGAAGACCTGCTTGCCGACGTCGATCCGATACAGCGGCGGCATTGCGACATAGACATGCCCCTCGGCCACTAAGCGAGGAAAGTGGCGCAGGAACAGCGCGCACAACAAGGTTGCGATGTGGGCGCCGTCGGAATCGGCATCGGCGAGGATGCAGATCTTGCCAAAGCGCAGCCGCGAGAGATCATCGCTGCCGGGGTCGACACCGATGGCCACGGCGATGTCGTGTACTTCCTGGGACGCCAGCACCTCCCCGGGGTCGACCTCCCAGGTGTTCAGTATCTTTCCGCGCAACGGCATAATAGCCTGGAACTCGCGGTCTCGTGCCTGCTTGGCGGAGCCGCCCGCGGAATCACCCTCCACGAGGAACAGCTCGCTGCGCTCGGGATCGGTGCTGGTGCAATCAGCCAATTTGCCTGGCAGTGCCGGCCCTTGGGTAATCTTTTTCCGCGTGACCTTGCGCCCGGCCCGCAGCCGCGCTTGCGCGGCACCGATGGCAAGCTCGGCGATGCGCTCGGCGTCGCCGACGTGCTGATTGAGCCACAGGCTGAAGGCGTCTTTGGCGACACCGGAGACGAATGCCGCGCATTCCCGCGACGACAAACGCTCCTTGGTTTGGCCGGAGAATTGCGGATCGATGAGCTTCACCGACAAGACCCAGCTTGCCCGCGACCAGACATCCTCCGGCGCCAGCTTGACCCCGCGCGGCAGCAGGTTGCGAAACTCACAGAACTCGCGCACCGCCTCGGTCAGTCCCGTGCGCAAGCCGTTGACATGGGTACCTCCCTGCACCGTTGGGATCAGGTTGACATAGCTCTCGGTCACCGGGTCGCCACCTTCAGGCAGCCAAGCCACGGCCCAACTCGCGGCCTCGGTAGCCGCCTCCATGTTGCCGACAAAGGGCGCCTCGGGTACCACGAGCAGCCCATCAAGCGCCCGACTTAGATAATCTTTAAGCCCGTCTTCGTAGTACCAGACCTGTTCATCGCCGCTCGCCTGGTCGCGAAAGCGCACGGTCAAACCCGGACAGAGTACCGCCTTTGCGCGCAGTAGGTGCGTCAATCGGCGTATCGAGAACTTGGGATTGTCGAAATAGCCGGGGTTCGGCCAAAAATGCAACCGCGTACCCCTGTTGTTGCGTCCGATGCTGCCGATCTCCTTTAGGTCCGAAACCTTATCGCCGCCGGCAAAGGCCATGTTGTACTCCTTGCCGTTGCGCTTGACCCAGACCTCCAGGCGTTGCGAGAGCGCGTTGACCACCGACAGGCCGACGCCGTGCAGACCACCCGAGAATTGGTAACTGTCGGCGGAGAACTTGCCGCCAGCGTGTAGCTTGGTCAGGATGACCTCGACCCCGGGCACCCCTTGCTCCGGATGCATGTCGACCGGCATGCCGCGGCCATCATCGCTGACCTCGCAGGAGCCGTCAGCGAACAGGGTCACATCAATGTTGCGCGCATGACCTGCTAGGGCCTCGTCGACGCTGTTGTCGATGACCTCCTGCGCCAGATGGTTCGGGCGGCTGGTGTCGGTGTACATGCCGGGGCGCTTTCGCACCGGGTCGAGACCGCTTAGTACCTCAATGGCGGCGGCGTCGTAGTTGCCTTTCATCGGCGCTTTGAATACTCCTTACCGGTAGAGCCGGAATCGTTGTCGTTGTCGTCATTGTACGGCTACGCGATTACGACAACGACAACGAGTATTCTTCGACGGTTTGTTAAAAAATTTCCAAGCCAAGGAAATCATGTTCAGGGCGGGGGTGACGCCCGGAAAACACGAATCATCCTGATTCCGGGTCAGGACAGTTCGGGCGCGGCCTTTGCGACAACCATCGCCCAAGCAAATTGACCGCAAAATGCGCGTAAGTTAACGTAGCTTGAAACAAGGGTTAGATCCAGCATGTCACAAAGCGCTAAGAACAAACCGGTCTCCGGCTCTCGGCCCGCTGCTTCCAAAGATGAGAACATCGCCAATCCACGAGACTTCGAGCACTCCATGCAGGAACTCGAAGCCCTGGTGGACAGACTGGAGCAAGGCGAGCTGACGCTGGAACAATCCCTCGCCGCGTTCGAGCGCGGCATCAACCTGACGCGTACCTGCCAGCAAGCCCTCGACGCCGCCGAGCAGCGGGTGCGCATCCTAACCGAGCGGTCCGAGACCGCGGAACCAGAGCCATACAGCAACGATGTCATCCTCGAAGCCGCTGCAAGCAGCACCGACAACGGCCGCAACCGCAAGCCATAAACCCGCGCTCAAGCCTTTTCTGACGGACTGTCAAGCACGGACCGAATCGACGCTCGAACGCCTTTTACCCGTCGCCGACACACCACCGCTGAGCCTGCACGAGGCGATGCGCTACTCGGCGCTCGGCGGCGGCAAGCGGGTGCGCCCGACACTGGCCTACGCGGCCGCGCGCGCTGTAGGCGTGGATCGGGGCATGGTCGATACCGCGGCGGCGGCGCTTGAGATGATCCACGTCTACTCGCTGATCCATGACGATCTGCCGGCCATGGACGACGACGACCTGCGCCGCGGGCGCCCAAGCTGCCACAAGGCATTCGGTGAGGCCACGGCAATCCTCGCGGGAGACGCCCTGCAAACGCTCGCCTTCCATGTGCTCGCGACCGACCCGGAGTTTGCTGGCGATGCGTCGATGCGCGCCGCCATGATCGCGAATCTGGCGCGTGCGTCGGGCTCGCTTGGCATGGCCGGCGGCCAAGCACTAGACCTGGAATCCGAAGGCAAGGCATTGGATTTGGTGATGCTTGAGAACATCCACATTCACAAAACCGGCGCACTGATCCGCGCCGCCGTCAACATGGGCGCGCTGGCCTGCCCCGACCTGGCGGTTGACCGCGCCGAGGCGCTGGACCACTACGCCAAATGCATCGGACTGGCATTTCAGATTCAAGATGACCTGCTCGACGTGGTCGGCGATACCGCGATCATCGGCAAGCACAGAGGTGCCGATGAAGCCCACGAGAAGGCGACCTATCCATCGCTGATGGGCATCGGTCCCGCACAGGAGGCCGCGGCAGACCTGGTCGAGGACGCGCTGACGAGCCTAGAACCCTTTGATGAGGGTGCCGACCCGTTGCGCTGGATCGCCCGCTACATCGTCAGCCGCGATCGCTGACCAAGGCTGGCATCCCTTGACATTCTTAGGGGAATGCCTGCTTTGTTTACGTTAATGATCCCGTATATCACCGGGGTGTTTCGCCTAAAACGCCCCCGAGGTTTGACCAATGGACCGATCGGTTTCTACCGTCGCTACCGAACTAACCGCAACCGCTATCATCGCCGATGTGCAGTCGAGCTCCGACAGCCGCCAGCTCGCTATTGACAAGGTCGGCATCAAGAACATCCGCCACCCGGTACGCATTAAGGACCGCAACGGCCTGGAACAGCACACGGTAGCGACGTTCAACATGTACGTGTATCTGCCACATCACTTCAAAGGCACACACATGTCGCGCTTTGTCGCGATTCTCAACGGGCACGAGCATGAGATCGGCGTGAGTACATTCAAAGGGATGTTGAAGGAGATGGCCGAGCGACTGGAGTCGGAGGCCGGCCACATAGAGATGCGCTTTCCGTTCTTCGTTGACAAAAAGGCGCCGGTTTCAGGCGTTGCCAGCCTGCTAGACTACGACGTGACGCTGATCGGAGAGATCCGCGACGGTAAGCCGCGCATGTCCATCAAAGCGGTTGTGCCCGTTACCAGCCTTTGCCCTTGCTCGAAGGAGATCTCGGCCTATGGCGCGCACAATCAACGCTCTCACGTGACGGTCGAGGCTCGCACCCGAGGCTTTCTGTGGATTGAGGAACTGATCGAGATGGTCGAGGCCGAGGCATCCTGCGAACTCTATGGGCTCCTTAAACGCCCGGATGAAAAATATGTCACCGAGCGCGCCTATGACAACCCGAAGTTCGTTGAAGACACGGTGCGCGACGTCGCTCGGCGCCTAAACGACGACGAGCGCATCGGCGCCTATGTCGTGGAGGCAGAGAACTTTGAATCCATCCACAATCACTCGGCTTATGCGCTGATTGAGTGCGACAAGGAGGCGGAAGCCCCAATCGCTGATAGCGCACTATAGGCCGCCGTGCTCAATACGATCCCTGGCGTTCGGTCTCCGGCGGACAAGCTTCATGTCGCGAGGAAACATGACCCATTTGTAAGCGCTCAGCACCGATTTGGACGACATGAGGCTTCCAGCCTTTTCCCCGCGGGATTGCATCTTGCCAAGCTTTCTTAAATAAGCGACGATTCCATCTGTTTTTGCTTAAAATACTTAAGGGGGCGTGGATAGCATCATGAGCGGGTCATCAAGAATCCGTAACCACTTGTTTTCAAGCGTTGTCGGGCCGACCGGTACCCTGCGGCCTTTCCTTTGTTGGCTGGCCGCGGTCGTGGCGTTGCTCGCGCTAGGCGGCTGCGGTGGTGGCTCGGCGGTGCGGGACGACGCCGTCGGAAAAACTGCATACGACACCGACGGCAGGTTTCCAGTCCCTGAGGAGATCCGGCCGAATGTGGACTTTTGGCGGCATGTCTATGGTGAATGGAGTCGTGGCCAAGTCGCCTTTCACGACAACGAGCATCTAGGCATCGTCTACGAAGTCGGCGTGCTGCCGGGCTCGGTTAAGGAGAGCTATACCAAGGAGCAAAAGGCCTGGGTGAAATCACGCAAGGCCCTGTACCGCGACCGGCTGCGCCTGCTTGAGCAGAAGCTGAGGACGCGTGCGCCGCTGTCGGCCTCGGATAAGCGATTACTCGCCACGATTGAGCAAGGCGGAGGTCGGGGAGCCGTTTATGGCGCTGCTGATCGGGTGCGCAGTCAGCGTGGCGTGCGTGAACGCTTTAAGCGCGGGCTGGAAATCAGCGGTCGCTACGACCCGACTTTTCGCAGCATCATGCGCTCCAAGGGCGTGCCCGAGGACCTTGCCTATCTGCCGCATGTGGAATCCTCTTTCCAGACCCATGCCCGCTCCAGCGTCGGCGCCGCTGGCATCTGGCAGTTTATGCCGGCGACCGGACGCGACTATGGCATGCGTGTAGATGGTATCATCGACGAGCGACTCGATCCCATCATCTGCGCCGATGGCGCCGCCCGCTATCTGTCGGCGGCTCACCGTAAGCTAGGAAGCTGGCCACTGGCGATCACCTCCTACAACCATGGCAAGGGCGGCGTGGCCAAAGCAAAGGCCCAGTACGGCGACGACATCGGCCGGATCGTGAAGGATTACAAAGGGCGAGCCTTCGGCTTCGCGTCGCGGAACTTTTATGCCTCGTTCGTCGCGGCACGCGAGGTCGCCGGCCATCCAAATCGCTACTTCCCCGAAGGCGTGCGCTACGACGAGCCTTGGTCTTATGATCGTCTCGTCCTGCGCAGCGCAATGCCGGCTCAACACGTTGCCGGGCACTATGGCTTATCTACGGCGAGCCTTGCCAACGCGAATTTGCACTGGCGCGAACGGGCGGCCAATGGCCGGTCTCTGCTACCGGCAGGCAGTACCGTATGGCTGCCGTCGGGGAGCATGCGCCGGGTTGCCGCCTATCCGCCTGCATATCGACCGGTGGCGACACCGCCGAGCGCCACCTTGGTCGCCAGCAATCAGGCACGCTCGAAGTCGACACCGGCAAGCAAAGCGGCCAAGGCCAAGACGGCAAGCGTCGCAGCTAAGTCATTGCCCAAATATCATGTCGTGAAATCCAACGAAACCCTCTACCGGGTTGCGCTCAACAATGGCATCTCGGTCGAGCAACTCCGCAAGCTCAACCGCCTTGGCCCCAAGGACACGACCATCCGGGCAGGCCAACGACTCAAGGTCGGAAGCTAGTCAGGAGCTCTAGCGAGGCAATGCCTCGAAACGCTTAGACTAGGGCGGCGCGTTGCTTGACCGTTGCTCGACCTCAAGCGGGCCGAGGGCCAAGCGCCGCTGCACCTTCACATCACTGCACTGGAAGATCACCGCGCTCACAGATCGCTGCACAGGATGTTGGCGCCTCTCTGGCCCTCGGCGCTCCCGAAAACAAGCACATCGTTGTCATAAAACCTGATTCGGTACAGGCGCTGTTGCCCGAGCAGGCGACGAAGGCGGCCATTTCAGCAGCCGATCTCGTGGCCCGGGGGTACCAGATCCTCTTCGAGCGCGGCGACCCGGAGCAGGTCGGGGATGTCTGCCTCGATGATCTCTATACCCTTGCTGGCGCAATAGCGGCGCTCTTTGTCATTTGGCTCCGGGATCAGCGCCCAACCGGCCGGCTCAGCGGCGTCGTAGATGATGTCGGCCAGGACCATGCGCTCCGTGTCGCGGATCATTCTCAGGCCAAGGAACAGGTATTGCCGGGCCGGCCGATAGGCCTTCAGAAAGGCCGGGACTCCAAAGCCGCCCATCAGCTCGGTCAGGTAATCGACATAGTCGGCATCGGAGGCGATATAGGTCGAATCCGGACTCGGGCTGCCCATGGGCTTAAACAGCATCGGCAAGGAAGGATCGACGGCCTCTTGATCGACCTCTTGGTAGCTGCCGTTCTCGAAGCTGTGGAGGCGGAAACGGAAATCGGTGCCGGCGATGCGCGCAATCCCGCGAATCAAGGTATGCGGGCGGTTCGCATAGGAGTCCTGCAACTGGGCGTCCCGATTGATGTCGATCACATAGGGTGGCGCCACCGCTGCGATCCAGTCGTGCAATGCGGAGCGGGTCCAGCTGCGTTTGCCATAGGTCTCGTCCAGAAACCGAGTGACCGCGCCGCGCCCGCGCTTTAACTCGACGTTCATCGCCGCGCGCGGAAACTCCCACATCAGCTTCGGCGCCATCGGCTTCCCCTGATTCATCGCGATGATCAGGCTATCGCTGTCGGCTGGTATCGGCTCACCATTGGCCGTGTCGACCACGCCAGTGAGCGCCCCGGGCCCGAGATAGGGCACGAGATCGCCGCGCGCGACGGCCTTGACGAGATCATCCAATTGGATGGGCTTTTCGATGGAGCCGGCTTCGATAACCATAGGTATTTTCCAGTAGGTGCTTTCCAAGTGCGTTCTAATTGTCGCTCATCTCTTGCGAGACCGAGCGTTGTTCTCTCGTGCCAAGGTTTAAGCAAACTCCGAGCCACCATTGCCGCCTGACCGACGGCGAGCCCTACCTTAAGATACTCAACGGGCGCAAATCGGCGTAAACCAGGCGGATTATCAATACCGTGGAGGGGCTGCGTCCGGGTGTGGCAAACCCGTCAAGCAGAAAAGCTTGTCGAGTTTCCGACAACTACCGAATCAAGCCATAGAGATGCCTGCGGAGAACCTCCTTCGGCCTTTTTTATCGATTTTTCAGAAGCTTGATAAAAACCCCTGGCATCCAAGCGCAGCAACCCGACAACGGCCGCGTGAAACAACGCAATCGGTTGTTTTGGCCGACATAACCCCGCGCCCATCAGCATCGCTGCGCGGACGCGCAGCCACTGCCGCCACGATGGCACGAGTCCTGCTTGGACTTTATGGGAAAGACGCATCAAGCCTCCTAGACCGCGGGACCACGCATGAAGCAAAAAGACATTGCCGCCCTGCTCGACGAGCCGGCCTGCTCACACAACAGCAAGGCCAAATCCGGCTGCGCCAAACCGAAGCCCGGCGCCACCGCTGGCGGCTGCTCGTTCGACGGCGCCCAGATCGCGCTGTTGCCGATCGCCGATGTCGCGCACATCGTGCATGGTTCCATCGCATGCGCTGGCAATTCTTGGGACAATCGCGGCACGCGCTCGTCAGGACCTAAGGTGTTTAAGCTCGGCATGACCACGGACCTAACCGAGCAGGACGTCATCATGGGCCGCGGTGAGAAGCGGTTATTTCACGGCATCAAGCAGGCCATCGACAGCTATCAGCCGGCGGCGGTATTCGTTTACAACACCTGCGTACCGGCGCTGATCGGCGACGACGTCGACGCGGTCTGCAAGGCCGCGACCAAGCGCTGGGGTACACCGGTGATCTCGGTGGACGCGGCCGGCTTCTACGGCACCAAGAACCTGGGCAACCGCATCGCCGGGGAGTCGATGGTGAAGCAGGTCTGCGGCGGTCGTGAGCCAGACCCAGTGCCGCCGGGTATCGAGCACGACGGCTTCAAGGTGCATGACGTAACGATGGTCGGCGAGTACAACATCGCCGGCGAGCTGTGGCGCGTGCTGCCGCTGTTCGACGAGTTGGGCCTGCGCGTGCTCTGCACCCTGTCCGGCGACGCCCGCTTCCGCGAGGTGCAGACCATGCATCGCTCGGAGGTCAACATGATGGTCTGCTCCAAGGCCATGGTTAACGTGGCGCGCAAGCTGCAAGAATCTTTCGGCACACCCTGGTTCGAGGGCAGCTTCTACGGCGTCAACGATGTCTCCCAATCCCTGCGCGACTTCGCCCGCATCATCGACGACCCGGACCTCACAACCCGCACCGAGGCGCTGATCGCCCGCGAGGAGGCGCGCATCGACCAGTTGCTTGAGCCCTGGCGCAAGCGCCTTGCAGGCAAGCGCGTGCTGCTCTACACCGGCGGCGTCAAGTCCTGGTCCATCGTCGCGGCATTGCAGGATCTTGGCATGACCGTAGTCGCGAGCGGCACGCGCAAGTCCACCGAGGAAGATAAGGCGCGCATTCGCGAACTCATGGGCGAGGATGCCATCATGCTCGACGAAGGCAACCCGCGCACGCTGCTGGACATGTGCCGCGCGCAGAAGGTCGACATCCTGATCGCCGGCGGTCGCAACATGTACACCGCACTCAAGGCCCGCATGCCGTTCCTGGATATCAATCAGGAGCGCGAATTCGGCTATGCCGGCTACGAGGGCATGCTGGAGTTGGCGCGCCAGCTCTGCCTCACCATCGAAAGCCCTATCTGGCACGCCGTGCGCAGCGCCCCGCCCTGGGCCGCAGGAGCGCCGCCATCGGCGCAAACAGTGCCACCCGAGCGGCCAGAGCACGCAACCACCAGGCCCCCAACCCAGGCCCTTCCCCCGGAGTCCACTCATGCCTGAGCAACCCACCGGCACCGGACCCAAAATCATCAAGCGCAACAAGGCGCTATCGGTCAGCCCTCTCAAGGCAAGCTCGACCCTGGGCGCGACGCTGGCCTTCCTCGGCATGAGCCGGGCCATTCCGATGCTGCACGGCTCGCAGGGCTGCACGGCCTTCGGCAAGATCTTTTTCATTCAGCACTTCCGTGATCCGATGCCGATGCAGACCACGGCCCTGGATCAGGTCAGCACCATCATGGGCGGCGACGCCAGCGTCGTGGAAGGGCTCGCGACCATCTGCGAAAAGCAATCACCGGCCCTGATCGGCCTACCCACCACGGGCTTGGTGGAGACCCAAGGCTCCGACATTCGGCGTGCGGTGCAGGAGTTCCGCGCCGCCTGTCCGCAGTACGACCATATCGCGGTGGTGCCGGTGTCTACGCCGGATTACATCGGCTGTCTTGAGAGCGGATTCAACGCTGGCGTCAAGGCCATCATCGAAGAGCTGGTGCCCAAGGCCGCGATCGCTGGCACGCGGCCAGGTAACCGTCCGCGCCAAGTCAATGTGCTGGCAGGCTCACACCTGACTGTCGGCGACCTCGAGTACCTCAAGGATCTGATGGAACGCTTCCGGCTGCGACCGCTGCTGGTGCCGGATATTTCCGATTCGCTGGACGGCCATCTCGCGGATGTCGACTATACCCCGCTGACCATCGGCGGCACCCTGCTCGCCGATCTGGCGACCCTGGGCGACTCGGTTGCCACCCTGGTGATTGGGCGCTCAATGCAGGGCGCCGCCGACGCGCTGGCGGAACGCACCGGCGTGCCGGACTATCGCTTCGCGCACCTGATGGGACTCGACGCGATGGATGGCCTGATCACGACCTTGGCCGAGATCAGCGCCGAGCCGGTTCCGGAACGCATCACCCGCCAGCGTTCGCAACTGCAAGACGCGATGCTCGACGGGCACTTCTCGATCAGCCAGGGCCGCTTCGCCGTCGCCGCCGATGGCGACCTGCTAGCGGCCTTGTCCGAGCTGCTGGCCAGCATCGGCGCCGAGACGGTCGCCGCGGTGGCGCCGGCCAACGGCCCGAGCCTGAGGCACGTGGTCGCGTCCGAGGTGAAGATTGGCGATCTCGAGGACCTGGAACAGGCCGCGCGTGCCAACGGCGCCGAGGTGATGATCTGCAATTCCCACGGCGTGCACACCGCGGAGCGGCTTGGCATCCCACTGCTGCGGGCCGGCTTCCCGCAGTTCGATCTGGTCGGCGGCTACCAGCGTTGCTGGATCGGCTACCAGGGTACGCGCCAGGCGCTGTTCGATCTGGCCAATATCATGCTCGGGCTGGAGAAGGGAGCAATCCATCCCTACCGCTCGCGACTCAAGCAATGGCCGGAAGCAGAGCGAGCGGCCTAGCGCGACCATGCGCGAACCACAGCACGGCGGTACAGCCGCGGTACCAGGTCGATTGCGACCGTTACGCGCCCGGTGCCGCCAGCTAATGATCGACGGTTCAAGAGATCCATCTTATCTTGCCGAACACGAGACGAGAGCCGATGACCCTGCAACGCAAGCTCAAGATCGTCAGCGACGACAGTACCTCCACCGGTGCCACAACGGCGATCAAGGTCGCGTTCGCGAGCGCCGATCGCAAACACATCGACCAACACTTCGGCGCCGCCGAGGGCTTCGTCCTCTACAAGGTCTGGCCCACTGGCTATGAGCTGCTGGAGGTCACCCAGTTCGGGCGCCTCGACATGGACGGCAATGAGGATAAGCTCGGCACCAAGATCGAGGTCTTGCGCGACTGCGTCGCCGTCTATTGCCAGGCGGTCGGCGCGTCGGCCATCGGTCAACTGCGCGCGGCTGGTGTACACCCCATAAAGGTGGCACCGCAAACCCTCATCAGCGGGCTGCTGCGCGAATTGCAAGTTGAGCTGCGCGACGGCCCCAGCGCCTGGCTTGCCCGCGCCATTGAGCAGCGCCAGCCGCGCACCGATGACCGCTTCGATGCAATGGAGTCGGAGGGATGGAGCGAATAGTCGCGCTCCTTGCCCCATCCGCGCCCCTGCACGCACCTTAGGCACAGCCCCCTTCAGGAACACCAAGAAATGATCGAACAAGACGCGGAAGTCATTGCGGTCGCGGACGGCTCGGCACTGGTGGAAGTACAGCGCCAAAGCAGCTGCTCCGGCTGCAACGTCGGCGATAGCTGCGGCACCTCGGTGGTGGCCAAGCTGTTTAGCAGCGGCAACGCCACCAGGCTGCGGGTGATTGATCACATCGGCCTCTCGCCCGGCGAACGGGTCGTCATCGGTCTGCGCGACCGCGTGCTCGTACGTGCCTCACTGATTGCTTATTTGCTGCCGCTGTTGGCCGTCATCGTCGCCGCTGGCGTCGCCGATCAGGCCGGCGCCAGTGACACCGGCAGCGCGATCGGCGCATTGACCGGGCTAGCGCTGGGCCTCTGGCTGGCCAGGATCATCACCGGCGGCACCGGCGCGAAGGCGCGCTTCCGCCCGTTGCTGCTGCGCCGTGTCTCGGCGGCACAGATGGTCCGTCTGGAGACAATCCACCCGAGCGTTGGCGGTTGACCCGCCCATCGCCTGTCGCCCCAACGCTTTTCGACCCTTCACCCGAATGCATGTCTTCACGAGGAATCGCCCATGACCACCAACATCAGCGCCGATGACCCAATCCTGCAAACAGACTTCGGCGTCGAGATGGTCCGACAGATGCGCGCCATCGATCCCTATGGCACCTACGACAACCTATCCACGGCCGAGATTCTCGAGCCCTTCATTCTGACCAAGGAACAAAAACGCGAGTTGCCGGTGGTCGGCGACCCGGACGAGATCCTGATCGCCCGCATCAAGGTCTTCTACAACGCCATCGCGGCGATGATCGAGAAGGAATGCGGCCTGATGGCGGTCCCGCTGGTCAATCTGTCCCACGAGGGCTTCGGCCGAGCCTTGATCACCGTCGGCAAGCTCGTGGTCATGGATCGCACGCTGCGCGACGTGCACCGCTTCAGCTTCCTGACCCTTGGCAAGATGAAGGATGAGGCCGACAAGATCCTGTCCGTAGCGCTGGAACTGATCGGCAAGCACAGCGACGTGGCGGGGCTGTAGCTGGACAAGTTTCTCGGGGCTGGGAGTTTGGAGCCAAGAGGCGTCTCTCCTGGTCACTTGTCACCCTCCACTTGTCACTTGCATGCAACTTCATCACCCTAAACGGGAGCAACGAAACCTATGACCGAAGAGGAACTCAAGGCCCTCGAAAAGGCCGTCAAGAAGGCCAAACGTATCGCCAGCGAACGCGCCAGCGAGTTGCACGACCTGGTCGAAGACCGGCTGCCAGCGGCGTACGACGAGATCCCGACCATTGCCCAGGCCACTTACGACGCCTGCCAGGCATGGGCGGAGGCCACGGCCCAACTCAAGGAGGCCGAATCCACCGTCTGAGTGCCAGAGCGCCATTTGCGCGGCATCAGCGCCTACAGCCATCAGCACCCCGTTTCTCAACCCGGCCCTTGGCACTCTCAGCCCTCGGCCCTTTAAATTAAGCGAAGATCAATGAGCACCATCACCGGCTTGACCCGCGGCGGCCAACAGTGGACCCCCGCCTTTATTACCGACCTCGACCAAAACCTCTGCATCGGCTGCGGCCGCTGCTATAAGGTCTGCCCGCGCGATGTCTTCGAACTGGTCGATCGTGACGAGTTGGATCTCGACGACGACGACGATTTCGACGACGATTTCGACGAGGTACCGGGCATGGTCATGAACTTGAAGAACAGCCTCGACTGCATCGGCTGCGAGTCCTGTTCACGGGTATGCCCAAAGGGCTGCTTGAGCCACGAGAAACAGGCCGAGGCGGCTTGATCGATCGGCAAGAGGAAGGCTTCCTGATCGCCACGACGCTCGGCGTCGTGGCGATCGCGCCGATATTTCATTGAACTTTTCATCTCCCTTTTCATCTCACTTTTTATCTCCTAGGCACGGCAACACGAAGCCATGATCCCGCCATCCCCTGTTAAAAACCGACGGACGCGGCACCCAAACCGACAAGCCGAGTCGCAGAGGTCGGAACTAGCAGACTATGCTTAAGGATATAGACAAAAGGGCGAACACCAAGCGACAATGCGGTAGAGTGATTGATGTGACAACAAGGGCCCCCAGTCCTCGACCAAATTAGTCCTCGACCAAATTTCCAGCGCACCGCAAGACCCTAAGCGGAGCCTGATACCAGTCCCTAGCTGTGCGTCCTTTGGCGGTCAATATTGGCCGCTTTTTTTTGCGCCACACTCTGAGCTTTAGGTCACGAATCGCGCACCAACGTTAAAGGTTAGCGGCTCGTGGGTCTTCTGCCTAGACGGATCGATGTGTCAGGAGCGCCCCCCGCTCTCCGGCAGCACGATATTGAGTTCCAGCACCTCTTGCGAGCCTTCCTGCTCGTAGTTGACCGAGACCGCGTTCATGTCAACAGAAACATACTTGTTGATGACGGCCAGGATCTCCTGTTGCAGCTTCGGCAGATAGGGCGGTCGGTCTCGGGCGGCGCGATCATGGGCGACTAGAATCTGCAGGCGTTCCCTGGCGACAGAAGCCGAGCCCTTGTTGCGTCCATCGCCGCGGAAATAGTCGAGTAGACTCATCGTCGCTCACCCCCCGAAAAATCTGCTTAAGAGGCCCTTTTTCCCTACCTCCAGAAACCGCACGGGCAGTTCCTCGCCGAGGTAACGCGAGACCATGTCACTGTAGGCTTGGCCAGCGTCGGACGCTTGATCCAGTATGACGGGAATGCCGGCGTTGGAGGCATTGAGTACCGCCTGTGAGTCCGGAACCACGCCCAACAGCTTAAGCGACAAGATCTCCTGCACGTCCTCGACGCTGAGCATCTCGCCGCGGGCGACGCGCTCTGGCACGTAGCGCGTCAACAGCAGGTGCTCACGGATCGGCTCGGCGTTGTTCTCGGCGCGTCGCGACTTACTCGCCAGGATGCCGAGCATGCGGTCGGAGTCGCGGACCGATGAGACCTCAGGATTGGTCACGACCACGGCATCATCGGCGAAGTACATGGCCATGGTGGCGCCGTGCTCGATACCGGCCGGCGAGTCGCAGACCACATAGTCATGGAGCTTGCCCAGATCTTCAAGCACCTTGCCGACGCCGTCCACCGACAAGGCTTCCTTGTCGCGGGTCTGCGAGGCCGGCAGCACATAGAGATTATCGCAACGCTTGTCGCGGATCAGGGCCTGATTGAGATTGGCCTCACCGTTGATGACGTTGACGAAATCGTAAACGACCCGCCGCTCGCAACCCATGATCAGATCGAGATTGCGCAGACCGACGTCGAAATCGACGACGGCGGTCCGATGCCCGCGCTGGGCCAGGCCCATGGCCATCGCGGCCGCCGTGGTGGTCTTACCCACCCCTCCCTTGCCTGATGTGATGACGATGATTCTGGCCAAAGACGATTCCCCCCAACTCCTCAAGACTAAAAAATGATGTAACGATACATTGATCACTGGATACCATGATCAACGAGCGCGGCAGTCGACCGCGCCCCCAACGATTAAAGCAGGCTCGGCATCACATCGGCTCGATGCGCAGAACCTCATGGTCCAGGAACACCTGCACGCGCTTGCCCTTGAGTTCCGCCGGGATGTTCTCGCTGACCCGATAATGGCCGGCCACTGAGATCAACTCCGCCTGCAGGTCCTGGCAAAAGATGCGTGCCTTCGCGTCGCCCTGTAGTCCGGCGATGACCCGCCCGCGCATGGGCGCGTAGATGTGAATGTTGCCATCGGCCATCAGTTCGGCCCCGGAACTGACCGCGGCAACGACAATCAGGTCGCCACCAGGATGATAGACCCGTTGACCAGAACGCACGGGACGGTCGATGAGTGTTGATACGCCACCACCGTTGTGCCGGTCAACCGACGCGGGTCTTGAATCGACCGCCTCCGGCTCGCGCTCGATCGACGCCGCCGGCCTCTCGGAAACGTCCGAAGCGACGCGCCGCCTCGGTTTGTGCGCGTCGCTGAGGATGGCCAACTCCATGCCCATCGCGGCCTCATGCTGGGCCGTGCTGCCGCCGCGAACACCCACTGGAATCATGCCAAGACCACGCAGCAACCCGACCAGTTGTGGAAATCCGATGTCGGCATCGGACGCCGATAAGGCAGCGAGATCAATGACCACCGGCGTGTTGCGAAAGAATCCCGGCGCCTGCTCAACCTTAGGTGCAAGTTGCGCCTCCACGCTGTCCATGTCCAACCCGAGCAGACGAATGACGGGCAGGGTGAAGGCTGCCGCCTTCAGCTCTAGGACTGGATCGCCGACTGATGCGCCGATGGCGTCCAGAGCCGGCAGCGGCGGGGATAATGGCGCAGACATGGGCAAAGATGAATGAATCGGTTTCGATAAGAGGGCCGCAACAATGCGCGCATGCTACCGCCTCTGCGACGGCACGGAAAGTGCTAATGCGCGCAAAGGTTCCTGAGCAAGCACCAAATCAACCCGGCGGCCATTGCAACGGACGCCCGCCGATGACATGGACATGCAGATGGTAGACGGTTTGTCCGGCACCGGCATTACAGTTGATGACGGTGCGATAGCCATCCTCCGCGATGCCCTCGCGCTCCGCCACCTTGGCGGCGGCCAAGAACAGCCGGCCAATCAGTTCGGCATCGGCATCGTCGGCGTCGTTGAGCGTGGGGATCGGTTTTCGCGGGATGATCAGCAGGTGGGTTGGCGCCTGCGGGTTGAGATCGCGAAAGGCAACAAGGTCCTCGTCTTCATAGACGATATCGGCCGGTACTTCGCCGGTGGCGATCTTGCCGAAGATGGTATCGGGCATGGACTGTTAGCTCCTGGTTGGACTGGTGAGCGAGGCGATCGCTTGCACAACGGCGACCTGGTTCAAAGCCCGGTGCGACCGGCAAACGCGTGCGCAAGCGTTCCGCCGTCGACAAACTCCAGTTCGCCACCCAGCGGCACGCCGTGGGCGATGCGGGTAATGCGAACCTGACTACCGTCGGCGATGTCGGCGATGTAGTGCGCGGTCGCGGTGCCCTCGACGGTGGGGCTGATGGCAAGAATGGCCTCGCTGACGACACCGTCGTGCAGGCGCTGCCGCAGCCGATCCAGCCCAAGTTCGTCCGGGCCGATGCCGTCCAGTGGCGATAAGCGCCCGCCGAGCACAAAGTAGAGCCCGCGGTAATCGGTTGCCTGCTCAATGGCAACGATATCCGACGGTTGCTCGACGATGCACAGTACAGCGGGTTCGCGATTCGCGTTGGCGCACAGCGCGCAGACATCGCGTTCACTCAGCGTCCTGCACTCCCGGCAATGGCCGATCCGCCGCATGGCATCCGCCATCACCCGCGACAGCGCGATACCCGCATCCCGGTCGCGCTGCAACAGGTAAAAGGCCATTCGCTGCGCTGACTTAGGGCCGACGCCAGGCAGACAGCGCAGCGCCTCGATCAGTTGATTGAGCAGGCCGCGGTCGGACATATCGGCGTTGTGCTTAGAAAGGCAGCTTCATGCCAGGTGGCAACTGCAAGCCAGATGTCACTTCCGCCATGTTCGCCTGCATCTTGTCGGCCACGCGGCGCACGGCGTCGTTGACGCCAGCAACGATCAGGTCTTCCAACATCTCTTTATCGTCGCTCATCAGCGATGGGTCGATTTCGACACGCTTGACCTCGTTGCGTCCGGTCATGGTGACACGCACCATGCCGCCTCCAGACTCGCCGGTGACCTCTTCCTTGGCCAGGCGCTCCTGGGCGTTCTTTAGGTCTTCCTGCATCTTTTGGGCCTGCTTCAGCATGCCGCCTAGTCCGCCTTTCATTCGCTTGACCTCATTGACTTTTTAAGGATACCCCGGGTCGCATGTCGCCCGGATGCGTTATGGATGAGGATATCGGCGACTGCGCCAATATCCTCGGCTATCAATTGACCGGGCCTGTCGCCGTCGGCCGGATGGTATCCGGCAGCCATTCGGCCTCCAAGCGCCGTTGAAGCGCTTGGGCCACCGGATCATCGCGCATGGCTGCCTCGGCCTCGACCTGACGATCTGCGTCGCTTCGCGCCTGACGCAGGGCCGGCGTCTCGGCGTTTGGCGCCTTCGCGTCGATGGCCAATGCCACCTCGCGGCCCATGGCCGCGGCGAGTGCCGCACCGAGACGCTGCTCCGCCCCGGCCGCGCGCAGATGCCTCACCGACGGGTCCAGCGCAAGCCTCAAATGCTTGCCATCCCAGCCGACAAAGGCACAATGCTTTGCGAGTTGGCCGGAGAGCCCGCCCACACCCAGCGTCGCAACGAGGTGATGCCAATCTTCGGGCCCGGTGAGATCAGCCGCCGGTCGCCCTGCTGCCGATGGGTCGGCGCCGATCGGCGCGGCCTTGAGCGTATCGCCGGGCGCCTTGTTGACTGCCTTATTGGGAACCAAGCCGTTCGACACAGCGCCATTCGGCTCGGACACCCTAGTCGTCGGATCGGATACCTTGGCCACTGCATCAGCCGCGGAGGCAGCCTCAGATGAAACCAGCGACTCGGCAGAGACCGAGGACACCTGCTGACGCCGGACTCCAGATAGGGGCTTGGCCGCGGCTTGATTAGGCCTATCCCCTGTCTGCGGCCGGACGGGGGTGGCATCAACCCGCGCGGCAGGTCTCGCTCCGAGCCCAGGCCCAGCCCCAGACTCACCCCCAGATCCACCCCCAGATCCAACTGGGCCGTCGCCGGCTGCCATGCTCGGTCGAAACGCCAAGGCCCGCAGCAATACCATCTCCAAGCCAGCGCGCGGGTCTGGGGCCAGCGGCAGGTCTTGCTGCCCGGTCAGCAGCACCTGGTAGAACAGTTGCACATCCTCCGGCGGCATGCGGACGATCAGTGCAGCTAGGCGATCGTGGTCCGGATCATCCCTCGCAAGGGTCTCCGGGACCTGCTGCGCCAGGGCGAGCCGATGCAAAAGATCGATCAGGTCCTTCAACACGCCGCCGAAGTCTGGCGTCAACTCCGCGATGCGCCCGACCTCGGAGAGCACGCGGGCGCCAGCGCCGTCGGCCATGGCCTCGAGCAGATCGAGATTCAGGTCGCCGCCGCGCGTGCCCAACATGGTCCTGGTGTCATCGGCACCGACCCGACCGCCACCAAAGGCAATGGCCTGATCGAGCAGGCTGAGCCCATCCCGCATACTGCCGTCGGCGGCGCGCGCCAGCAGTACAAGCGCGGCGCTGTCGAATTCGATCGATTCCGCGTCAAGTACCTGTCGAAAGCGTGCCGCGATTTGGTCCGGCGGCAACCGCTTAAGGTTAAATTGCAAACAGCGCGACAGCACAGTGGCCGGCAGCTTTTGCGGATCGGTCGTGGCCAGCACGAATTTGACGTGATCGGGCGGCTCTTCAAGGGTCTTCAGCAGCGCGTTGAAGCTGCTCGCCGAGAACATGTGCACCTCGTCGATCAGGTAGACCTTATACCGCCCACGAACCGGTGCGAAGGGGACATTATCGAGCAGATCGCGGGTTTGATCGACCTTGGTGCGCGATGCGGCGTCAACCTCAATCAGATCGACGAAGCGACCTTCGTCGATCTCACGGCAGGCGGAACAGACACCACAGGGCGTCGGTCCAATACCTTGGTCGCAATTGAGCGTCTTGGCCAGAATGCGCGCCAGCGTGGTCTTACCAACACCGCGGGTGCCAGTGAACAGATAGGCGTGATGCAATTGGCCGCGCTCCAAGGCGTTCACCAGCGCGCGCACGACGTGTTCTTGCCCGACCAGGTCGGAGAACGACCGCGGTCGCCACTTGCGTGCCAATACCTGATAGGTCATCGGTGAAGGGTCCGTTTCATCGCGGCTTCATCGGGGCAGTTTGATAAGATGCAGGGGATTTAAAACGGGGGCTAAAGCCGGTATCAATACGGCGACCAAAAACAGGGAGCGGAAAAGGCGTCATCATTGATCGGAGTGTAACCCAGTCCCGACCGCTCGGCACCAGCATGGCCTCATCCGAACGCAGCCGCCGACCGCAAGACCTGGGTCGACGCTCAATCGCCACTGGACCGATGCCGGGCCGACGCTGGACCCAGCAGCAGCCCGCACGGCGCGCATCGGGTGATCTCGAATTGGGCGGCGGGCCCCACCAGCCACACCCCGGCACACGCGGCCACCGCTGCGGCTGCTCCCTTCCGGGCCTGACCGGATTCACGGTTTTGCGTTGCGAGGGGACCGGCAGGGCCCACCATTGAACTTGTTGTCGCACCGGTGCCGAGGCAGGAGGCACAACATTAACCATCAAAGAATTGCCGCGGCAAGGCCGAAGCAGGAGAGGCAACATAACAGAGCGGAAATCGTCCGACAAGCCGTAACCGCTCGGACCGCGCAGGGATCAAGCCAAACACTGCGCTAAAATTCGCCCCGACGATGACCGATCACAGGCTTCGACGACAGGTATCGACCAACACAAGCACAAAGCCACTAGACCCGGAAGCAACCATGGCAAGCCTTATGAAGAGCGCGCGGCCACCGTCGATCCTACTTCTGGTAAGCATCGCCGCGACCGCCCTTGCTCCTGCGCGCGCCCAGACCCAGACTGAGCCCCAGGCCCCGACTCAGGTTCAGCCGCAACCCGACACCAGCGCATGGACAACCGACGTGGACAGGCTCACCGAGCAGGCGGGCGAACTCTGGCAGCGTTCACAGCAGCAGGCGGACGACCTTTGGCTGCGTTCAAGGCAGACCGCGGACGACTGGTGGCAACGCTCGCGCGAGGCCACTTTCGGCGCCTGGGAAAACGCGCGCGATTCCTTGACTCCGGCACAGGCCGACGCCTTCGGCCAAGTCTGGACAAAGGTCGTGCCAAAACTGGAAGAGACGGTGTCGCTGGAAGAGGCCCAGCGCGACTTGCCGGACAGGGCCTGGTTTCGCCGCGACAAGGCCGACGCCGACGCCGAGATCAACCAATTGCTGGATGAATCGGTCGCGATCCTGTCGACATCTCCGGTACAGCGCTATCGCGATGAGCTGAAGGCCCTGGAGCAGCGCATCGCGACGGCACGCGCCGAGATCGACGGCTATCGCAAGGACCGAGTCGCGGCACCGACCAAGTCGCTGACGGCCAGGACCGTCGAGGATTACGATCGCCTGATTGACGAGCGCGAGCAAGACATCCGTCGCTATCGCACCGAACTGGACCGCATCAAGAGGGAGTTTGCCGCCGAATTGCGCGCCATGGGCCTGGACCTCAGCGACCAGCAGGTTGAGTTCCTGCTGTCCACCGTGGTGGGCGACAACATCGTCGACCTCGGCATCGTGTTTGACAACGTCAAGGCCATTACCGTTCAGTTGGAGCAACTGGTGCGCGATAGCGGCGAGGATATGCAAAGCGCGCGCCGCTATTACGGCATGTACGTGGTCTTGCTGCGAGCGCTGAACCGCATGCACCTGGATGTAGAGCAGGCCATTGAGCAGCGTTATGTACCGCAGATCAACGACATCGCCGAACGGGCGGAGACACTGTCGGAAGAGACCCAAAGACTGGTACGCAACCACCCGGAGAAGGCCGAGGTGCTTGACGCCAACCTGGAGGCGCAGCGCGTCACGGTCGAGGCCGCCGGGGTCTATCGCGACTATCTGAAGCAACAAGCGGCGCAGGTGCAAAGCGCTCGCGAAGCGCTTGAAGAAGACATCGCCACCGCATGGAACACCTACGAGACCGTCCGCGTCTCCGGCGAATTGGTAGACCTGGTCAAATCCAGCCAGCGGCTACTCGAAGGGCTACTCAAGCGCCAGGTTCCGACCCTGCGCCCATTCCAAAACCTGGAGATGCAGCGGGAGTTTGCAAAACTCACCGAACAATTGCGCGCGAGCCCCGAATAGTCGAACGACGAATCAGGCAACCAAACAGGCATGACTTCCGGTGGGGCGAGGGCCGCGTGCGGTAGAACCGCCCGATTCCGGTCCTTGGTCTTTGGCCTTTGGTGCTCGGCCCGTTGCCGGGCAAAGTTGCTTTTCCCGGCAAACTGGAATCAACTTCAAACCTTTGGCGCCGGCCAACGATCCCCATAAGCAATCAAGCAGACCGCGTTTGACGGCTCCATGAGAGCCATGCTGAAGACCTAGGCAACGATCGTCGAGGTGAAGTGATGGCCAATACGGCACCGATACGAAACCTGATCGAGGCGGACGAGGCTGCCATTGCGGCCGCGGCGACCGCGCTGACGCAGCGCCCACGGCCGCTGCGGCTTGATTGCGGGGTGCAGCACTACGATTGGGGCGACCATAGCTACATCCCCGGACTACTCGGCCAAGACAACCGACCCCCGCGACCCTTTGCGGAACTCTGGATCGGCGCCCATCCAGACTTGCCGTCGCTCGCGCGGGTCGAGGGTCACTCCATTGCGTTGGACCGGCTGATCAAGGCGGCGCCTGAGGCGCTGCTCGGCCGGCGCGTCAATGCAAACTTTGGCGGCAGGCTGCCGTTTCTATTAAAGGTCTTAGCGGCGCGTCAGCCGTTGTCGATCCAGGCACACCCCGATCTGACGCAAGCACACGCGGGCTTCGAGCGCGAAAGCCATCAGGGCATCGCCATTGGAGACGCCAGGCGCAACTATCGAGATTCCAACCATAAGCCGGAACTGTTGGTGGCGCTGACCGATTTCTATGCGCTGCGCGGCTTCCGTCCCTTGCACGAGATCGCGCGCACCCTCTCCACAACGCCGGAACTGCGCGCGCTCAGCAGGAGTTGGGGCGCGGGCAAGCAGCGCCTCGCCGATCTGTATCGGGACCTGATGCGAATGCCGCAGCCGGACATCAACGCCATACTCGACCCAATGCTTGCGCGACTGGAGGCAGAGCAGATTGGGGCCGCGTTCGAGCGCGAAGATTGGCGCTTCTGGCTGCTGCATGCCGACCGGCTGTTCTCCCAGCCGGGACGCCGCGACCGCGGGCTGTTGTCGTTCTTGCTGCTCAACCTGATCCACCTGCGACCGGGCCAGGGTCTTTACCTGCCCGCGGGGGAACTGCACAGTTACCTCCAAGGTGCCGGCTTGGAGCTGATGGCCAACTCCAACAACGTCCTTCGCGGAGGGCTGACGCCGAAGCATATCGACGTCGACGAGTTGCTGAATGTGGTCCGCGTGGATGCCGCCATCGACCACGCCCCTGCCGACATTATCGAACCGGCGGCGCTGGACGACGCCTGCCTGCGCTACCGCGCGCCGGCAGCGGAGTATGAACTGCAAGCATGCACATTGCCCGCGGGCAAACGGCATCGCCTGCGAGACGCCGATGTCCGCTTGGGTTTGGTGCTGAGCGGCGCGGTTGAACTGCACGGAAACGGCATCGAACTGAGATTGCGGCAGGGGCAGACTTTCTTCATCCCTCCGCACTGTGAGATCAGTCTACGCGCCAAGCAGTCGGCGACCCTCTATCTCGCCGACGTGCCCGATGATCCTGCCGATCCGCCATCCTCGGCGGCCTAGCTTGTCTCAGTGCGCCACTCAGAACAATTCGTCCATCACCCGCGGCGCGGTGCGCCGTGGCTTGGCCTTGGCTTTGACCCTGGTGACAGGCCCCGTGTACTGAACCGGGTCCGGCCCCAAGGTCATCAACTGGTATTCATCCCGAATATACTCGATCATGCCGCCACGTTTCACGGATTGACCGGTGGATTTGCTGACGCGGACCGCGACCATTCCATCCGGGCGCTCGATCTTGGCAATGGGCACGCCGTCGAGGGCATCGGCCATAAAGTCCACCCATACGCCGAGCGCGGCGGTGCCGCCCCATTCTCCGCGACCTAGCGGGCGGTTGTCGTCCATTCCCATCCAGGCGACGGCGACCATGTCCGGCGAGAAACCGGCGAACCAAGAATCCCGCGCATCGTTGGTGGTGCCGGTCTTGCCGGCGATGTCCGAGCGTTTGAGCTTCTTTGCACGCGTCGCGGTGCCCCGCTTGACGACATCCTTCATCATTGAGTCCATGTTGTAGGCGATACGCGGGTCGAGCACCTGCTCGGCCAATGGGTCATCCGAGGCGCCGTCGGCCATGATCTCGGCCTGGCCCTTCGGCGTCTTGACCCAGCAGCCCCGGCAGGCATGAGGCGGATTCGCCTCGAACAGCAGATTGCCCGCGGCATCTTCGATACGCTGGATGAAGTAAGGCTCAACCCGATAGCCACCGTTGGCGATCACCGCATACCCCGCTGCGAGCTGCAGCGGTGTCGAGGTCCCGGAGCCCAACGCCATGCCGTAACTGTCGGGCATATCCTCCATGCTGTAGCCGAAGCGTTGGATGAAGTCGCGCGCATAATCGACCCCCATGCGGTCGATCAGATTCACCATGGCCAGATTGCGCGACTTGGTGAGCGCCAAGCGCAGACGGATCGGACCCATATACTTTCGATCCGAATTCTCTGGCTTCCAACTGCCGAATTGCTGCTTCTCGTCTTTGAGCAGACTCGCCGGGGTGTAACCCTTGCCAAGGGCGGCGGCGTAGACAAAGGGCTTGAACGTCGAGCCCGGCTGGCGTTTGGCGTCGACCGCGCGGTTGAATTTAGACCATTCAAACTCGTAACCGCCGGACAATGCGCGGATGGCGCCGTTTTGCGGCGACAACGCCACCAGCGCACCGACCACCGTCGGCACCTGCGCCAAGATCGCATTGCCCTTATCGTCGCGACGCAGACGGATCACATCGCCGGCAACCACGGCATCCGTGACCCTGCGGGGCCGCGGCCCGCGCCAGTTTTCATTCTTATAACGCCGCGCCCATTTTACTTGCCAGAGGCGCAGCGTCTCGATCTGACCATCACCGATATAGACATCCGCCGACGAGGCGTCGGCTTGCGTGACGATGCCGGGTGCAAGCTCCGGCACATTGGGCCGCTCCGATAGCAGTTCGTCGAGTTGCGCTTCGCTCAGTTGTGCGACATTCTCGACGCTCGCCTCTGGGCCGTGATATCCGTGACGCTTGTTGTAGGCCATCAGCCCCCGCCGCAGCGCCCGGTCCGACTCCGCCTGAAGCCGCTCGTCGACTGTCGTCGTCACCTGCAGGCCGAGGCTGTAAGCGGCCTCTTCTCCATAACGTTTAACGATCTCCTGCCGCGCCATCTCGGCTAAGTAACCGGCACGGAACTCGATCGGCGCCACGTAGGCAACCGCGGTCAATGGCGCCGCTTGCGCCGCCTCTTGCTCGGCCGCATCGATGTAGCCCAGTTCAAACATCCGGCCAAGGATGTAGTCGCGGCGCTCGCGCGCACGCGCCGGATCCATCAGCGGGTTATTCGCCGATGGCGCCTTCGGTAGCCCGGCCAGCATCGCCATTTCCGCCAGGGTCAATTGATCTAGCGTCTTGCCGTAATAGAGTTCAGCCGCGGCGGAGATGCCGTAGGCGCGATGGCCGAAGAAGATCTTGTTGAGATAGACTTCCATGATCTCGTCTTTGCTGAGCGCGTTCTCGACCCGCAACGCCAGCAGGATTTCAGAGAGCTTACGTTTTACCGTCTTCTCTCGCGTCAGGTAAAAGTTGCGCGCGACCTGCATAGTGATGGTGCTGCCGCCCTGGGTGGCGCTGCCGGATTGGACAATGGCATAGGCCGCGCGGGCAAGGCCGATGAGGTCAAAGCCGATGTGCTCGAAGAACCGATTGTCCTCGGCCGTGACGAAGGCGTTGATGAGGTCCGGCGGCAGATCCTCGAACTCTACCGCGCGACGGCGCTGCACGCCGAACTCCGCCATCAGCGAACCCTGTTCGGTATAGATGCGCAGCGGCTCCTCGAACTTGACCTCAAGCAGCGCGTCGACCTCCGGCAGATCCTGCGCCATCGCGTATAGCAAGACCGACATGCCGATGACGCCAAGCAAGGCCAGGTCGAGCGGGATCGCGAGCGGAGCGGCGACGATGCGGACGAACCAGCCGATCACTGGAATAGGTCCTCGGGGCTTGCGGCGCGGGCCATTGGGCGGCCGTCCGGCTGGCGCCTTGCGAGCCGGCGCCTGTCCAGCCGGCAACTCTCTGGCGGCCTTGGCAGCGGACTGACGGTCGTCGCCGCGGTCGGCGCGGCCTGTCGTGGACGTTCGCGCCGACAAGGCACCAGCGTCAGAATTCTCGGTTTCGGTTTGCAATGGGTTCAATCCGCGCACTGTCGTGCAACTTCGGTTGATGCACCGATCGACTCAAAGCGAGCTGACCGGCCGGTAAAGATGGACGCTGGCGTCCGATTCGTCAGTCGTCGCCAATTGCTGGATTGCTGCAGGGAGTCGCGACAGCAACGCCGACACCACTGGCAAGCAGGCAACGCCTGAGTCGAACCCTCAGATTCTACATCAAGCTCCAAGTACATCGACAGGTCATCGCCGGCGATTGTGCCCAACGGCCAATAGATCAGTGTCAGCGGCCCGGTTTCGATGCCGGCGATCGCCCGATGATCGCGTACTTGGCCTCGAAAAGGCCGCTCTCGAGCAGGGCCGGCTGCTCTAAGGTTGGCCGCAACAGCCCGCCTCTGGCGTTTGCTATACAATCTTGGCGAAGGGATGCTTTCGACCTTCGCGAGCTGAAAGTTGAAGCATCTGCAACCAATTGACCCCATCGAACAGGCTCAGAATGCCTCCATCAACAGGCGCTAGCGCGCATTGCGCCACACCACCCCGGAGCATCAAACCGCGTGACTCAGGGTAACGCATTGTCCGAAAACAACGCCGCCACCGGCACCCGCGATCGCCTGCTCAGCGCGGCGCTGGAGGTCTTCGCGGAGTTCGGCTACGACGCCGCCACCATTCGCGAGATCTGCCGCCGCGCAGACGCCAACGTGGCCGCGGTGCATTATCACTTTGGCGACAAACGCAAGCTCTACGAGACCATCTACGGCACCTTGTTCGAGACCCTGCGCGAGCGGCGCACCGCCTTCCTGCCCGCGGAGGCGCCGGCGGAACAGCGCCTGCGGGTCTACATCAAGGCGCTGTTCGAGGAGATCTTCTGTTGCGGCGGAGATTCCAACCGCCAGGTGCAGCTCAGCACGATCTATTTCAGCGAGATGGCTCGCCCCACCGAGGTACTCGACCGCATCGTCTCCGAACACCTAGAGCCAGACGCCCGCGAACTCTATCGCATCGTCGCCGACCTGCTCGGCACCGCGACCACCGACGAAATCACCATCGACTGCGCCGCCAGCGTCGTCGGCCAGGTGCTCTATTACTATCATTCCGGCCCCATCATCAGCCGCCTTCACCCCGCACGCCCGCCAGTCCCGGAGCGCATCGATGCCTTGGTGGAACAGGTCTGGCAATTCTCGCTTGGCGGCATCCGTCTGTTCGCTGGCGGCGCAACGGTATCTAGGTTCGATTTTGACGATTGCTCCGATCAAGGTTGCTGAGGGGTATTCCGACGCAGTATCCCAAACTCGGCGTTTGCACCACGAAGAGCACGCAGGGAGGCCCTAGGATTAGGATCATGCGTGCGCGCTTGACAAACCCCTGGGAGCGGCTTGCAATCGCGATGGCGACGAATCCGCGCGCGCCCTGTTCCCCTCGTCCTGTTCGCATCAATCCACGCTAGCTCCTACAATCTCATCCTCATTCCGCGCCCCATCTTTCCCCGCCAAGGAAATCTAAATCGATGTCGACCCCAGCCTTCACCGACCACCGAGCACGCCGCCTCTCGGCACTCCCGTTCATCTTCGCCGCCCTACTCCCGCTCGCGGGCTGCGGCGATGGCCAACAGGCCACCGATTCAGCCACCATGGCCGCACCGCCGCCATCGGTGATCGCGGTAGCCGCCGTGCGCCGGGAGATCGAGTCGCAATCGGAGTTCGTCGGTCGGGTAGTGGCGATCAACCGGGTCGAGCTGCGGGCGCGCGTGCAGGGGTTTCTGAAGGCACGCAGCTTCACCGAGGGCAAGCCGGTGGCGGTGGGTGAGGTGCTGTTCCAGATCGAGCCGGACCAATACCAGGCCATCGTCGAACAGCGCAAGGCGGATGTGGCCAAGGCCGAGGCGGATGCGGAGAACGCGGATGCCCAACTCGCCCGCGGCCAGGAACTGGTCAAGAACAAGAACATCGCCCAGTCCCAGGTCGACGAACTCAAGGCCGCGGCGTCCATCGCCGAGGCCAGCATCGCCCAGGCCAAAGCGGCGCTGACCGCGGCGGAGCTGGACCTGGGCTATACGCGGATCACCGCGCCGGTCGCCGGACGCGTGGGTCTGGCCAGCTACACCGTCGGCAATCTAGTCGGTCCAAACTCAGGCCCGCTGGCGACCATCGTCAGCATCGATCCGATCTACGTCGACTTCCCGCTGACCCAGCGGCAACTGCTGGAGGCACGCCGCGAGATGCAGGCCAGAGGTAGCGACGGCAACGACCTGGTCGTCCGACTGCGGCTGTCGGACGGAAGTCTGTATGACCAAAGCGGCCGGATCAACTTTGTCGACGTGACCACGGACCCAGGTACGGACTCGGTCACGCTGCGCGCCGAGATCCCCAACCCCAAGGGCATCCTGGTCGACGGCCAGTATGTCGGCGTGGTGCTGCAAGCGGGCGAGCCCGAGTCCGCCATCCTGATCCCGCAGTCCGCGCTGCAACTGGACCAGCAGGGCGTGTTCGTCATGATCGTCGACGCCGACAACAAGGCGCAGGTGCGCCGGATCGAGATGGGAGAAAACCAGGCCGCGGACATCGCGGTGACCGCCGGTCTCAAGGCCGGCGAACTAGTCATCACCGAAGGCGTGCAGAAGGTACGGCCCGGTCAGGTCGTCAGCGTCAGCCCGCCCCAGGGCATTGAGCCACCTGACTCAATCGGGCCCGCCGACGCCGAGGCCACGGAGGGCGCCGACACATGATCTCCGATGTCTTTATCGACCGGCCGCGACTGTCCATCGTCATCTCGACCATCATCACGCTGGCCGGCGTGATCGCCCTGACCCAGATCCCGGTGGCCCAGTTCCCGGACATCGTGCCGCCGCAGGTGTCGGTCACGGCGGCCTATCCGGGTGCCTCGGCGGCGGTCGTCGAGTCCACCGTGGCGCAGCCGGTGGAGTCCAAGATCAACGGCGTCGACAAGATGCTGTACATGAAGTCCACCAGCGCCAACGACGGCAGCTATTCGCTGACCGTGACCTTCGCGCTCGGCACCAATCCGGACATCAACACCGTCAATGTCCAAAACCGGGTCGCGCTGGCGGAGCCGGGCCTGCCGGAGGAGGTCAAGCGCCAGGGCCTGTCGGTGAAGAAAAAGTCCACCGCGATGCTCCAGGTCGTCAGCCTGTACTCGCCAGGGTCCAGCTACGACGGGCTCTTTCTCAGCAACTACGCCACCATCAACATCATCGACACCCTGGCGCGGGTGCCGGGCGTCGGCGAGGTGTTCCAGTTCGGGCCGCTGGACTACAGCATGCGCATCTGGCTGTCGTCCGATCGACTGACCGCGCTCGGACTGACGCCGACCGATGTCATCAACGCCATCCGCACGCAGAACGTGCAGGCCGCGGTCGGGCGCATCGGCGCGCAGCCGATGACCGACGACGCCCAGTTCCAGATCAGCCTGCAGACCCAGGGCCGGCTCACCGATGCCTCCGAGTTCGAGCAGATCGTCGTGCGCGCCAACCCGGACGGCTCGACGGTGCGGGTCAAGGACGTCGGTCGCGTCGAGCTGGGCTCCAAGCAGCTCGACTCGGTCAGCCGGCTGAACGGCAGCGACTCCGCGGCTATGGCCATCTATCTCGCACCTGGCGCCAACGCGGTCGCGGTCGGCGACGGCATCAAGGCGGCCATGGAACGCCTGGCCGAGCGCTTCCCGGACGACCTGCAATACGCCGTCGTCTACGACACCACCGACTTCGTCAAGGCCAGCCTGGAGAAGGTGGTGCACACCCTGCTGGAGGCCTTCGCGCTGGTCATCCTGGTGGTCTTCATCTTCTTGGGCAGTTGGCGCGCGACCCTCATCCCGCTGATCGCGGTGCCGGTGGCGCTGGTCGGCACCTTCGCCTTCCTGCTGGTGATCGGCTTCTCCGCCAACACCGTGTCCTTGCTGGCGGTGGTCTTGGCCATCGGCATCGTCGTCGACGATGCCATCGTCGTGGTCGAGAACGTCGAGCGCATCATGGAAGAAGACGGCCTGCCACCGCGCGAGGCGGCAAAGAAGGCCATGGGCGAGATCACAGGCCCCATCATCGCCATCACGCTGGTGCTGCTGTCGGTGTTCGTGCCGGTGGCCTTTATCCCCGGCATCACCGGGCAGCTGTTCCAGCAGTTCGCCGCGGTGGTCGCCTTCTCGATGCTGATCTCGGCCATCAACGCGCTGACGCTCTCGCCAGCGCTCTGCGCCATCCTGCTCAAACCCAGTCACAACAAGCGCGGCCTCATGGGCCGCATCATGCGCGGCATTGACGGCATGCGCGATGGCTACGCCTATCTGGTCGCACGGCTGGTACGCATCTCCGCGCTGGTGCTGGTGCTGGTGCTCGGCTTCGGGCTCGCCACCGGCTGGCTGTTCCAGGTGACGCCGACTGGTTTCCTGCCGGAAGAGGATCAGGGTGCCTTCATGGCCCAGGTGCAGTTGCCCCAAGGCGCATCCGTGAACCGGACGCTGGACGTCGTGAAGCAGGTCGAGCAGATCGTCGGCAACGACCCGGCGGTCCAATGGACGCTGGCGGTGCCGGGCTTCAGCCTGCTCGACGGCGCGGTGCAATCCAATGCCGCGCTGATCGTCGGGCGCCTGAAGCCCTTCGCGGAGCGCACCAGGCCGGATCTCAAGGTCAACGCCGTCATTGCCCGCGTCGCCGCGCAGAGCGCGGCCATCCCCGCCGCCCAGGTGATGCCGTTCAACCTACCGCCGATCATCGGGCTCGGCACCGGCGGCGGCTTCGAGTACCAACTGCAAGACCTGCAAGGCCGACCACCAGAGGAACTGGCCGCCGTGATGCGGGCACTGGTGCTGGCGGCCAACCAAGACCCGGCGCTCAGCCGCGTCTTTTCCACCTGGGCCACCAATAACCCGCAGATCTACCTCGACATCGACCGCGAGAAGGCACAGACCCTGGGGCTTCAGGTGAACGACATCTTCGCTGCGCTGCAGACGACCCTGGGCGGCTATTACGTCAACGACTTCAACAAGTTCGGCCGTGTCTGGCAGGTCCAGGTGCAGGGCGAGCAGCAGGACCGCAAGCAATTCGACGACGTGTACCGCATCCACGTGCGCAACAACAAGGGCGAAATGGTGCCGATCCGCGCCATCATGTCGCCGCAGCTGCAACTCGGCCCGCCGCTGCTGCAGCGCTACAACAACTACCGCAGCACCACCATCCAGGGCGGCCCGGCACCGGGGCGCAGCTCCGGCGATGCGCTGGACGCCATGGAGGCGCTGTCCGCCAATACCCTACCCGCCGGCTTCGGCTTCGACTGGACCGGCACCGCCTTCCAAGAGCGCGAGGCCGGCGGCAAGACGCCGATCGTGCTCGGCCTCGCGGTACTGTTCGCCTATCTGGTGCTGGTCGGGCTCTACGAGAGCTGGTCCATGCCCGCCGCGGTGCTGCTGTCCGTCACCATCGGCGTGCTCGGTGCCATGTCCGCGCTCTGGATCGCCGGCCTGCCCAACGACCTCTATGCCCAGATCGGCATCGTCGTACTCATCGGCCTGGCCAGCAAGAACGCCATCCTCATCGTCGAATTCGCGATGGCCCAGCGCGCCGCCGGCAAGTCCATCCAAGACGCGGCCACCAACGGTGCCCGGCTGCGTATCCGCGCGGTGCTCATGACCAGCTTCGCCTTCATTCTCGGCCTGATCCCGCTGGTCATCGCCAGCGGCGCCGGCGAGGCCAGCCAGCGCGGCGTCGGCACCGCGGTATTCGGCGGCATGCTGGTCGCATCCACGCTCGGCATCTTCCTGATTCCGATGTTGTATGTGGTCTTTCAGTGGTTGCGGGAGAAGTTTCATGGCACGGCTGAGGTCGGCGATGCGGCCGTTGGCGCGGGCGCTGACGCGGGCGAGGTCCATGGGTAAGCGGACCAGCGGGTGACGAACGCAATCGAGGCCTTGGCAAGGCTGACGCTTCAACTCAGCACCAAGGCCCGATTCACGCTGGTCTCGGTTAGACGCTCGTTTAGACCAAGGCGGATCAACAACAAATTGGCGGAGTAACCAAACAGTGAGCGACTGACCGGATTGCGGAACCGCGCCCGTGATCCGTCTGCTGGCTGACGAAAACCTCGACGGAAACATCCTGCGCGGCTTCTTGCGGCGCCTCGTCGGCGTCGATATCCTGCGGCTACAGGATATCGGCCTAACCGGTGCGGATGATCCAACAGTCCTAGCCTGGGCTGCCGAGCAAGGCGGGATAAGCGTAGCGCATCCACCATCCGACCTCATGGTTAGCGGCGATTAAACCGAAAGCCCTTGCCCAAACGATTTGGAGCCTTGCATGGCATCAGGTGACGCAAGCAGGAGAT
>Ga0207419_1000370_pt1 | contig 38465 bp, 19 predicted proteins | sample ElkSloMetagenome_4_FD_184723 | JGI IMG/M metagenome (GOLD analysis project Ga0207419, IMG submission 184723) | Hot spring microbial communities from Elkhorn Slough, Monterey Bay, USA - MD2A (version 2) | ecosystem: Environmental > Aquatic > Marine > Intertidal zone > Estuary: Microbial mat ...
TGCTGTTTGTATTGGAGGCATCCATTTGCTACAAAGTGTCTGCGCGAAAACCCCAATTCTTTGTTATGCTTGTCAGAAAAACACCCATTTACATAAGTAAACTTCGTTTTTTCTGACTTCGCAAGCCTCGGACCTGAACTACTCTCATCAGACACATGAGTTTTCGGGCAAGCACTACATTCATGTAAAAAAAACCTGTGTGTTTTCTTCGGGTTGCACTTTTATTCCTTCCTTTGTAAAGAATTTAGGTAAACATGCTTAAATTTGTATAAAGCAATTACTTAAAGTGTCAGATATGCCATATAAAGAGCGTAAAATAGAAAAAGTATACTATTCCATTGGAGAGGTGGCGGAAATGTTCGAGGTAAATACTTCACTGATTCGTTTTTGGGAAAAGGAATTTGATATCATAAAACCAAAAAAAAACAAAAAAGGAAACCGGTTATTCACTCGTCGCGATATAGATAATTTCCATCTTATTTTTCATCTTGTAAAAGAAAGAGGACTGACCTTAAAAGGAGCTCAAAAAAAGTTAAAAGATAACAAGGATGAAACAACTCATAATTTCGAAATCATAAAATCCCTGAAAGAGATAAAGGATCAGCTTTTAGAAATTAAGGATTCCCTTTAACACGCCTATGAAGTTAAGCGCAATAAGCAAAATTATAGAAGCATTTGCACCACCTGCTTTGCAGGAAAATTATGACAATTCTGGGCTTTTGGTGGGCTCACCTGACCAGGAAGTAGAACGTATTCTGATTTCTTTGGATATCACAGATGAAGTAGTAAATGAGGCCATTGACTTAGAGGCAAACTTTATTTTGGTGCACCATCCGGTTATATTTAAACCTTTAAAATCGCTTACTGGAAAAAACGAAGTGGAACGCTGCGTGATTGCCTGCATCAAACATAACATTGCCATTTATGCTGCACATACAAATGCTGACAGCACGCAAAACGGCGTTAGTGCTAAGATGGCGGAAAAGTTGGGACTAAAAAATATCAGTATATTGTCTCCAGCCAAAAGCCTGCTGAAAAAAATTGTGGTATTCACCCCAGTGGTTCATGCGCAAGAAGTGCGGGAAGCCATGTTTAATGCAGGGGCCGGGCATATTGGTGACTACGATCAGTGCAGTTATAATCTTTCAGGACAGGGTACTTTTCGAGGGCTTGAAAACAGCAATCCTTTTACAGGCGAAAAAGGAAAACTTCATTTTGAACCGGAGGAGCGGGTGGAAACCGTCGTCCCGCATTATTTTACTTCCCGGGTAATCAGTGAAATGATCAAAGCACATCCTTATGAAGAAGTGGCTTACGATATATACCCACTTGAAAATACTAACTCACGGTATGGTTTGGGAGTAACCGGGGATTTTGAGCAACCATTGAAAGAGGAGGAATTCCTTAAAAAACTAAAAGATATATTCGCTGTAAAATGCATCAGGCATTCTCCTTTAACCGGCAAAAAGATTCAAACTGTAGCCCTATGCGGAGGAAGCGGAAGTTTTTTGCTTTCAAAAGCAAAATCATCTGGGGCACAGGCCTTTGTTACTGCAGATGTAAAATATCATGAGTTTTTTGATTTAAAGGATCAATTGTTACTTGCCGATATCGGACATTATGAGAGCGAACAATATACCAAAGACATTTTTTATGAGTTACTTACAGAAAAATTGACTAACTTTGCCGTTCATTTGTCAAAAGTAAATACAAATCCTATAAACTATTATTAAATAAGATGGTAGCTACAAAAAATAAAAAGGCTGATGCAAAAGACATGTCTATTGAGGAAAAACTGAAAGCCTTACATGAACTTCAGAGTGTGGATTCTGAGTTTGATAACATTAAAATTCTCAGAGGAGAGTTACCGCTTGAAGTACAGGATCTTGAAGATGAGATTGCCGGACTTGAAACCCGTATTAATAATCTCGAAGAGGATATTAATAACCTGTCTACAGCAATAAACAATAAGAAAAATGAAATTATCAATTCAGAAAATCTGATAAAAAAGTACGAAGAACAACAAAATAATGTACGCAATAACCGGGAATTCGATTCGCTTTCAAAGGAAATTGAGTTTCAAACTTTAGAAATGGAGCTTTGTGAGAAGCGAATTAAAGAATTTACTGTTCAAAAAGATGCAAAATCTGAACTGCTTGCTGAATCTCAAAAGCTTTTGGAAGAAAGAAGTGGTGATTTAACCAGCAAAAAAAATGAACTGGAAGATATTATTAAAGAAACTGAAAAAGAAGAGACTGAATTAGAAGAACGCCGGGAAAAAATCAGTGACTTAATTGAGAACCGATTAACATCTGCATACAGCCGAATTCGTTCAAATGCACGAAATGGATTGGCTGTAGTAACGGTAGAAAGAGATGCCTGCGGAGGATGTTTCAACAAAATACCACCACAACGTCAGTTAGATATTGCATCCAGAAAAAAAATAATTGTTTGTGAATACTGTGGTCGCATCTTAGTTGACAGTGAAATTGATGGCGAAAAAACAGAATAAAATAATTTCTAATTGGAGAAAAAAATGGTCATCTGTAGCAGATGACCATTTTTTTTGCGTTATTCAAAACAAATATTTAGGGCCTGCTGAAAAAGTCAGAAAGCTGTGAGATGCAAGCTGACAAAATGAAGATGTATTGACATCATTCGAACTGAAGGCAGGGAAGCAGATTGCAACTTTCCGGCTAACACTTTCAATGTTGAAATTGAAAATAACAGGTGCATGAAAATTCACAGAAAAATTACTAAAGGTTTGCACTTACAACACTTTTATTGTTTGTAATTTACTGATTTAGTGTCAAAAGTGAGTTTTCGCCCAAGCACAAAATAGGCCTATGGCTAAAAGTTCAAAAAATGAACATCGGACATTTACAGGCATTGCTTTCCTAAGCGTTCACTTTTGTGTTTTTAGCAAATAGATTCCTGGAAGAATGAAAAAGATCATTTACCACTAATATAAAGGCAGAACCTATAAAATATTCGCTTAAATGTCAAAAGAAAAAGGTTATATGTTGTACAAAACAAACTACATCAATTTGACACTTTTCAAATTGCGTAATTTTACATTTATTAATAATTGTGTAATTTCATTCAATTTATTAAATTTACATATATAAAACTATACATTTGTTGATATGTGCTCAAAACAAATGTTCAAATACTAACTAACCAAATGAGTAAAAAAGCCAAACTTGTAGAACTAGAAGAAGTAGTGGTGAAATTTGCAGGAGATTCTGGTGATGGAATGCAATTAACCGGAAATCAGTTCTCCGATACCTCAGCCTTTGTTGGTAATGACTTATCTACCTTTCCAGATTATCCGTCAGAAATTCGTGCACCACAAGGAACCATTGCTGGCGTTTCTGGTTTTCAGGTGCATATTGGACATAAAGAGGTAGTAACTCCCGGCGACAGGGCAGACGTGCTGGTAGCCATGAACCCTGCCGCCTTAAAAGCCAACATGAAGTGGGTAAAAGAAGGGGCCACCATTATCATAGATATTGATAACTTTGACAACAAGAGCTATAAAAAAGCTGATTATGTTGAAGATCCCCTGCATGACGGTTCTTTGGAAGGCTATAATGTGGTAAAAGCACCTATTACGCAACTTAGCCGTGCTACCGTTAAGGAGTTTGGCCTTGGAAACAAAATAGCAGATAAGACCAAGAATCAGTTTGTTGCAGGTATTCTCTACTGGATGTTTAACCGCGATATTAAGATCGGCGAAGATTTTTTGAAAGAAAAGTTCAAAAAGAATGATACCCTGGTCAATGCCAATATAAAAGTATTACATGCGGGTTATCATTATGCTGAGACCATAGAGGCCATGTCTACTCAATTTTTGGTTAATCCGGCTAAAAATAAAAAAGGTCTTTTCCGGAATATGACGGGTAACCAGGCTACAGCATGGGGTCTTTTAGCTGCCGCCGAGCGCGCAGGAAAACCATTCTTTCTGGGTTCTTACCCCATTACCCCAGCCTCAGAAATCTTACAGGAAATATCGAAATTAAAAAACCTGGGCGCAGTGGCTTTTCAGGCAGAAGATGAAATTGCAGGTATAACCTCTGCTATTGGTGCAGCATTTGCCGGCAGCCTTGCTGCAACTTCCACTTCAGGACCCGGTTTGGCACTTAAAACAGAAGCAATTGGCCTGGCAGTAATTACTGAATTACCCCTGGTAATTGTAAATGTGCAACGTGGCGGTCCCTCTACCGGGTTGCCAACCAAAACAGAGCAATCTGATCTGAACCAGGCGCTTTACGGAAGAAATGGTGAAAGTCCTTGTGTGGTAATAGCTGCATCTACCCCGGCCAACTGTTTTAAATATGCATATGAAGCATCAAAAATTGCCATAGAACACATGACACCGGTAATTTTGCTTACCGATGGTTACCTGGCAAACGGTTCAGAATTATGGCATATTCCTGAAACCAAAGACCTCCCGGACATTAAAGTTCCGGCTGTAAAAGATAACGACCCTGCGTACCTGCCATACCACAGGAATCCATCTACGCTTGGACGCTACTGGGCAATTCCCGGACAGGCGGGACTCAGGCACCGGATAGGCGGATTAGAGAAAGCAGATGTAACCGGAGAGGTTTCGCACGACCCTCTAAACCACGAAATTATGGTAGAAAACCGGGAAATGAAAGTGCAAAAAGTAGCTGAATTTATTCCTCATCAAACTGTGTATGGTGAAGAAAATGCTGATTTGCTCGTTATTGGCTGGGGAGGAACATTTGGTGCCCTTTATACTGCGGTTAAAGAATTACAGGAAGATGGATTTAACATTTCCCTGGTACATTTTCATTATATTATGCCGCTGCCTGAAAATACGGAAGAAATACTGAAAGGAACCAAGAAAAAAATTGTCTGTGAACTTAACCGAGGACAATTTGCCGGGTATCTTCGCTCCCAATTTCCAGAGCATAAATATCATCAGTATAATAAAGTACAGGGACTTCCTTTTATGATATCTGAACTAAAAACAGAGTTTAAACGTATCCTCAACAAAAAATAATATTAAAATGACTATAAATCCTAAAGAACTGGCACTAACGGTAGATGATTTTAAGCTTGATCAACCCGTAAAATGGTGTGCTGGCTGCGGTGGACATTCAGTGCTGAAAACCGTGCAAAATGTACTTCCGGAAATTGGGGTGAAAAAAGAAAACGTGGTATTTGTATCTGGTATTGGATGCTCCTCCCGCTTTCCCTACTATATAAACACATACGGATTTCACAGCCTCCACGGAAGAGCAGCCCCTATTGCTTCTGGCATAAAGGTTGCCAACCCTGAGCTAAGCGTTTGGATTGTTACCGGCGATGGTGATTCAATGGCCATTGGAGGCAATCATCTGATTCATCTTCTCAGGCGCAACATCGATGTGAATATGCTGCTCTTTAACAATAAAATTTATGGCCTTACCAAAGGCCAGTACTCGCCAACCACCCCGAAAGGAAGCATAACAAAAACTTCCCCTGAAGGCTCTATTGAAAATCCTTTTATGCCAGGGGAACTTGCCATGGGTGCCCAGGGTACTTTTTATGCCCGTGTAGTTGACACTGAGCCTAAGATGATGAAGGAAGTATTAGCAAAGGCAGCAAAGCATAAAGGCACATCACTGGTAGAAGTCTTACAAAATTGCATCATTTTCAACAACCAGGTGCACAAAGAAATAACAGGTAAAGATGTACGGAAAGATCATCAGATATACCTGAAGCATGGTGAACCCATGCTATTTGGCGAAAACAATTCTAAAGGACTGGTAATGAATGGATCAAAATTGGAAGTGGTAACCCTTGGTGAAAACGGAATTACCATTGATGATATCCTGATCCACGATTCCGTTAAACCTGATGATACCATCCATTACATGCTCGCGCGTATGACGTTACCCGAACTACCTGTTGCCATGGGAGTAATTCGTTCATGCGATTGCAATCCTTACGAGGAGCTTCTCTATGATCAAATTGAACACGCAAAGCAGAACAGTCCCGTAAAATCTGTGGATGACCTGATGAAAAGCGGACACACGTTTACCATAACCTAACTGCTGAATTACTGAAAAATTTGTTACAAAAGGGGCTTTTATAGCCCCTTTTTCTTTTCTGTTCACGAAATCTTCTATAAATTCAGTAAATTTAAGGAGTATTCTTTCTGATTAGCGAATTTATCTATTCTACAATAATGACCCATTCAGACTCTTCTGGTCAAAATACTGATATAAAGCGATTACTCGCTGAAAAGAATGAGCGGTTAAAAGAACTCTCATGCATCAATAAAACTACGCAAATTATTCATGAGGGTAAACCTCTGGAAGAAACATTACGCCAGATATGTTTCATCCTTCCTGATGCCTGGCAATATCCTGACAACACCGTTTCAAAAATAATATTCGATGAACAGGAATATGTATCCCCTTACTTTAAACCAAGCAAGTGGAAGCTCATGCAACATTTTGAAACTATCGATAACCGAAAAGGTAAGATAGAGGTATACTACACACGCAAATATCCCAATCTGGACGAGGGTCCTTTTCTGAAAGAAGAAAGACAACTCATTGATAACCTTTCAAGTATAATTGCCAATTTCATTAACAGCATTGCAGCCCGCAAAATACTAAAAGAATCACTCTCTCCACCAAAGATAAAACCTGAAATCTCTGAATTCCAGAATCCAGCCATTACCAGCAGACAACTTCTACAGAAATTTCTCAACAAACAAAATTCAAATCGCGATATTTTTCATGATCTGATGCCTTTTAAAGTAAAAGAAATTCTTTTGGTAGCCACCCTTTACGATGCTTTTAGTATCGAAAAAGAAGGGCGTTTTTCGGAACATATCCTTGGTGAATATCACCAGCTTAATCTCACGTCAATGCCTCGCATCACGGGAGTTTCCGGGCACCAGGAAGCTGTTGCCTCCTTGCGAACAAAGCACTACGATCTGGTAATTATTATGATGGGAAGCGACAAAATTACACCGCTAAAACTCAGCGAACAGGTAAAGAATGATTTTCCATATGTACCGGTATATATGCTTTTAAATAATAACCGGGAGGTTTCCTTATTTAAAGAAGCAAATAATGATCTTTCTTCCATCGACAGATTATTTGTGTGGAATGGTGATTCAAAAGTTTTCTTTGCAATGGTTAAACATCTGGAGGATAAGGTAAATGTTGAAAATGATTCAAAAGTCGGTCTTGTCAAAGTAATCCTTTTGGTAGAGGATTCAGAAAAATATTATTCACGGTATTTGCCTATGCTCTATACGAGTGTATTGGAGCAAACCACTCGACTTATTGAGGATGTAACAACAGACGAACTTTTCAAGGTTCTTCGATTGCGGGCCCGGCCAAAAATATTGCTGGCATCAAATTTCGAGGAAGCAAAAGAGTTGTTTCGAAAATACAGCGACAGTCTTCTCTGTCTCATTACCGATGTAAAATTTGAAAAGGAGGGCCTACTCGATGTCCATGCAGGATTTACTCTTGTGCAGGAGATTAAGGCACTTATGCCCGGATTGCCCACCATAATTCAATCGTCTGACCGAAATAATGCACATAAAGCCTACCAACTAAAGTCAACTTTTATCGATAAAAATTCGGAAAGCCTGCTGCAGGATATCCGCAGTTTTATCAGCCATCACCTTGGCTTTGGCAACTTTGTATACAGAGATGCTACAGGTAAAAAAATAGCGGTAGCTCATTCCTTAAAAGAATTTGAAACCTACATTGAGACAATTCCGGCAGATTCCCTGGCTTACCATGGGCGTAGAAATCACTTTTCTCTTTGGCTCATGGCCAGAGGAGAAATAAAAATTGCCAAAATGATAAACCCCGTAAAGGTGGCCGATTTTGATTCTCCTACCGAATTCCGGGATTACCTGAGGTTCATTATAAAGAAGTACAGGAATGAGTCCAAAGTCGGAAAAATTCTCAATTTTGAGGAAAAAGCCATTTTGGAAGAGAGCAACATTGTAAGTCTTGGTACCGGTGCCTTAGGTGGAAAAGGGCGCGGTCTGGCATTCATCAATAACCTCATCTATAATCTTAATTTTAACGAACTCATTCCTACGCTGCATATCCGGACACCACGGACCTCAATTATTGGGGTAGATGAATTTGACCTATTTCTGGAGATGAATAACTTTCATGACCTGGTTTATAATGCTGATGTTTCGTATAAAAAAATAAAAAAAGCATTCCTTAAAGGATCACTCTCTCATGGACTTACAAAAAAACTTAAGCTCCTGCTTCAATTGATTCATAAGCCTATTGCCATACGCTCCTCAAGCCTTTTTGAGGATTCCACCATGCAACCCTTTTCGGGAATATTTGAAACTTACCTGTTGCCCAATAACCATCAGGATTTCAAAGTACGTATAAAACAAGCCTCAAATGCCATAAGGCTGGTTTTTGCTTCTATATTTTCTCCTGAAGCGCGTCGGTATTTCACAGCCATAAATTACAAGATTGAAGAAGAAAAAATGGCTGTAATCATTCAGGAAGTAGTAGGCAACCAGCACGACCATTATTATTACCCACACATTAGCGGCATAGCCCAGTCGTACAACTATTATCCCATTGCCCAAATGCAACCTGAGGACGGATTTTCTGTGATTGCTGCCGGTCTGGGCGATTATGTTGTCTCCGGGAAAAAAGCCTACCGTTTCTCACCCCGGTATCCGGAAATAGAACCAGTGAGCCAGACCGACCTGATAAAAGAAACCCAGGTAGAGTTGCTTGCCATAGATATGATGAAAAAAAATTCTAATCTATTGCACGAGGGGGAAAAAGCAGGCCTCTCAAAATTAAGTGTCGCCGATGCTGAAAAACATGGCACCCTAAAACATCTGGCTTCCGTTTATGATCCTGACAATAATCGCATTGATCCCGGATTAGAGAAGGCTGGGCCGCGCATCATAAATTTTCCCGATATATTAAAATTTGAATATATTCCGCTGGCAAAATCAATAGATATGGTACTGGATGTTATGAAAGAGGCGGTAGGATCGCCAGTAGAAATAGAATTTGCAGTTGACCTGAACAAGAAAGATACAGGCCTTGCCTCTTTATACATTTTACAAATGAAGCCAATGCCCGAACGGTTTCATACGCAAAAGTTTGACCTTAAAAACATAAAAGATGAGAAACTATTGCTACATTCAAAAAAAAGTATGGGTAATGGCAAAATAGAAAAAATATATGATATTGTTTACGTTGATAAACAAACCTTTGACAATACCCGGACAAATCAAATAGCGGCAGAAATTGAGGAAATAAACAATCGCTTTATGGAGAAAAACAAGCATTATATTCTGCTTGGTCCCGGCCGTTGGGGAACACGCGACCCTTTTCTGGGCGTTCCGGTATCTTGGTCGCAGATATGCAATGCCAAGGTGATTGTGGAAACGAGTCTGGAAAACTTCCCACTCGATGCTTCTCTGGGTTCTCACTTCTTTCATAATGTTACATCAATGAATGTAGGGTATTTTTCAGTGCAGCATAATAACAAAGAAGAATTTATAAAGTGGCATTTAATTGAAGAAATAACACCTGTTTTTAAAGGGGATTTTATACGTTGGATATCATTTAAGAAACCTTTAACCATATATATGGATGGTAAAAAAGGTCATTCATTTATTATTGTTTCATAACTATTTGCGAAATTTATTATGGCAGAAATACAACCATTTGACCCTAATCAGCAGGTCGATTTTAATCATGCTTCATTCAACCTGCTCATGCAAAACCGGATTCATCGCATACTGCTCATTTGCAGCAATTATGATGCCTTTATGCTTGAGGAGGACGGCAGGATTGATGAGCAGATTTTTAACGAGTACGTCTCTTTAAATTTACGTTATCCACCGGTTTTTATTCAGGTAAACTCTGCAAAGCAGGCTTTTGATGTGTTAAAACGCGAGCAAATAGACCTGGTAATTGAGATGTTGAATATTGCCGATATCGATACTTTTGAACTTGCAAAACAGATTAAAAAAGGATTCCCGGAAATTCCAATTGTAGTGCTGACACATTTTTCCAGGGAAGTATCACTGAGGCTTCAAAACGAAGATACAAGCGCCATAGATTATGTTTTCTGCTGGCTTGGAAATGCCAACCTAATGCTTGCCATTATTAAGCTTATTGAAGACCAGATGAATGTAGAATATGACGTGAAAAACGTTGGGGTGCAAACCATCCTGGTGGTTGAAGATTCTGTTCGGTACATTTCCACAATACTTCCAAGTATTTACAAGGTAGTACTGAAACAGTCAAGAGAATTTATGAAAGAAGCGCTTAATGAGCACCAGAAAATGCTCCGCATGCGTGGAAGGCCGAAAATATTATATGCCAAAACTTTTGACGAGGCAATTGAAATTTACCACAAATACAAAGAAAATATGCTTGGTGTGGTAACAGATGTGAGCTATAAAAAAAACAACAAGCGGGACACAGAAACCAAACAAGGACTACAATTATGCCGGATAGTGAAGCGTGATGATGAGCATATGCCCGTTCTGCTACAATCGTCAGATGGTTCAAATGAAAAACTTGCACACAGCATGAATGCTGGCTTTATTCATAAGCATTCAAAAACTTTGTCGCTCGATTTGCGTGATTATATTATCAAAAACTTTGCATTTGGTGAATTTATCTTTTTTGATCCGGGAAACATGGAAGAGATTGCCCGCGCAGAGGATCTACAATCAATGCAGCAACAAATATTGAAGGTTCCTGACCGGGTGCTCCGATACCATTCCAGCCGAAACGATCTGTCAAAATGGCTAAATGCAAGGGCTTTGTTTCCAATTGCGCAGCTTTTCAAAATGTTTTCCGTTGAAGATTTCAGCTCAATAAAAGAAATTAGAGCATATATCTATGAAGCAATTTCAAGTTTTCGTCTCAGCAAAGGACGAGGTATAATTGCACAATTTAATAAAGATACTTACGATGAATTTACCATATTCTCACGTATTGGAGATGGTTCTATCGGGGGCAAAGCAAGAGGACTCGCATTTATTGACCTGCTGATTAAAAAGTATAACATGTACAGCAAGTTCAGAGATGTATTAATCACCATACCCCGGACAGTAGTGCTAAGTACAGATATTTTTGATGACTTTATGGAGGAAAATAATCTTTACACCATCGGCCTCTCTTCACTACCGGATGAAGATATTCTGCAAAAATTTGTGGAAGCGCCCCTCCCTGATCGGTTAGTAGAAGATCTTGAATCTTTTTGTTCTGTTTCGGACAAACCCATTGCGGTACGCTCATCCAGCAAACTGGAAGATTCGCATTACCAGCCATTTGCCGGTATTTACGCTACTTATATGATACCAAATCTTAAAGATAATCAAAATCTCACCCTTGATTTACTTACAAAAGCCATAAAAAGTGTTTACGCATCCGTTTATTATAAATCAAGCAAAGCATATATGATGGCCACTTCCAATGTAATTGATGAAGAAAAAATGGGAATAATTCTTCAGGAGGTATGCGGTAATTCCTATAATGATATTTATATGCCGGCAATTTCAGGTGTGGCCCGCTCTATTAATTTTTACCCCATAGACCCTGAAAAATCCACAGAGGGTATTGCCAATATTGCCTTTGGCCTGGGTAAATATATTGTTGATGGGGGAACTTCTATCCGCTTCTCACCAAAGCATGCTCAAAAAATATTACAACTATCAACACCACAAATGGCACTGCGTGACACACAAAAGGCATTTTACGCCCTCGACATGAACCCGGAAAGCTTCGTTCCCTCAACAAATGATGGGATAAACATAAAACGACTGCGGATAAAAGAGGCTGAAGCTATTCCTGTGTTTAATACCATCAGCTCAACTTTTGATATGCATGATAACCAGATTAAGGATGGGCCTTTCCATAAGGGAAAAAAACTAATAACTTTTAGCAACATACTCAACCATAAAATGTTCCCGTTGCCAGAAATCCTCGAAGAACTATTAGAAATCGGACATGAAGAGATGAATAATCCCATTGAAATGGAGTTTGCCGTAGACATGACACCGAAAGAAAAAAAAGGCGTTGTTTTTAATTTTTTACAAATCAGACCCATTGTTGACAATGATCAGTCCATTAAAATTAAAATCGACAATATTCAACCTGAAGAATGTATAATTTATTCCAGATCATCATTGGGGAATGGTGTTTTTGAAAATATTGCTGATATTGTATATGTAAAGCCTGAAAGTTTTAATGCTGCTCACAGCCAGAAAATTGCCGGTAATATTGAAGCAATAAATGATAAGTTTATTAAAGAAAAGAAGCATTACCTGCTTGTTGGCCCGGGAAGATGGGGCTCTGCCGATCCATGGCTTGGTATTCCCGTAAAATGGCCACACCTGTCAGAAGCAAGGGTTATTGTAGAAGCTGCACTGGAAAATTATCAGGTTGATCCCAGCCAGGGTACACACTTTTTTCATAATTTAACAAGTTTTGGTGTGGGATACCTGACTGTAAATCCCACCATGCATGAGGGTGTATACAATACGGATTTTTTAAATGAACAGCCCGCCGCTTATGAAGATGAATATTTACGACATATAAAGTTTGAAAAACCGTTGGTAATAAAAATTGACGCCCGCTCAGGTATAGGAATAGTTAAAAATGAGTAAAAAACTGCTATTTATGAACGAAATCAAATTTTTTAAATTTAAGATGTTAATTTTACCAGTATAAATTTTAAAGCTCTTCAAATAAATATATTTTTGCAGCACAAAATGTATCAGATAATTAAATAAATAAAAAACTAAGAAAGTGAAAAATTTTTCAATCGTATCAAATGTAGTTTTATTCATTGGCCTGGTGGCGTTATATATTATTCATTTTAGCAGTCCCGTGGCAGAAGTAGAAGTATCAGAGAAATCTGACAGCCTAAACGTTACCAAAGCTGTGGTTACTTCAGGGTTTGCGTATGTAAACATGGATACCTTAATTTCTTCGTACGATATGGCCGAAGAGTTAAGCGAGGCCCTGCAATCAAAACAAAAGCAAATGGAATCTGAATTAAATACAAAATCCAGTGCTTATGAACGTGGTGTTGGAGATTTCCAGGAAAAAGTTCAAAAAGGTCTTGTAACCCGCGCCCAGGCTCAACAAATGGAACAAAATCTTATGCAGGAACAGCAGAGTCTTATCCAACTCAGAGACAATTTAACCATGCAGCTCGCTGAGGAGGAACAAGTTATGAACAGGCGCATTGTAAACAGCATCATGGAGTATTTGGAAATTTACAACCAGGATCACAATTACCAGTTCATTCTGGGAAGACAAAGCCTTGATATAAGTGTGCCGTTTGCAGACGAGGCACTAAATATCACCCAGAATGTGCTTACAGGTTTAAATACTCATTACCAGGAACAAAAAGAGCAGGAATAATACATGAGATTTGCTGACCGATACCTTTCTGAGAAAGGACTGCAGGCAGAAATACATCCGTTCAAGAATATACCGGAGGCAGGAATTATTATCGTAATTCCTGCTTTTTTGGAAAAAAACCTTCACACCACCTTAAAATCTTTAAAGGAAACTTATCCGAATAATAAAGCTGTACTCGCGCTTGTAGTTATTAACCATCCGGAACAGGCTTCTGAAGAAATAAAAATGGCCAATCATGCCATGTATCACCAAACGGTGGCGTGGATGAAAAAAAATTCTTCACCCAGTTTAAGTTTTCATGCAATTTACTACCCCGATATGCCTGAAAAACACGGAGGAGTTGGCCTGGCAAGAAAAAAAGGTATGGATACTGCCTGCGCTCTGTTTAATCAGCAGGGAAATCCGGATGGTGTAATTGTGGCGCTTGATGCAGATACCATTGTAGAAAAAAATTATCTGCAGGCTATTGAACAGCATTTTTCTAACAACCCAAAATCCCCGGCAGCAAATATTCATTTTGAACATATCCTTCCAAAGGAACAGGATAGCGCATTATATCTACACATCTCACAATATGAGTTGCACCTCCGTTATTATGTTGAAGCACAGAAATACTGCACCCTGCCCTTTGCATTCCATACTGTAGGATCGGCTTTTTGTGTTAAGGCGGGGGTATATAGCAGGGAAGGCGGCATGAACCGCAAAAAAGCCGGCGAAGATTTCTATTTCCTTCAAAAAATCCTGCGTCTTGGAAATTTCTCCAAGGTTAAAGGCACCACCATCTATCCTTCAGCACGAACTTCATTCAGGGTACCCTTTGGTACAGGGGCATCGGCACTGAAATTTATTCAACGTAAAGAAAAAACACTTTACACTTATAACCTGCAAAGCCTGATAGATGTAAAAAATTTAACCGATGGAATTGCAGTACTCTATAAAACTGATGATTCTGAAATTACCAACTATTTAAACAGGCTAGCGAAGCCATTGAAAAAATACCTTTCAATGCAAAATTTTAAGAATAAAATTAAGGAAATGCAAACAAACAGTGCGTCCGAAACAGTTTTCAAAAACAGATTTTTCACCTGGTTCAATGGTTTTCGGCTTATGCGGTATTTAAATGAAAATCACCCTGAAAATTATCAATTTCAACCTGTCGCTACCGAAGCTAAAAGTCTTCTTGAATTGTACAAATTCAATCATCAGAGCCTTGAGGATACAGTTTCTTTGTTAAAATTTTACAGGGATCTCCAAAAAGATGAAGTCTAAGTTCTTACTCCTCTTGCACAACAATGAAAACGTCTTCATTCTTCCTTTTCATTAAATACTCCTCACGGGCAAATTTTTCCAGGTTTTCATTGTTTGTTTTCAGTTCATGCAGGCGACGACTGTCTTCTTCTATTTGTTTGAGATAATAATCTTTGTCCTCCGTTAACTGCCCAATTTCCTTTTTGTATTTGTATCGGTCAATAAAGTTGTTCTGATCAAACACCAGCATCCACACCAGGAAAATAAAGAACGTAATAAAGTACTTGTTTTTCAGTATCTTTAGATAACGTTTATGCTTATTCCTTATGTTCATTGAAGTTCAGTTTTTTGTAAAATTAAAGGAAAATTATTATTAAGCAAAACTCATTGTTCATATCAGTAAAACATGCAGGCAATAAAGATGTTTTGCAGGAGATGTTGTATAAAACATTTTTTCCTGTAAATCATTAAGAATGCGAAACTTGTTAGTAAAAATACAATCAATAGATACTTTTAACATAAGATTACAAAAGCTATTTAGAATAATTCTTGTTAAATTTGTTTCTTTAGAGTACGTGACGTATAATTCATAAAATGTTGTTGATATCTACATCAACATACCAATAATAACCTGGATGACGAAAACAGCAGCAGAAAAGGCGATATCAAGAAATAAAAAAACAGATATATTAAACGATTACTACCTGGCAGTACTTAGCAGAGAAACCTGCGTAATTGGCAGGAAAGAAGTACTTACCGGTAAAGCAAAATTTGGAATTTTTGGAGATGGGAAAGAAATTGCTCAAATTGCCTATGCCAAAAATTTTAAGCCCGGTGATTGGCGATCAGGATATTACAGGGATCAAACTTTTATGATAGCGGCAGGGTTGTTTACCGCAGAAAACTTCTTTGCCCAGTTATACGGTGATACAAGTCTTGAGAATAATCCCGATAATGGCGGCAGAAGTTTTAATAACCACTTCGCCACCCGTACCATCAACCCTGATGGAACCTGGAGTGACATTGCCAAAAGGAAGAATTCGGCCAGCGATATTTCTCCAACTGCCGGACAAATGCCGCGACTGGTAGGCCTGGGTTATGCTTCCAAATTATTTCGACAAAACAAGGAATTGCATAGGTTTAAAGAATTATCTGACAAAGGTAATGAGGTTGCTTTTGGTATGATTGGTGATTCAAGTACGGCCGAAGGTCATTTTTTTGAAGCCATGAATGCAGCCGCTGTATTGGAAATACCAATGGCTGTTGCAGTTTGGGATGACGGGTATGGCATATCAGTGCCAACAGAATTTCAAATTGCAAAATCCAGCATTTCAGAATCAATGGCTGGTTTTCAGAAAACAAAAAATTCCAACGGAATATACATTTTTAAGGCCAAAGGATGGGATTACCCCGCGCTTATGGAAATGTTTAAAACTGGAATTGACCTTTGCAGGAAAGATCATGTACCTGTTCTTTTCCATGTATCTGAACTTACCCAACCTACCGGCCACAGTACTTCCGGATCGCATGAAAGATACAAATCGAAAGAACGGCTTGACTGGGAAGCAGCACACGATCCGTTGCTAAAAATGCGCCACTGGATGCTGGCAGAAGGAATTGCTGAAGAAAAAGAAATAAATGACATAGAGCAAAAAGCAAAAACCGATGCCAAGGCTGCGCGTGATAAAGCATGGAAGGCTTATATTTCTCCCCTTATTGAAGAAAAAGAGCAATTGCTTTCCATTGTGCAGCACAGAGCCTGCACCTGTTCCAATGAAAAGGAAGATAAGATAAACCAGATTACCGGTGTATTAAAAAACATCCGGTTTCCAATACGCAAAGATATATGCAGTACGGCGAAAAAAATAATACGAAATGTCTGTCTGGATTGTAAGAAAAAACAAACTTTCCGCGATGAATTGCGGGACTGGATTAACCGTACTTATGAAAGTAATTTTGAAAAATATTCCACCCTGCTCCATGTGGAAAATGAGAAAGCTGCTTTAAAAATTGAACCTTTAAAACCGGTTTTTTCAGATGAATCTCCAATATTAAACGGCAGGGAAATCTTACGGGATAATTTTGAATATTTGTTTAGTAAATATCCCAAACTGGTAACCTTTGGTGAAGATACCGGGAAATTAGGCGGAGTGAATCAGAGTCTGGAGGGTTTGCAGAAAAAGTTTGGGGATTTGCGTATTACGGATACCGGAATACGGGAAACAACCATACTTGGGCAGGGAATTGGGCTTGCATTAAGAGGTTTACGGCCAATTGCCGAAATACAGTATTTTGATTATCTGATGTATACACTTCAAACCATGAGTGATGATCTTGCCACAACCCATTGGCGAACCGCCGGCGGACAAACAGTGCCACTCATTGTGCGTACCCGGGGCCACCGTTTTGAGGGTATCTGGCACTCCGGCTCGCCCTTAAGTATGGTAATAAACTCGATAAGAGGGGTATATGTCTGTGTGCCACGCGACATGACGCAGGCTGCGGGCATGTATAATACCCTGCTTGAAGGTGAAGACCCGGCATTGGTTGTGGAACCGCTAAAAGGGTACCGCCTGAAAGAGAAAAGACCCGACAATATAGGTGAATTTAAAGTGCCGATTGGGGTACCCGAGGTCATTGTTCCGGGCAATGACATTACCATTGTTACTTACGGTTCTTGTGTGAATATTGCCAAACAGGCCGTACGTGAACTAAATGAATTTAACATTAGTGCAGAATTAATTGATGCACAGACACTGCTGCCTTTTGATGTACATCAGTTAATTGTAGAGTCGGTGAAAAAAACCCATCGGATTTTATTCTTTGATGAGGATGTACCCGGTGGAGCCACCGCTTATATGCTTCAAAAAGTGCTTGAAGAGCAGAAAGGTTATTATTACCTTGATACAGAACCAAAAACGCTTACGGGCGCAGACCATCGACCGGCCTACAGCTCGGATGGTGATTATTTCTCAAATCCGAATGCAGAGGATGTTTTTGAAGCCGTGTACGATATCATGCATCAGGTATATCCGGAAAAATATCCGCAATTGTATTGAGGGACTCAACTAAACTGGCAACTTTTTACCCAATCCCTTTATTGTGAAAAACATAATTAAGATGGTAAGAGGGAACAGAATATAAAAAGGAATACCGTAGGCAGCGGGTAAAACTCCACCAATAATGGCAAAGAAACCAACAATTAATGCATATGGCAACTGTGTACGAACATGTTCAATGTGATTGCATGAACTCGATAACGAACTTAGAATGGTAGTATCCGATATGGGGCTGCAATGGTCACCCAATACGGAACCTGCCAGTACAGAGGCAACAACATTGTAAAATATCTCAATGTTTTCTGCATAGGGTAACCCATGAAGCTCTCCAAGCAACCATGATGCAGGTAGAATGAGCGGATAAAGAATGGCCATGGTCCCCCAGGATGACCCGGTGGAAAATGCCACCAAAGCACCAAGAATAAATGTAATGGTAGGTATTACCACTGGAGAAAGATTCATTTCTGATACACTTATGGAAATAAATTCCGCTGTATGCATATGCTCGGTAATGAGCGCAATAGACCATGCAAGAATCAAAATCATAATAGCAGTAAGCATACTTTTAAGGCCTTCTATCAGGCTTTCCATCGTATCTTTAAGGTTTAGAATCCGTTGGGATAAGGTAAGTCCAACAGCAACCAAAACACCACCAAGAGAAGACCACAGCAAAGCCAGGTATGAATCAGAATTACCAATGGTAGCAGAAAGCCTGGCTGAAAAAGTGATATCGTTGTTTTGCCAGGTTGCCTGGTCCCATCCTGTATAAAACAAACCGGCAATGGTGCCAAAAACTACTATCATTACAGGGATTGCAGCATTATACCACCGTGCAGCAGATGGTTTGAAAACTTGCTTTTCCTCAGGTACACACTCCTCCTCTCCTGGTGATTTAATTCCATGTTTACGCGTCCTGACTTCGGCTTTAAACATAGGACCAAAATCCTTACCACTCCATATGAGCATAGCCACAAATACTAGCGTATAAATTGGATAAAAGGAATATTGCAATGAACTGATGAAGATATTGTAGGGACTCTCATCTATGGGCAACGTATCTATACCATTCTGGATATAACTAAGCTCAGCCCCTATCCAAGTAGTTACAAAGGCAATGGCTGCAATTGGGGCAGCGGTGCTGTCAACAATATAGGCTAACTTCTCACGGCTTATACGCAATTTGTCAGTTACCGGCCGCATGGTATTTCCTACAACAAGGGTATTGGCATAATCATCAAAAAACAGTGTTATGCCCATAAGCCAGGTTACAAGTTGTCCATTTCGGGCATTGCTGGCAAATTTTGAAAGATAGTTTACAATGCCCTGCATGCCTCCATTGGCGGTTATGATGCTTACCATCCCACCAATAAGCATGGAAAACAGAATGATGGAAACATGCCCTGAATCTAAAACAGATTGAAGAATATAAGTGTCAATAATGGAAAGTAGTCCTAAAAAAACAGACTCAAATAGATTATGTTGCTGATAAAAGAATAAAATGGTAGTGCCCGCAAGGATGCCAATGAACAAAGCTGAAAACACTTCTTTAACAATAAGCGCCAAAACAATAGCAATAAGTGGTGGTAATATACTTAACCATAAAGGCACGGGCGTAATAAACCTGGTGTAAACTTCCTTACCGCTACTAACCTTAAGTTCTGAAGCTTCATCAAACGTTATGGGGAAAACAGTTTCCCAAGTATTTGCAGATAAATACATAGGTTCTCCCATTATGTGTAAAGATACACTATCATTAACCAGATCATCAAAGGGTTCCAGGGCAACTCTTACCTCTCCTGGTATTTGGGTAACAAAAAAATCCGGACTGGAAATAAGAATCATACCTTTCTCAAGAGTCAGGGTGTCAAGCTTGCGGCCATACATCCCTGGCGATAAAAAAAGGAACATCGCCAAAATTATTAGCAATGCATTTGGAAAACCCATAGTATCCGGCAACTGCCGTAATGATTTTTGCTGATCCATGCCTTCTGATGAATTGAATCCATGCAAACATAACCAAATTTGTTTTGTTAAAGATATTTCATTAAGAGAAAAAACCGGAGAAATTAGTTTTGGAAAATATCCAACTTTTATGGGCCAAAAAACGTTGTATAATTGAGGTATGGTTTTTGTAATTTATGACAGTGATTGAATAATTTTTAAGGCCATGAACTTAAATATAGATTTTTTCGAGATTGACAACAGACATTCAGAACCAAAAAAAGGTAATATTCTAATCTCAGAACCTTTCCTGCAGGATAATTATTTTAAGCGTTCTATTGTGCTGCTTACTGAGCATTCTGAAGAGGGGTCGGTAGGATTTGTGCTGAACAAACCTGTAAACATGCGTGTGAGCGATGTAATCAAAGACTTTCCTGAAATAGAAACCAATATTTCCATAGGTGGGCCGGTAGGGAATAATACCGTACATTATATTCATACTCTTGGCCAACGTATTCCCAACAGTGTTGAAGTCAGCGATGGAATATACTGGGGTGGTGATTTTGAAACACTTAAAATATTAGTCCTTTCCGGGGCAATTAAAGAAAACGAAGTGAAATTTTTTATTGGTTACTCGGGCTGGCAGGCCAATCAGCTGGAGGGTGAATTAAATCGGAATTCATGGCTTATATCCAGGCTTACTCCCGATACCATAATGAATGCTGATCTGGATGATTTCTGGGTCAGTACATTAAAAAATTTGGGGGAGAAATATAAGATATGGATAAATACGCCTGAAAACCCAGGAATGAACTGACATTCTAACATTGATTTACCTGTCAAGTTTGCCAAAACATTTAAAAAATAATTGCGCATCGTTAACCACATCATATTCTTTGGCATATAGCAGGTTTAACCGCTCAGTTTCTTCCAGGCTTAAACGCGATTTCTTAAACTGATCAGCGGGTGAAATTACACCGGGTTTTATTTTGGGTAGTTCCAGTACATTTATTTTATCACGTATTGCATAACCAATCCAGGTTTTTTTCCCAAAGAATACCGAAAAAATATTATCAATGAGTTTTCTCCTGTGCCTGAAAAAAAACAACAGCAATGGCAGGGCGGGAATTAACAGTGTGGAAGAGATAAAATCAAAGAGTCTTTTTAACCTTCTGTTGCTTTCTTTACCAATAGTATTCAGGCTTACCGCATAAAACTCACCGGCTGTATTTATAGAGTTACTGCCAATGATTGACATGCTTTCCGGAGGGGCTATTTTAAAATCAACATCAATGGGCGCAAGATGCAGCATATGATTGATAATTTCCCTGGACGTAAGGTCTTTTGCACAAAATACCACCTCATCTACTTTATGTACCCGCACAATTTCAGCCACCTGATCTACAGACCCAAGATATTTCCCTCCCCTAACAAAATGGTCAGATAATGCAACGAACCCGACTATTTGCGGCCTTATTTGTGTCTTTTGCAAAACATCTTCTACCCGCTTTACTTCCTCTGGCATTCCTGCAATCAAAAATCTTTTGGGTGTTTTACTGGCAATGGAATACGGCAACATTTTAATCTGATGAATGATAAACCGCAATGAAAGGGAGGATAATAAAGCCCACAGCGTTCCTGCTAATAAAAGGATACGGGAATAACGCATAGTTTCTGGTAATAGCGCATATAAGACCAACAGGAATAATGTCCCGGAGAAAATGCCCTGAAAAATACTTTTTATCCTGACTGATTTGTCATAGCCTCCTGAAAAATAAAGCGCAGTAACCCAAATAATAATATAAGAGGGGATGATAACATTATAGTAAAATGGTGGGTAGTTGATTTCATTTCCGAACTTAAAAACCTGGTAGTAGGCTGCCAGCAAATAATTCCCAATATAAATGATGAGAAAATCAACCCCGGGCAGCCACATTTTTGAAACAAACCTTTTAAAAATAGAGAGTGCTGCCCGAAAATATATAGCGACCTTAATAAGAGAGGAAAAAACATTGGCATTTTTACGGTTAAAGTGCTTTCTTGCAAAAATGATCATTGCATTATAAAAAATCAGCACATAATTGATGCTTCCCTTTTTGGTGCTCTCACCTTTGTAGTGGATAATTCTTGTACCTGCAAAATAGTAATTTTTATACCCTGATTTTTGTATGCGGTATGAAAGATCAATATCTTCCCCGTACATAAAAAAATCTTCGTCAAGCAAACCTGATTCTTCCAGGGCTGCGCTCCGCATAAACATAAAAGCACCACAGAGTATATCCACCTCATGGGTTTCATTTTCGCTTAAATAACCCAGATTGTACCTGTTAAAAGTTTTTGAACGGGGGAAAAGTGACGATAACCCAAATATTTTGTAGAAAGCAACACCTGGCGTTGGCAAGGCTCTTTTGGACTCTGGTAAAAAATTACCTTTACCATCTATCATTTTAACTCCCAGAGCTCCTGCTTCCGGATGATTATCCATGAATTCCAGGCAACGAATGAAGGTGTTCTCCTCAACAATGGTATCAGGATTTAGAATTAGCACATATTTGCCACGAGCCAGATGGAGGGCCTGGTTATTCGCTTTGCTAAAGCCTACGTTCTGATGATTATCAATGAGTTGAACAAAAGGGAATTTCTCACGTACCATATGGCATGACCCATCCACAGAATTATTATCAACTACATAAACTTCGGACTCAATATCCTGAATGGCTTTAGATACAGAGTGAAGGCATTGTTCAAGAAAGTATTTTACGTTGTAATTAACTATAATGATGGATAAGTCCATTTTCCGTCAGAATTTTTACCTGAGATCAGCACAATTTAGTAAGACCATCCGACATGAGTTTCTGTTGTCCATGGAACATGAACGATGAAAGCTTTCACAGGCATTTAGGAGGTCATCCATACGCAGGTATGCCATTCCTAAATTATAGTAAGTAACGTCATTATCCGGGTTTAATTCAAGGGCTGTTTTAAAATCAGAAACGGCTTTTTCATAATTTTCCATCTTATAATACACTCTACCTCTTGAATGATAAGCACTTGCCCGCTCTTTACCAAAAGTGATGGACTTGTCAAGATTTTCTTTTGCCTCGTCAAATTCGAGTAATTCCAGAAACGTAACACCCCTGTTGAGATAAACGTTAAATGGGTTATAATTTGGGTCAATTTCAATTACCCTGTTAAAATCCTCAATAGCTTTGGAATATTTTTCGCGAAAATAAAGTAACATCCCACGGGCATAATAAAATGCAGGGGCCTCGGAATCCCGCTTTAAATTATCTTCTATCAGTTGTATTGCTTCCTTATCCCGGTCTAAAAAAATTAAGGCTATTGCTTTACCAGCAATGGCATCCTGCATGGCAGGATCAAGCTCAAGGGCAATATTAAAATCAACAAGCGAGCCCTGGTAATCCTTTAAATTCATCCTTAGTTCTCCCCTGATGTAATAGGCCGCTGCACTTGATGGCTGAAGTTCGATGGCACGGTTAATATCCAGTATACCTGCATTGTATGCAGAACGTTGGTTACGCAACTCAGCCCTGCCTATAAAGGCGGCTGCCAGCTCAGGATTAATCCTGATGGCCCTGTTAAATTTTCGCTCTGCCTCATCTAATTGTTGCTGGTACATATCCATATACGCCGATTGCACAAGCCCCTCAGCGGTGACTTGCTGCGCATGGGATGGAAGAAATAAAGTTATTGCAATAACAAACAGAATGAAATGATAAGTGAACTTCACGGGGTTTTATCTAGTTTAATATTATACCTTGCCTTCCAATATTCTATAATATCATGTAATTTAAACGCTAAAACAAGGGCAAATCAAATAAAAATACCTTTCTTCAATAGAAACGATAAAGTTATATTCTTCATTAACTGGTTAAAAAGAATCTATGGTGAAGATACAAAATCACAGGTTTTTTATATCAATTTTTATTCATTTATATGATGACATCCATCATTAGTTATAATTCGTGTTCAATCTGATTTCGTAAAATATCCTCCAGACTTTCCCTTTTTGTTATCAAATAATCTTTGCCTTTGTGTATCATCACTTCAGCGGGTTTGGGCCTTGAGTTATAGTTTGAAGCCATGGTAAAACAATAAGCCCCGGCATTATGAAAGGACAGGATATCCCCTTCTGAAATTTCCTGAATTTTCCGGTTCCATCCAAAGGTATCTGTTTCACAGATATAACCTACAACGGTATAAACCCTAGGATTACTCATTCCTGGTTTAGAAATATTCTCAATATGATGGTAAGAATCGTAAAACATAGGTCTGATAAGATGATTCAAACCTGTATTCAACCCAGCAAAGACAGTAGAAAGTGTTTGTTTAATTACATTTACTTTGGCAAGGAAAAAACCGGCTTCGCTTACCAGAAACTTACCGGGCTCAAACACCAGGGTAAGGTCTCTGCCATATTCTTTGCAAAAAGAGGTAAAGCGGCGGGAAAGATTTTTTCCAAGTTCTTCAACATTTGTAGATATATCGTCCGCTTTATATGCCACTTTAAATCCACTGCCAAAATCAAGATATTTAAGATCAGGGAATTTCATGGCTGTTTCAAGTAAGATTTCGGCTGCTCTGAGAAAAACATCTACATCAAGGATATCAGAACCGGTATGCATGTGCAAACCTTCTACTTTTATATTGTTGGCCTTAATTACTCGTTCCACGTGTGGCATCTGGTAAATGGAGATTCCAAATTTTGAGTCTATATGGCCGGTAGATATTTTACTGTTTCCACCAGCCATAATATGTGGGTTTACCCGGATACACAAAGGGATTTTATCCTCAAACTTATGTCCAAATTGCTCTAGAATAGAAATGTTGTCAATGTTTATTTTCACGCCTTTGTCTATCGCCTGCTCAATTTCATTCAGCGAAATACTATTGGGCGTGTACATAATATCCTGCGGATTAAATCCGGCTTTTAAACCCAGTTCTACCTCCTGTATTGAAACGGCATCCAACCCACTTCCTAATTTTTGAAAGAGCCTGAGAATGTTGACATTTGTAAGTGCTTTACAGGCATAGTTTATTTTTACGTCTACACTGGAAAAGGCCTTGGTTAACCGGTTGTATTGTTTCTTCATCTTTGAAGTATCGTAAACATACAATGGTGTTCCGTATTTTTCACATAAACTTGTTAATGATATTCCATCGATGGAATAAACTCCCATTTCCATTTGCACAGCCGTAATGAATTAAATGAATACTCTAAAATAAACCACAAATATAAGGCTTAAATGGAGAATGGGAAACGAATTTGATGTAATGATTTAAAATTCAGGACAGGGAATGGCATGCATCCGGCGCCTTTTTCGCGTTTTAAATTCATAAGTGAGGGAAACTTCATGAGCTCCACCTGTAGAAGTCACCAGGTTTGATATAGTAAAATCATAGCTATACCCGATATTCAGAAAATTTGATTTGTATCCCAGCAGTAAAGCAATCGCATCTCCCCTGTCGGAATTAAAGGGAGGTACTCCCCTGTACCACAATCCGATGGCAATGGGCATCTTACTCCAGTACAAACCCAAATCCAATTGGTTGAATTTATCCTGATGTTTAAAATTAAAAGCTATTGAAATGGTTTCATCAATGGGTTTCAGTAGTCGACCTCTTTTCAACAACCTGGCTCCGCCAAAGACATTAATTTTCATAGGAATTACCGATTGTTCCTGATAAAAAGAGGGGTTGGGCTTAAGCAAATGATCAAAAGAAGTTCCAAACCAGAATTTATCTGAATAAGTCATTACTGATGCCTCAAAATCCACATCACCCGTAATATCTGTGGGAGGAACTTCATTTGGAGCATTAAATATAAGATTGCCAAAGGTAATCCCAAATGTACTGTATTTAAAATGTACCCCCGGTCGCACATGCCAGATATCATTTACCATAAAATCATAGCTGTACTGCAAACCAATATTTGTTTGGCTCAGATTTCCTGCCCCCGCCTTATCGTGTAATAACAATATACCTATACCACTATTAAAGTTAGAAAAAAAATGATCGTAGGAGAAAGAGTATGTCTGAAAGGCTCCGGGAATTTCAGGCCACTGGTTGCGATAATTAGTTGCTAACCGATGGTCTTGTGTGGCACCTGCAAATGATGGTGCCAGGTAAAGCGGATTGGCATAAAACTGCGTAAACTGAGGATCCTGCGCCGATAAGCTATCGGCGAGAATCAAAAAAATGATTGCACTATATAATCTATTAAAAATCCTTCTTTTTACCATTTCATTGTTCAACTCAGATCATATATTTAATGATAATTATCATTGTTTTTATTATGATCTGTCACCTATTTAACGTAAGGAATGAATTTAGGTTAGGCGTTAGAAGAAAAAACTCTTCTGACCGCGACAATTCTTGACTAATGCACCACCTACGTGGATTAACAATGCAAATTTATCAATCCAAATATATAAAACTATCTGCCAATGTTAAACATTGATTAAAAAATAACGGGAAATATTCCGGAAAGTTGCAAAGTTTACTGCAGAATTATCTGTTGCAGATATCGCCCAGATTCGCCCTGAAGTGTCAAAACATACATGCCCCTGGGAAGTGCCGATAAATCAATCGCATCCTTTACTTCGGAATGCGCTTCATAATTTCGGGAGAAAACAATTTTACCAGTCATGTCCAGCAAACGCAAATGATAATGCCCGGCTTTATTAATATTAAATTCTACATTGAGGATATGCTCTGCAGGATTAGGATAAACTTTCACCTGGGGCCCGTTATTGGCTGAGAATTGATAAATACCAGTGCCAATTTGAAGGAAAACAGAATCTCTTGTAACACAACCATTGCTGGCGGAAACATCTACAATGTACCAACCGAATTCCTGAGCCTGGTACGAGCTGGACTGGCTTCCATCCTGCCATAAATAACCGTCGTAGCCATCGTCGAGAATGAAATTATAAGGAAATGCTTCAATGCCAAGGGTGTCATCGCTACCACCTCCAAGATTAATCGCGGGAGAGGGCAATATAGAATTTGTAATTATCATGGTATCATTAGTCTTGCGAATATCCTCTGCCCAACTTACAAAAAACGTCAACTGGGAAGGATCAGCCGCAGGATATGCTACAGCTTCTGAAAAAGTGAATTCTCTTTCTGAGCCTGCGCCCATAATTGTACTTAGTGAAAATTCTTCTTCCCGTAGTAATTGTCCGTTAGCTGTCACGCCCAGCGAAAGTTTTGTGCCCTGTCCCGGGTTCGTGTTGCCAGTATTCAACACCTTCATCGTTGTCAGAACACCATCCCTGTTACAAAAGGTCTCTGGAAGGTTAACTCCTGCTATTGAAAAATCATTTAGAAGGAAATACAGGAATATATCATCTTCTGCAGAACATCCTCCAAGGCTGTGGGTAACTGTAACAGCATATGTGCCAGTCCTGTTGGCCGTGTAGGTTTGATCCTTAGATCCATCCTGCCATGCATAAAGCCAATTCTCTCCATAACCTGCATCAAGTGTATAGGCTGTATCAGTAATGATAGACTCTGCCACTAACTCTACTGTAGGAACATCGTAATTACCAACAGTAAATGTTAATGAATCATTAGTGTTGTCAAGATCAAAACTATAATTTAAAAATATTTTAACCTCGTACTCTCCTTTTTGCGAGAAATCAGCTGTTTGGGAAAATGTGTACTGCAGGGAATCTCCCGGAAGAAGATTTTCTTCCATTATAATTACTTCATTAACCTGTTGCTGTTCATAGTTATATCCAACAGCCATATTTTCCCCGGCTTTTAATGTGTCTGTACCAAAATTTCTGAAAGTTGCAGCAATAGTTTCTGCAGAAGTTTTTGTACATGAACTTTGATTGCTGGTGGTAGCAGTAATACCCATATCAGGGTACACCAAAATCACAGAAATGGTATCATGTGCGATACAATTATTATAATTGGTAGCTTGTACCCAATACGTGCCCGAGTTGGTGATCTCAAGGCTGTCGTTTGAGCTGCCGGTATTCCAGGAATAGCTGGTACCCGTCTCCTCAGGGAAGGTTACAAGGTATGAAAGTCCTTTAACTACAGTATCTCTCCCCAGGCTTATGTGAGGGGGAATATAAAAATAAATGGTATCTTGCAGTGAATCATTCTCGTGAACGAGATCCTCACTAAGGCTGGTGTAAAAATTAAAAGAATATGTTGTATCAGAAATGTCAGGAATGGGATCCAAAAAGGTTGCAACCTCATTCTGTCCGGGATAAAGCACGTTGGGCATATCAAAAGTATCACGTACTATTCCCAGCTCATTAAGCTGATATGCAATGGGGATACGATAACCCGCAGGAATAGTATCCGTTCCATTATTCCCCACACGTACCCGGACGTACTCCGTTGACCCAAAATCACATTGTGTAACAGGAGTAACCAATTCCAAAGGCTTAACATCACGTATTTTAAGGAACAGGTATACGGAATCTGTATCCGGGCACCCGTTTTCGTCATGTACAGTAACCCAATAATATCCGGATGTATCCGTCAAAAATGTTTGTAATGTGGAGCTGTCCTGCCACAAATATGTATTGAAACCCATACCAGCATCCAATTCAAAAGAGGTATTCTTAACAACCGTATCAACCCCCAGATCAACCGTTGGGAAACCATATACCTGTACAGCAGTCTTCAGCGTATCGTTTTCTGGTATAGAGTCGAGATTGTTTACGGTCCATGCAGTAAAATTGTATATAGCAATATTAGACATATCTATGGATATATCTGTAAAAGTGTAGGGATACGTTCCATCGGGAGGTAGTGTTTGCGTTATTTCAAACGTATCAATTTCAGTGAATGTTAAATAAGTAAAGCCTGCAATCAATTGCCTGCCAATATGCATGGTATCGGTTCCGAAATTTCTAACCTGCACTGTTAAAAGCTCACTGGTTCCCAGCGCGCAATCAGAAAGAGGACTTAACAGGCTGTCAATTCCGATATCCGGTATGAGCGTTTCCACAGTTACAGTATCATAAGTGACACAACCATTTCCTCCACTATCTGTGGTAGTAAGTGTATATTTCCCTTCTGCGGGAACATCAAAGCTGTTAGTGGTTTCACCTGTTCCCCAAAGGTAGCTATAATTGGCATCGTACCTAGCAGTAAGAAAGAGTGTGTCAGGAAATGCCGAGAAAACACTATCTGGCAGATTTGTCACTGGATTGGGCAGTACAGAAAATGTAAAAGATGCAGTATCATTAGGAGTACTACTATAAAAGAAGGGATCTTGCTCAATAAGGGTAAATGCGTCAAGCTCATATATACCTGCATTGTATATGGGGGCAGATTTTGTAAACTGGAACGCGAGGGTATCCCCAACAGGCCAAACACTGCCGATTTGCAGGGTATCGTAGATAACCGTATCGGAATTCAATTTTAATCCCATAATTAGTGTATCTGCAGCAGTCAATGCCCTTAGTCCAAAGTTTTTTGCAGAAACCCATATTTTATCATCGTTGGCAAACTGGCAATCTGTTTGTAATGAATCAATGGAAATGATGCCTATATCGTGAGGGGCTTCGTAGACTTTGATGTCGTCAACGGCAAATCCTTCTGTTGTGCTATTGCTATCAGAGGCAAAAACAAACCTGAATTTAACATTTGACTCTCCATTAGTGCTCGACGGTAAAACATGCCTCGCCCTTATCCATCCATTTGAATTCCCCGACCATCCTTCTCCAAGAGCATTAATGGTATCATTATTATACCAATTCCAGTCGAAAGAGTAAGTGGTATTGTTTACTAAATTCCAGGTGGTACCAGCATTGAGAGAATATTGTAACGCAGCGCCATCTTCTCCTTCTAAGGTAAGGTAATTCAGGTAGGCATCAAAGAGTACTATTTCTTTATCCGTAAAATTAAAACAAGGTGATTCCAAATAAGATGTGTCGTTATTCTGATATAAAACGCCTCCGTTTGTGGCCCATGCATAATCTCCTGAGTAGGCTGAATTTATAGTTAAACCTTCGATTTCTCCGTAAGTAAAAACATCTTCTTTTCCATGTTTTTTCCAAATCCCCTCGCCTGTCTCAAATGTATTCGTATAAGGCAAATCAAGGTAAGGAAATGAATACACCAATGTATCCATGGCATCATTTGATGTTTCCTCATCTCCCGAAAGAAAGGTTTTTGCCTTCACATAATAAATATCAGGAGTTGATAAATCAGCTTTATCGGTAAAAGTAAATAATGCACTATCTCCAACTTCAAGTGGAACATTGGTAAATGTATTTTGGGTATAGGTTGCACCATTATCCAATGAGAATCCTACCGGGAAAGCTTCTGTAATAGCCTTACCGCCAAAATTATGCACATACACCTGCACGGTTTCCTCTCCCAGACTACAAGCATCTTTGGGATTAACCCAAATTGTTGCTCCCACATCTTTTTCGACAAAATTCCCTATAATGGTGAAATTATCAATATTCCACCCCGAGTATTGACGCACTGCATCGGAGTTGCCAAGTCTAAAACGAATACGAACTTTATCTTTTCTGTCAACAAGATCAGAAATATCTTTTCTGAATAAATTCCAGTTTCTTTCACCTATCAAACCTAAATTATACCATATTTGCTGCCAGGTCTCTCCATCATCAAGGCTAATATCAATGGCGGCTCTGTCTGAATTATCAATGTTTAAATACCGAAAAAAACGAAGTTCTACAGTGTTATAATAAGTAAAGTCGAATGCCGGAGATGTAGCCAGGTTACCTGTGTCCGGTAAGTTCTTTTCATAATCTCCAGGGTAAAGGCCAAGTCCGGTCAGGTCAGTTCCGAGTACTAAAGAATCACTAACAGAAAAAATTGGGTCTGCCCTGCCATCACTACCGCCTAACCCTGTGGGTCTTGCTCGTTCAAATTCACCAAATAACAACCATCCATTTTCAGCTGAAAAATCATCAAAAAACACTTTTTGATTTATCTCTCTTTGCCCGTCTGGATCTAATGCTGTTGATAAATACAACGAATCTTCAATATTTACCCCATTTGCATCAAGCATCACATCTGCCAAGTTCCCATGCGCAGCCGTGTCATTGATCGAAAAAGTAAGCCAAATAGAATTATAACCCAAATCCAGGTCATAATTCAAATTATCAAATACCAATTTACCGGCAGAAAAGTTAGCACTTGTTCCTATCTGAACCGGGTTGAAAAATAATGAATCTTGAGTTATCCAAAGCCTTGCAATATCAATGTCCTTATCGTATGTGCTTTTCGAAGAAAAAACTAGCGAATCCAGAATTAATGTTCCTGAATTACCTGAAACACGAAAATCAGTGCGCACTATAGGATTTTGTGCCGTGCCATTTGCAATTGCATATGTAACCGGATGTGACATTATAATGGAGTCGACCTTTTTTTGTACTATGCCTGTTTCAACAACTACAATACTGTCAATACAAACACCCCATCCATAATTAGAAATACCCTCAAAACCAATATAATAATCATCAGAGAGGTCATTGATGGGGAGAGGAATAATCCGTTCTGTCCAGTCGTTAACTTCTGTTGTGTAATGTTCAAGTAAATTCCACGCAGAATCTTTTCCTGTTTTATAATAAACTTTTAAATCATCATTATATTGAGTGCCACCATGTAACCATCCATCCTGTGCATGCCAAAAACGCAGTTCCGGAATGATTGAGAAATCTTTTAATCCGGATATTCTGGGAGTAATCAAAATAGTTGCATCTTCCTGAAAACTTTCCACCTGGAAGAGAAGGTTATTAGACCCTGAATATGCAGTAGGAGGCTTTTTACTTAAGGGATTATTGATAGGATCAAGTGAATATCCTCCTTCCTCAATTCTCCAATCAACGGGATCAATTATAATCTCTGTGTATTCTTGAGTCCAACCTAACGGAAGGTTATTATCATCTTCAAAATTCTCACTAAAATCAGTGAAAAATATTTGCGCAGAACCCTGGAATATAATTGTAAAATATAATAAAATAAAAAATGATAACCTCTTCATAATTTAAATGCCTAATTTGCTTAACTTAATAATTGTAATTACGAAGAAATAACTGGTCTTGTTACGAAAGCCATAAAATACTTTAATAAATCTAATTGATTACTAAATGCAAATTATTCATTTTTAATTTTTTACATTATATCTAGTGATAAGAACATAAATCTAACATTGCATAATTATAACTTCCCCACCTCTTTCCCGTATAAAATTAAAAACCTTAACAAATACAATGCGAAAGTTAGCCTTAATACTTTTTATTTTTTTAATTGGTACTGGTAAAATATATAGCCAGCTCGACAATGAATTCTGGATTGCAGTGCCATATGCTACACCTTCACATAACCCACCGGTTAAGAGCAAGTTGGTGGTTTCAATGCTTGAGTTTGCTGATACTGTAATTATAACACAGCCCGCTAATCCAGGTTTTGTTCCCATTGTATTGCCGGTGCCAGCGTTCGAAACACGTACGGCTGATTTTTTTGCATTGGGGCTTGTAAATGTCATCAGTGATGAAGCGGTAAATGCAATTACAAATGCCGCTTTGTTCATCTATTCAAAAAATGGCATGGATTTTAATGCTTATTTTGAAATCTACACCAATAATAATCCGGATATATTTACGCTAAAAGGCGAAAATGCCCTGGGATATGATTTTTTCATTCCCTTTCAGGATCAATGGAACAATCAAAACTGGGGTACTAATCCAGCTTACAGTTCATTTGATATTGTAGCTACGAAAGATAATACTGAGGTTACCATATATCTTACGAAAGAAGATTTTGCAGGAAACGCTGCAAATTCCAGTTATACGATCACATTAAATCAAGGTGAAACTTATAGCGTGGCGCCTAGGATGCTTGCTGACAATAATCCCAGTGATTTAAAAGCAGACCGGTTAGTTGGTTGCAGGGTTAGATCAAACCAGCCTGTTGCAATAACTGATCGTGACGACTCCGTGCGAAAACAGGGAGCCTATGATATGATTGGCGATCAAATTGTACCTTTGATTAACATCTCAGGTGATTACTTAATTGGCCACGACTATATTGTGATGAAAGGTCAAGTAGATTCAGACAATGGTGGTGAAAGGGTATACTTCCTTGCCACCCAGGACAATACAGATGTATTTATAGATGGTGTAAAAGTTAATGCTGTTCCTCTCATGCAAGGGGAACAATATAGTTATCAAATACCCAATGCCGCAAATAAAATATATGTAAGTGGCACAAAACCAATTTACACCTACCATATTGCAGGATTTGGAGATGAATTAGGAGGAGCCCTGATACCCTCTGTAGATGGATGTACGGGCTCATTGTCCACCAGTTTTGTAAGGTCAATGAATCAGCCGTTTTTTCTTAGCCTCATGACAAAATCAAATGCCATTGACAGTTTTTACGTAGCTACAGCAGTTGATACTTTTAATATTCCCGGTTCATGGTTTGAGCAGGTAGGAACCACTGACTGGTACGTTTTGATGAAAGATAAAAAGGAATGGACTAATCTTGCACAAATTAATATTCCGCTTAATCAGGTTACAAGAGTATATAATACCGAAGATGTTTTTCATCTTGGTACAATAAATGGGGTCACCACAGGTGGAGGCTGCCGGTATGGCTATTTTTCCAATTATAATGCTCCTAAACCTGCAGCTTTGACAATTTCATCAGGAACCGGATTTATCACAGGCTGTGAATTAGATTCCGTACAATTAAAAGCCCGGGGTGGCCTTTTAAATAACTACTTATGGAGCCCAACAGAATATATTGATGATCCCACCAGTCCCACACCCATTGTAAACCCACCCATAGGATGGACAGACTTCTATGTGCAAATCAAACAGCCATGTGATGGATTTGAAACAAAAAAAGTAACCATTATAAACTCCCCTAATCCACATGCATTTTATATTTCTGGAAAAAGCAAAGGCTGTTCTCCATTCACTGTTAATATTGAGAGAAAAACAGAGGGTGCAGATACTTATGTCTGGAAGTTTGGAGATGGATCTCCTTTGTCATTTACAACAGATTCCATTTTCTCCCACACTTATACAAACAACACGGATTCAGCGGTAACTTATTTACTTGAACTTTCCTGCAGCAATGCTGATGGCTGTAGTGATTACCACGCGCAGGAAATTACAGTTTACCCCGCTGTTGCGAGCAGCTTTTCAGTACCTGACACGGCAGGTTGTCACCCTTATACAGTTTCTTTTACAAATACCTCATCTTCAAATGGCCCGATAAACCGGTACGAGTGGTATTTTGGCGATGGAGGCACCTCGACTGATACAAACCCTGCAAGAGATTTTCAAAACTTTAATGTGGATGATACAATTTACAATACTGAGATGATTGCATTCTCACCCTTTAATCCTATGTGTAATGATACCTCAACACAAGAAATCCTCGTTCACCCCTACCTAAATGCCTCCTTCACCATCGATACCGTAGAAAAATGCTCTCCACTTAAAGTCCGCATTCATAATACCACCACCGGGGGAAAAAATTTTTACTGGGATTTGAGTGATAGCGTTTTTTCCACCACAAATTCCACAGATGTAATTGAACGTACTTACCATAATCCCACAGCCGTTCCAGATACCATCATTATCCGGCTAAGAGCACGGAACGAGGGTGGGGCTGCCTGTGAGCAGTGGTTTCAACGACAACTAATTGTTTATCCTGAGGTAAATGCTTCTTATGTGCCCAATAAGCCATTGCCTATTGATATTTGTGATTCCATAAACATCACTTTCAATAATACTTCAACAGGATACAATTTACAATATAAATGGGAATTTGGTGATGGGGGTTCTTCAGCACAGACCAGTCCGCATCATATATTTTATAACCGTAGTGATAATGATCAGGTTTATGATGTTGTACTCACCGCCACGTCTATTGGCAATCGGTATTGTACGGATACATATTCCCTGCCTGTTACGGTTCATCCCTATGTAAAAGCTGATTTTACCATGGACCAGAAAAGCAACTGCACACCCTTTCCTGTTACCCTTGAAAATCCGTCCATAAGGGGTGATCGGTATGACTGGGATTTTGACAACAATGGAACCGTGGATACCAGTACGTTTAATGAATTGCCATTTGAGCATGTTTTCACCAATGCCCATCCATCAAATTCAAGAATTTATAATGTTAGGATGCGGGCATCCAATTTTGAAGGATGTTATTCAGAAATTATCAAATCAATTGAAGTATTCCCACGGGTAGTGGCCAGCTTTGATGCTGATGTAACAGAAGGGTGTCACCCTTTACAGGTAGAATTTACACAGCAATCTACCGGAGGATCACTGCTTTATAAATGGGACTTTAAAGACAGTACCTCCTCAACTACCTCTGCAGGAACTTTTGATCATACGTTTAACAATTTCTCCTCTGCGGACCGCACATTCAATGTTACACTAACTGCCACCAATCCAAATGGTTGTATTAGCACGCATACACTGCCTATCACCAGTTATGCATTTATTGAATCAAACTTTACCCTTGCCTCAGCAGAGGACTGTTCACCTTTTCCTGTTACACCTTCAAATCAGTCAGAAGGAGGAATAACAGGCTATTCATGGGATTTCGACGGATATGTCAGCGCTTCAGCAAATCCTTCACATACTTATGTAAATAAAACACTCGCCACTAACATTCATCCACTACGGTTGATTGTGCAGAACTCCCATGGCTGCACAGATACCCTTATCCGGAATGTAACCGTATACCCTGAAGTTGTTTCGGCCTTTGCTGCTGATATAACTGAAGGCTGTAATCCCATAGCCGTGCAATTTACAAATAACTCTAATACCCCGGTGGCATACACTTATCAGTGGGATTTCAAGGATGGTGCTTCATCAAGTGAACAAAACCCGGGACATACATTTTCACACATGAAAAATACAGACCAGGTCTATCCTGTGTCATTACGCTCAATTTCAGAATTTGGATGTTATCATGATACTGCTTTGAATATCATTTCTTATGCATATATAAATGCCGACTATGCCGTAGCAAAAGCCGAAGGATGTTCACCAAAATCAGTAACAATAACCAACGCTTCAGCCGGCGGTATTGCAAATTATGCATGGGATTTTGGAGATGGCACAACACAAAACAATGCAGCCTCCACTCCGCCGGCACATACCTATACAAATAAGTCATTAAATGTAAATACACATCCGTTGCGCTTAGTGGTTAAAAATAACCATAACTGTTTTGACACCCTAATCCGAAACATCACGGTATATCCGGAAGTTGTGTCGCGTTTTTCCGCTGATGTAACGGAAGGGTGTAATCCTTTACAGGTGCAATTTACCAGTAATTCAAACATACCTGTCTCCACCATATATCAGTGGGACTTCAAGGATGGGGCCTCATCTGATCAAAAAAATCCGGATCACACTTTCACCCACTTACAAAATACTGACCAGGTGTATCCTGTTTCCCTTCGGTCAGTTTCAGATTACGGATGTTATCATGATACCATCCTGAACATTACAGCTTATGCCCATATCAAGGCCGATTTTGCATTAGGCAAAGCTGATGGCTGTTCTCCATTCAGTATTGGTTTGAGGAATGCTTCTGCAGGTGGAATTTCCACCTATGCCTGGGACTTTGGAGATGGAAGCCAGGCCGCTAGCCGCACACCCACACACACATATCTAAATCAAACCCAGAACGTAATTACCAATCCCATCCGGCTAATTGTTAAAAATGCTCATAATTGTTTTGATACGATTATAAAAAATGCAACCATCTATCCTGAAGTTACTGCTGATTTTGAAGTTGACTCAGGAGGATGCCATCCTTTAACCCTTCCTTTTTCCAACACGTCGAATCTTGGCGACAATTTTGAGTGGTCGTTTGGAGATGGTTCAAGTTCAGCTGCAGTTGCCCCAACCCATCTTTATAATAATTATACACCAAATGACATCACGCATACCGTTAAGCTTGTGGCAACATCAAGATACACCTGTAATGATTCCATTTCTAAAAACATTACCGTATATCACAAACCAAAAGCAAAATTTCAGGTTGACAGGTTAATTGATTGCCCGCCTTTCAATCTCGATATTGAGAACTCAAGTCAGTCACATCAATCTACTTATTTTTGGGACTTTGACGATGGATCTTTTGATACCGTAGTCACAAAGCAAACGATGAATCATACTTTTGATAACTTACCGGATAACCCTGATAACAGGCCCTATACTATTTCTCTTTATGCAGAAACCAACCATGGATGTAACGATGATTATGAGCTAACCATCAATGTATATCCAAGAGTAACCGCGAATTTTAAATTCGACACTGCCGGATGCAGTCCCTATGACCTGCCTTTTGAAAACCTAAGTACAAATGCTGACGAATACTACTGGGATTTTGGCGACGAGATGCAATCCAAACAGGAAGCTCCTTATCATGTGTTCTTCAGCACAGATAATTACAATCCACAAGAGTTTGATATTTATTTGCGCAGTACATCAGTTGAAGGATGTACAGATGATACGGCAGGACATATAACAGTATACCCATCACCCATTGCGGATTTTTCTGTGACACCTACCCTGCGGTATTTTGGATTTGAAGGTGCTGAATTTACCATTTATAATGATACTGAAGAAGGAAACTGGGATTATGAGTGGAGTTATGATAATGGTGACAGCGCTTATGTAAAGGACCCAACACCCTATAATTATGACCATTGGGGCTCCTACGACATTACCCTGAATGCCTATACAGAACATTGCTCCAACAGCATATCACAACCCATTATCATTCTGCCACCCATACCATATGCTCATTTTGATTCCTCTTATTCGGCATGTGCTCCAGTTGAAATGAACTTTAGAAATAATTCGCTATGGGGTAATTCATACCTGTGGGAATTTGATGATGATCAGGTATCTACAGAACAGCACCCCACACATGTATTTGATACAGCTGGTATTTACAATATCAAACTCACCGTGGAAGGTGATGGTGGTAAGGCTTATCACTATGAAACTATAACTGTATATCCGAACCCGGCTGCAGAATTCGCCATAGAACCACAAAATGTAATGCTTCCTGATGCCATAGTGAAATGCTACAGCACCTCCAAATTGGCTGATAATCATTACTGGACATTTGGCGATGGAAAAGTCTCAAGTGAGGAGCATCCGGAACATTTATATGATGCTTTAGGCGCTTATGATGTTTCTTTAACAGTATGGACTGAGAATGGCTGTAGGGATTCTCTCTTCCTTAAAGAAGCAGTATTGGTGGAAGGAGAAGGCTTGCTCGAGTTTCCCAATGCATTCACCCCAAATCTTAGCGGGCCTGCTGACCCCTATTATGATCCTTCAGACTTAAATAACGATGTTTTCTTTCCTGTGCATGAAGGCGTTAAAGAAATACACCTTGAAGTTTACAGCCGTTGGGGTGAACTAATATTCACTACTGATGATGTAAACCAGGGCTGGAACGGCTATTTTAACGGGAAATTAGTGCCCCAGGCAGTTTATGTCTGGAAGGCAAAAGGTACTTTCTATAATGGCAAACCTTTTAATAAGGCTGGTGATGTAACAGTATTACATAATCCAATGAACCCTGGGCAGTAATTAGTTTCTGCGCGAAAACTCCAATAACTTTCCCGATTTTCGGGACAGGCTGTTTGGCTTGCCAGAAAAATACTCATTTACATAAGTAAACTGCGTTTTTTCTGACTTCGCAAGCCTTGAACCTGGACTTTTCTCATCAGAAACATGAGTTTTCGCGCAAG
>Ga0207419_1000371_pt1 | contig 38456 bp, 27 predicted proteins | sample ElkSloMetagenome_4_FD_184723 | JGI IMG/M metagenome (GOLD analysis project Ga0207419, IMG submission 184723) | Hot spring microbial communities from Elkhorn Slough, Monterey Bay, USA - MD2A (version 2) | ecosystem: Environmental > Aquatic > Marine > Intertidal zone > Estuary: Microbial mat ...
AATGCCAGCCACGCTTCCGGCCATGAGTATCACTAAAAATATTTCAAGTGGGTGTGCATGTACACTGCTTGAATATATCAATGGCTGAAAAAGTGTATTATCAGTAACCTGCACTACGAGAAAAACCAAAGTAAGATACACGATAAATGGAAAAAATACCATATTAGGATCTATAGAGAGCTTAATCAGTAAACCCATGGAAACACCAATAAAGGTACCTATCAAAGGACCTATGTACGGGATTACATTCATTATTCCGGCAATAAGCCCTATCACAAGCCCATGTCTAAAGCCAATGCCAACCATAGTTAATCCAAACGTAACCAGTAAGATAATGCCGGTAACCTGCAATGCCAGACCAATAAAATATCGCATGAGAAGGTGGCGTATAGATTTAAATGCCCTGCGTACTTCTTCTCCGTATTTTAAGGGTACCAGGGTAAGCACAGCATTCCCAAAAAGTTTCTCGTCTTTCAAAAAAAAGAAGGTAATAAAGCTTACTGCGAATGATGCTACAAATATATTACCTAAAAATCCAGCTATCTCAGTAAATACCCCCGATACCAGGGAAACATTTAAGATTGATCCGATTCGCTGGCGAAGATAGGTTTCCAGTGAAAAATTCATGTCATGGCTGAAAGAAATATTTGTAATGAATTCCTCAAGCTGGTTCATTGGTTCCTGTAGCTTGATAAATAAGGCCTGAATGTCTATACGGGATATTTGATCTGCTTCCAGCGCGATGAGAGGTACAAAAACCCTGAAAAATGAAATTAACAGCAACCAAAGCAGCAGCAGTGTTATGCCCGCGCGCAATGATTTAGGAATATGAAATCTTTTGTATCTTATCTTCCCCAGCATATCAACAATGGGCCGGCCCAGCAGGGAGAAAATTAAGGATAGCAACACATACGTCACTATAACCTTAAATGTCCAGAGGGCATATAGTAGTAGTAGAATGCCGGCAATGATCAGGATTGTACGTGCTACTTTATTCATAGCATTGGGTTAAGCAGTAAGAAACAAAAATAGTAATTAATTTTATTGGCTTGCGTATTGTTAATAACTTATTAAAAGATAATGATATGCTGCAGGACTTATTTGTGGCTTTTCAAAATATGGAGGCAAAATCTTAAACTTTTAAGGAAAACAAAATAAAAAGGGCTTGCTTAAAACACACTTTTGCAATAAATCAGTAATTAGTACTTGCGCGAAAATTCATGTTTCTAATGAGAAAAGTTCAAGTTCAAGGCTTGCGAAGTTATAAAAAACGCGGTTTACATAGGTAAATGAGTATTTTTCTGACAAGCATAACAGCCTGTCCCGAAAATCGGGAAAGCTATTGGGGTTTGCGCGCAGAAACTAATTAATCCATAATTTTTAATGCACCCCTATTTTCAATTTCAACTTTGAAAGTGTTAGCCAGAAAGCTGCAATCTGCTTCCCCATCATCAATTCAATGTGTGTGAATGCCTTTTCATCCCTTCAGGTTGCATCCACAACTTTCTGCCTTTTTCATCAGGTACTAAATAAACATTTTTTATCTTCGCTTTAATAAATTACTTCGTACTGCTTGGTTTGCTGATGTTTTTAATCTTAATTGTCATTATTTTTGGTAATTCTTCAGAAGGTAAATATTACAATGCTATAGAATATGAAACAATATCTTGATTTAATTTCTCACGTTCTGGAAAATGGTGCAGATAAAACGGATCGTACCGGCACAGGTACCCGCAGTGTGTTTGGCTATCAATTCCGTACTGATTTGCGCCAGGGTTTTCCTTTGATTACCACAAAAAAGCTTCATGTGCGGAGTATCATCCATGAGCTGCTATGGTTTTTGCAAGGTGATACAAACATTCAGTATTTAAAAGAGAACAATGTTTCCATTTGGGATGAATGGGCTGACGATTATGGTGAACTGGGGCCAGTTTATGGTCATCAGTGGCGTTCCTGGCCCAACGGAAGAGGAGGCCATATCGACCAGATTACACAAGTAATTGAGCAAATAAAAAATAATCCTGATTCACGCAGGCACCTGGTAAGTGCATGGAATGTAGCTGATATAGAGCAGATGGCACTGCCTCCATGCCATATTCTCTTTCAGTTTTATGTTTCCAACGGAACCATCTCCTGCCAGTTATACCAGCGTAGTGCCGATATTTTTTTAGGGGTACCTTTTAATATTGCCTCATATTCATTACTTTTACTTATGGTTGCGCAGGTAACAGGGTTAGAGGCAGCCGAATTTATACATACTTTCGGGGATGCACATATTTATAATAATCATTTTGAGCAGGTAAAATTACAGTTGTCCCGCGAGCCACGTCCATTACCAATTATGAAGTTAAATAAGGAGGTGAAAAACATATTTGATTTCAAATTTGAGGATTTTACCCTCGAAAATTATGATCCACATCCGCATATTAAAGGGAAAGTAGCAGTTTAAATATAAAAAATCGATTGTATTAATGCATGACTTAGAATCTTACACCCAGGAAATAATTACACTTGAGGCATTGGATGGCGTAATTCGGTTTAAACATCCCGTATTTGCAGAAAAGCACATGAAAATGTACCATGAGATTAGAGCCTGGTTTATAGCTGCACTCCAGGATGAATATCCTGACGACTGGAAACAGAGAATTGAAGACTTTGATACTGAATTAATTAAGTTAAAGGATAACCAGCCGGAGCTGGTGCATTATCTGAATAGTGAAATCCTTGGCTTCTATAAGCAGCAAACCAGCCAGGGACTTACCCGAAATAACTGGGATGATAAAGAACGTAAAGCTTTTACCGATTTCATAGAATGGATGATAGAAAATTCTCTGGAAATGAAAAATAAAGGGGAGATTCCTCCCGGCCTTGGTGGTATTTCAATTAAGGATCTTCCGGAATGGTTTTTTATGTGGGAAAAGAGTAAGAATTTGTGAACGTATCATCCATATTTTTTAGCTGCTGTTGCAATCTTTAAATCAACAATGAATAGGGCAATATTCCTCCTCATGCCTTCTGTCACTAAAGGAACAGCCCACGTGTGTTGTCTTTCTGAATGTAAAAGAGGGAAGCTTAAAGTTAACAAAACACTATTATCGTGAATGGATCTGAACAATGGAGATTAAAAGTAGCAAATTCTCCTGATTAAAGATGGGCGAAAACTGATTCAAACCCGTGATAAAGCGTTTGTTCCTTCTGAATTCTAAATTCCGGACTTGATTATGACCTCCACAAATTAGAAGTTGTGCAACTTTTTAAAATGATTTATCAATTTTCAGAATGTGCGAAAACGTACACCAGTGTTTCAAATTCGTTCACATTTAATTAAATTTATTTCTCCATATACCAAGTTAAAAAGTTGATAATTAATGAAATATAGTTTTTGGCACAAATAATGAATAATGTTTGATAGTTTAACACTTAAACTTTAGAAATTATGAAAAACTCTGCCAAAAAATATTTAGTTGTTTTAATAATGAGCCTCTTTACAATATCTGCAACTTTTGCTTCCAATGATAATGTGAAATCGACCAAAGAAACAAACTCTGCTGAACTTGTGGTTAAAATTGAAAACTGGATGGTTGCCAACGAATTATTCAGCAACGGACTTGATCAGGTATTACAGCTTGAGAATTGGATGATTTCCCCTGTATTAGAAGTTGAGAATGAATTTGACACTCCTGAATTTGAAAACAATTTACAGATTGAAAGATGGATGCTCCAATCTGACTTTAGCGCCGATTTAGGCAGTGAAGAAATTAAGGTTGAAGACTGGATGCAGAAAACCTGGTAAAGGTTTAAGGTGTCAGAATTTAAAAAGCTCCGTTCGGAGCTTTTTTTTCGCCATGACTGTTATATAAGAAATTATATCTAATATATTTAGGGGTTTGTCAATAAAATGGCGCCATATAGCATAAAAATTCAACTCTTGTATTCATCTATGCGTAATTATGATAAAATTAAACTCCATGATTATGCGTATGAATATCTTTTCCCTGATTGTTACCGTTTTCATAGTATCCTCTGCCTGTTCGCATGAAAAGATAATCTCAGAAGAACATATGAATTCCGGGGAATTTACTTCCGGGATATTTGATACTCCATATTCCGGTGAAGCTAAGGTGTTGTATGCAGAATCTAACAGCATAAAATATCTTTTTACCTATAAAAACGGAATATTACACGGCCCCACATTCGGATACTACCCAAATGGTGACTTAAAATATAAAGGGGCCTACAAAAATGGTCGTTTCCATGGTCAGTGGACAGAATATTACCAAAACAATGAAGTTAAATCAGATGTTTTTTATGACGATAACTCCTTAAATGGCTCTTATGCTTTGTATTTTAGCAATGGAGTTTTGAGGGAAAAGGGATATTATACCGCGAATAAAAAATCCGGAACCTGGCAGTATTTTAATAAGCAGGGTGAAATAATTACCACTATTGACGCTGGTTCTTTAAATTAAATAAATCTTTCTCATAGACCCTGGAATATTCTGTTGACGAATAGACTGCAAAAAATCCAAGCGCATTTCCACTAACATTGCTGTTGGCATTGGCAGGTGGCCCCCCAAAAAAAGGATTGGTTCCCTGAAGTACGGTATTGTATTCAATAAGGTAAGTAAAATATTTACTTGAAATTCCTGCCATTTCCAGGGTAACCGTATCTCCCAGGTGGAGAACCTCGTCTCCTCCATCATCTGTTTGGTCAAGAAAGAAGACAGTTAATCCAGCAATATAGTTCCCGTCATAAAAATCATCCTCAGTATATATCACTTCATCTATGGTGTCAGATATCAGGGTGTCATTAATAATTAATTTGAACATATACTGGTTTTCAATGTTTGCCGGATCGTTTGCGAAAATTACCAAATCCAGAAATTCGCTGCCAAAAAACTCCTCAGGTAATAATGCTATTGAGTCGATAACAGGGGGGGCAGGAGCCTGATCTGTAGCAGTATATTGTTCGGTAATACCATCCTGATTTATATCCACATCATCAATAAATAGTGTATAGGCTATGCCTGGAGTTGCCCCATACAAACCGGGTGTCTTGTAAGTCCCTGGATTTGAAGGTGTTTCATTTAGTTGTATAGTGTCTAACTGACTTTGAATAAATACCCTGGCTCCACTCACCACCGTTGCAGGCTCATTGCTGAAATAATCTGCCGTTACGGTTAACCTTACCTGATGCACTTTATATTCAGTAGTAAGGTTGCCATCTACAATTAATCTTTTATAAGAGCTGTCAAGATCAACTTCTATGCGCTCCGTGCAGTGTTGAAAAATTAAGCTAAAAGCTGTTAAAAACAGGATAGGTAGGAAAGCATGACTCTTTTTTCCTGTCAAAATAGTCACATTAAGTTGTTTATTATTCATGGAAGTAATATTTTATGCAGCTGGTTTTGTGCCGAATAGTGAAACAAAGGGAATACGATATTTTAGATTAAGAACAGCGCTCATCGATTTTACGGATAAGGAATTCAGTTTTGATTTTTCGAATAATTTCTTACCCAGAAAATAACCTAATATTAAAAGTGTGAAACAAAGGGTAATCATTATATTAGAATTTAAAGTTATAGGTAATGGCCGGTATTACTCCGAATAAATAGGTGGCTTCAGCATAAGTTGATCCCGGATTTTCAGCGTCTTCAATAAAATTAATAGTAAACGCATTTTTACGGTTATAGACATTATAAACAGAAAGATTCCATTCACTTTCCCACCTTTTATTAGGTTTTTCTTTTCCATACAGTGTTAAGGATACATCAAGCCTGTGATAGTCAGGCATCCGAAAGTTGTTTCTGTCTGTATAAACAGGAGCTACTGTGTTGCCGTATTCCATTCTCCCGGTGGGAAATGTTACAGGGTTTCCTGTGGAATATACCCATGTTGTACCAATGCTTATCCGCCTCGATACATCATAATTTAAAACTACAGATACATCATGTGTTTTATCATAAGGACTCAGATAGGCTTTACCATCGTTTATTTCAGGAATGGTACGTTCTGACCGGGCAAGGGTATAGCCAACCCATCCGGAAACTTTTTTGCCATTAAGTGTAATAAGTGTTTCCAGTCCATAGGCCTGACCTTCGCCCACCCTTACTTCTCCTTCAATTTCAGGATTTAAAAGCCAGCTGGCAAAGTCTTTAAAGTCAATTGCATTGTAAAATTTTTTGTAATAAACTTCTGCGGATGTTTCTACCCGGTTGTCAAAAAAGTTCCTGAAGTACCCCATCGCCCCCTGGTCAGCAATTTGTGGTTTGATATTTGGGCTGCTGGGGAACCAAATTTCCATGGGTGTGCCTGAGGTGGAGTTGGAGGCAAGATGCACATACTGCCTGGTGCGCGAATAACTGGCTTTTACAGATGAAAATGAATTCAGTTCATAAACCAAACCCATTCGTGGTTCTAGTCCTCCATAGGTGTTAAAGATATCGCCCTTCTTATACACTATTGAATCAATGGCTTCGTAATCCTCATCAAAATTATAAATTATAGTTCGGCCCATATTTTGGAAAAGTGAATAACGCAAACCATACCTTAGAGTAAATTCGGGTGAAATTTTGTGTTCATTCGAAATATATCCCCCATATTCTATGGCTTTGCTTCCGGGAAGCCTGAAATTTGTAAATGCACTTTCATCGCCAACACCCCGTGCATGGCCGGGATTAAAATCGTGTAGAATTGAAGAAATACCATACTTTAAATTTATGGTAGTGCTTACATAATGGTTGAAATCTATCTTTGCTGAATGGTTAAGCATGTTAGAGGTCCACAAAAATGAATTTGCTTCACCTGAGGGCGTGCCTATCTCATAATCGTAACTGCTGCGGATCACCGATACATTCATAAATATTTTATTTGTGACCAGGTGGTTCCAACGCATGGTAAGGGTTTGGTTTCCATATCCAAAATTGAAGAAATTACTGCCAAAAACATCCCTTCCAAGATAACCGGAAAGGAAAAGACGGTTTTTTTCATTAAACCTGTGATTGATTTTTAAATTCAAATCATAAAAATACAACTGGTTATCCTGTATATCTTCATTATTTGCAAGCGGCAGAAAAATATCTGCATAAAATCTTCTCCCGGCAATCATATAGCTTGTCTGGTCTTTTATTATGGGGCCTTCAAGGGTTAACCTGCTGCTGATGTTTCCTATGCCTCCGGTGGCTGAAAAATGTTTTGAGTTTCCATCTTTCATCCTTACATCCAACAGGGATGATAATCTTCCTCCGCTGCTGGCAGGAATGTCTCCTTTATACAATTTCACATCTTTAATGGCGTCATTATTGAAAACGGAAAAGAAACCAAGTAAATGACTGGCATTATATACGGGTGCTTCATCCAGCAGGATGAGATTTTGATCGCGTCCGCCCCCTCTGACGCTAAAACCGGATGCTCCTTCGCTGGTGGTTTGTACACCCGGCAGCAATTGAATGGCTTTTATTACGTCTACCTCACCCATAAAGGCTGGTATTTTTCTTATTTCTTTTATCTGAAGTTTTTTTACACCCATTTCAGGCCGTATTACATTTGCATTCGGGGCTTCTGCCTTTACCTCTACTTCTTCCAGTTGTTCGGTAGAAGGAGATAATTCCACGTTAAGGGTGATATTTTGATTCAAGTCAATCTCTTTCACCAATGTGTTATAACCGATGTAGGAATACTGTAGTGAATATTTTGCCGGGGGCAAACTGATGGAATAAAAGCCGTAAAAATTAGTTACTACACCGGTTTTCAGCTCCTGTACAAGAATAGTGGCACCTAACAATTCTTCGCCATTTTCTGCATCCCGCACGTGTCCGCTTACTACGAAACCAGGTTTTTCTTCTTCTGCATAAAGCGTTTCGCTTACAATTGTATTTGATGCTATAAATAATAACATCAAAATCCATTTGGTATATTTTCCAAATTCCGGCCCATAAATTGGCGATTTTGTCATCTCAGGTTTATTAAGGTAAATACAATTCTTTTCAAAGCTGTTCATGCTTCATATCCCGTGCCATAAAGGGTAAAATAGTTTTTTCTTTTGACGGAGTAATTTGTTTTAGTGATAAAGGGATGCTTTTTCTGCTCAAATACCTGAAATTATCTTGTCAGATTGCCGCTACACAAGAATGGTAAATGTGTTCAAAATTCATACATCTTATATCCGGTTTCGTACATATATTAAGGTTGCGAGAAACCTAATCATTTCTGATGTTTGATCTAAAAATGCTCATTTTCATAAGTAAACTAGCTTTTTTGGCTACTGCAGCCTTTAATTTGTGAGTTTTTTTATCTCCCCCAGATTTTTCGACACAATTATTTAGCTGTAAGAGCAACAATGAAACATCATTTTTACTATTTTTGTATACGATATGGGAATTTATGGACGTTCATATTACAATTCGTGAATAAAAGTTTTCTGAACTTTTTTCAATAAGGAGCGTAATAATATAATAAACAAGAAACTTAAGTAAAGATGAGAATTGCTGTCGATTTTGATGGTACCGTTGTAGAACACAGATACCCAGAGATTGGAAAAGAAAAAATGTTTGCATTGCAAACATTACGTGAACTTCAAAAACAGGGGCATCACCTGATTTTATGGACCTACCGCTCAGGCAAAGAACTGGAGGAGGCAGTAGAATATTGCCGCGAAAATGGTGTAGTGTTTTATGCTGTTAACAAAAATTACCCGGAAGAGGTTTATGATGAAACCCTAATGAGCCGAAAAATTGATGCCGATATTTATATAGATGACCGAAATATTGGTGGATTTTTGGGGTGGAGTAAAATATGGCAAATTCTAAACCCGAATGCTGAACAACAAGATAGTTATGAGGATGAGGCACGACAAAACAGCACTATCGGTTCACGTTTAAAGAATATGTTTAAATGATATTTAAAATAAAAAAAATTCCTTACGGCCACATTATGAATTTTGTAATGTGGTTTTTTATTGCTGTTTTAATTTTTGCAGGATGTTCCACTGAAAAGCAGAATAAGGGTGCTGCCAGAAAGAAAGACCTATCAGGAGCTGCCATTTCTGCGCCACTGCAAATTTCTGCTCCTCAAAATGGAAAGCGTTTTAAACGGGGTGAAGCACTGGAGTTGTCATTTTCTACCCGCACCGACACCTTTACCATTGATTCAGTATTGATTTACCTGAATAATAATCATGTGGATGGAACTTCAAATGCTTCCACAAGCCTGGATGTCTCCCTAAAAGATGTTCCTTTAGGAGAGAATAGTATTAAACTCAGATCCTATATAAGGGATAAATTTTATGATCAGATAATTTCTGTAGTAATCCTTTCTGATATTACCCCTGTAAACTATGGTTACAAAATCATTAATACTTTTCCGCATGGCACTGATGTTTACACCCAGGGGCTTGTTTATGAAGATGGTTTCCTATATGAGAGTGGTGGACAATACGGCAAATCTTCCCTGCGTAAAATAGTTCCGCAAAATGGTGAATTAATAAAAGTGTTAAAGCTTGAAGATGAATTTTTTGCTGAAGGTGTTGCCGTGGTAGGAGAGCGGCTTGTTCAACTTACCTGGCGGGAACAAACGGCTTTTGTGTATGACAAAGAGTCTTTTACATTAATAAATCGTGTGAATTTTCCTGTGCAGGAAGGGTGGGGACTTGCCTATAATGGCGAAAAGCTTATAATGAGCGATGGTTCACCAACCTTGTATTTTCTCGATACTGAATATTTCACCGAAGAACGTCGCTTATCGGTTTATACCGATGCAGGGGCGGTGAACAGACTTAATGAACTGGAATATTATCAGGGGAATATTTTTGCCAATGTTTACGGGCAGGATTATATTGTCATCATTAATCAGACTGATGGGAGTGTGGTAGGAAAAGTGGATTTTACCGGGCTGTTAAAAGAAGAGGATAAACATTCCTCCATTGATGTGTTGAATGGAATTGCAATAAACCCTGAAAACAATCATCTGTTTGTTACCGGAAAATACTGGCCTAAATTATTTGAAATTGAATTAATCGGTTTTGATTTTCAGAAGTAATCAATCTTCCTTCTCCAAAATCACTAAAGATTAGGCCTGCTTCAAAGCTCTTCCAATCTCTTCAGCTGCTTGGATGGAACTTTTACCGTAAAAGAAATTCCATCCTTAATGAGTTCACAAGTGGCCGTTTTACGATCCACTCTGCTAATGCAAGATAAGTTCACTATGGCGGATCGGCTAACCCTGAAAAAATGATTTGGAGGAAGAATTTTTTCCAGTTTCCCCAAATTTACCGTTACAAAATAACGCTTATCCCTGACGTCATGTATGGAGGTATAATTGCCCTCTGCCTTACACAGGATAATATCCTCCGGGTTCAGCAAAACATACCCTGTGCCGGTGTTAAATTTTATCTTTTTTGAGCCATTGTTAATATGGTAGAGCAGATTATCCAGTTTTTTCTCAAGTGAAATTTTGCCTCTGTTGAGCAGGTACCTTTTTATCGTTTCTGATAATTCATCAGGATCAATAGGTTTTAAAAGAAAGTCAAAAGCTGCATGCTTAATGGCTTTTATTGCATGATCTTCATGTGCAGTTGTAAAGATTATATCGCAGCAATTACTCTCATCCTTTTGTTGTAGCTCCCGTACAATATCAAATCCTCCTTTTCCCGGCATTTCAATATCGAGAAAAAGCAAATCAGGTGAATTTAACTGAATTGCCTTAATAGCAGTACTAAAACTATTGGCAGTTGCTACAATTTCAATATTGCTGTAATCTTTTAATAAATATTGCAGTGCCATAATTGCATTTGGCTCATCATCAACAAGAACAGCTTTATATATCATCGTTTATGTCGTACGTTACTATCAGTCAATAATTTGAACTTTTCTAACGGCGAAAATAATAAATTTTTGCAGATAAAAATGAAAATCTACACATTCTTGCCGTTCTTTTCTTTTTCAAAGGACCAAACCAGATAAAAAATCAACATATATTTCGATTTAAAAATGACTATAATGGAATTATTTTATAGTTTCGGGAAAAATTTTGAATCATGCTTTGTATTGATAACCGAAATACCAATCCTTATTTTAATCTCGCCGCAGAAGAATATGTACTGAAGCATAAAACGGATGATTGTTTCATGCTTTGGAGAAACGAGAATACCATTGTTGTGGGGAAGCACCAGAATACACTTTCTGAGATTAACCTGAATTATGTAGAGGAAAAGAATATTAATGTTGTCAGAAGACTTTCCGGTGGCGGCGCCGTTTTTCATGATCTGGGAAACATTAATTTTACCTTTATCATAAATGGCGAAGACGGCAACCTTGTTGATTTTAGAAAGTTTACCAAACCGGTGCTTGATGTACTGGCAGGTATGGGAATTGCAGCCCGTTTTGAAGGTAGAAATGATCTAACCATTGAAGGTAAGAAATTTTCCGGCAATGCAGAACATGTTTTTAAAAAACGTGTACTTCACCATGGTACTATCCTTTTTTCTTCCGTGATGATGGATCTGTCAAAAGCACTCAGGGTAAATCCTTTAAAATTTAAAGATAAAGCTGTGAAATCAATCCGGAGCAGGGTGACCAATATCGGTGAACACTTAAAGGAACCCATGTCTGTAGATGAGTTTCAAAGCCGCGTGATGGCGCATGTAACAAACTTATATGCTGAAAGCCGTTCTTATGATTTTACGAAGAAAGACATTGCTGAAATAAACAAGCTGGTGGAAGAGCGGTACGCAACATGGGAATGGAATTATGGCTATTCCCCGAAGTACAATTTTGAAAAGCTGATTAAAACGGAAGGGGGACACCTGGAGTTTCACCTTGAGGTAGAAAGAGGGATTATAAAGAAAGCAAGAATTTTTGGAGATTATTTTAATAAGCGTGAGACCGCTGAAGTTGAAGAAATGCTTACCGGCATGCAACATGATATTGCAGCTGCCCGGGAGAAATTTAAAGAAGTGAAAATAAATGAGTATTTTCACCAGGTTACCCATGAAGAATTTATTTCCGGATTATTTTAATTGCATAAATTATATTTAAAACTATGGCAGAAAAATTCAAAGCCGCTATTATTGGAGCGGGTAATATTGGTTTATCCATTGCCCGGGGACTCGTAAATACAAAAGTGTCAGAGGTGGAACAAGTTACAGTTTCCCGCCGGCGTCTGCACATGATTGAGGAAGTTGAGAAAGAGGGTATCAGAATAACTGATAATAATATAGAATGTATGGAAGGCGCAAAACTGGTAATAGTAGCAGTAAAACCCGTACAGGCAGAAAAGGTATACCGGGAAATTGCTGCTACCTTAAACCCGCAAAAACATATTGTTGTTTCTATCATTACCGGGGTATTTACTGCAGACATCCAGCAATGGATTGATCCAAAGGTTCCGCTTTTTATGGCTATGCCCAATACAGCTATAGCCCTTGGCCACAGCATGACATGTGTGTCGACAAAAAATGCCGGTAAGGAGCATGAGAAGGTTATTCTTGATCTTTTTAATAAAATGGGTACAGCTGTTTTAATAAATGAGGAGCTGATGAACTCAGCCACTGTGCTTGCTGCCTGCGGTATTGCTTTTGCCCTCCGCTTTATGCGGGCTGCCGCCCAGGGAGGAATTGAAATTGGTTTTGGATCAGAGATGAGTACCCTCATCGCGGCCCAAACACTTAAAGGAGCCTCCGAATTAATTCTTACCAGCGGGCATCATCCGGAGAGGGAGATTGATAAAGTCACCACACCACAGGGGATAACTATTTCTGGTTTAAATGAGATGGAACATAATGGTTTTAGTAGTGCACTTATCAAAGGGTTGATGGCTTCTTATAACAAGATTTCCAAATTGAAATGACAAAATCTTCCATTGCCTGGGGAGATATTTAAGTGCTGAACTTATAAGAATGAGAGCTCAATCAATGTTTAATGTAGGTCGAGGCGAAAAAAGTCACAATTGACACTTATCAGTAATTTACAAATTATAAATTTGTGATAAGTGCAAACCTTTATTTATTAATCTGGGATTTTTCATGCATCCATGTTTCCCTTTCAACAATTAAAGTATTAGCCAGAGAGCTGCAATCTGCTTCCCTGCCTTCAATTCGAAGTATGTTAATACATCTTCATTTCGTCAGGTTGCAGCTCACAGCTTTCTGACTTTTCCAGCAGACCCTAATTTACATCAAAATAAAAAGCCGGCACTTATAATTTTGTGATTATTCTAAAACAAGGAAAGCGTTGATTGTTGGCTAAAACAAAGTGAGTGTGAAATCCTGTATTTTTCATTGTATATAACAATGATGTGAATTTACTGAGATACTATTCTTCTTCCTCTTCTTCGGGTTTGGGATTAAAACCATATGCTACACCTTCCATTTCGTAACCGGGTATTTCACCATATCCTCCTTTGGCTTCGGCGTTTGTGAGCAGAACGATGTTGGCTCCCATGGCGGCAGCCTTTTTCTGCAGCCTTATAGAGGCGCTTTTACGTGCGGCTTTTTTGCTGCGACTGCTGGATGCAGCTGAGGAGGCGACACTACCGTATTCATACAAACCATCTATTACATCTTTATCTTCAGTGACCAGCACGGCCTCCCACTGGTTCTCATCAAGCATCATAAGTACTGGTTTATTAAACTTTTCCACTCTTCCGGTGTTGTAGTCTATGCGCTCCACTTGTTTACGGTCAATGGTATAAACCTCTTTATCAGCAGGGAAACGATAATATATGGTTGATTGGCTCACCTGGTTAACATTGGCAATTATTTTTTTTCCTCCCAGGCGTACAATAGTGTCGAGCGGTGTGGATGTTGTTACTTGTGCCTGTGTGTATAATGTGGTGGAGATAAAAAGAAACAAAAAGAATAATTTTTTCATTGTACTGAATTTTAATAAATTTTATTAAGGCATGTAATACCTGTACAAAAGTATTTATAATAAACCAAATTCAAAAAGCATGCCGCGAATCTCATGACCCAGGAAGATGGAACTGCCTCTAACTCGACATTAACCCAGGTTTCCCCGCGACATAAAGTAAAATCCAATTGCACCCTGCAGTAAATATAATGTAAATGCTTCAAAATAGCTCGCCTGCAAAGCTCCAATAATTTGAAATACAGAGACTATAAAAATAGCCAGACCTGAGACTACTGTCAGATTTGCTTTGCCCATAAATCCTCCAGCAATGAGCAAAAAGCCAAATATATACAATAAAGCTGCTAGAATAAAGGGAATGCTGTTGAAATTAAATTCCTGAATATTGTTCATATATTTGGCAACAATAAAAAAAACCAGCGCAATGCGCAATAACCATTTGGCAAGAGGAACTAATGATTTTACAGGTTTCATCCTAATTTTTTTTTAATTTAATGGATAACATATTACGTGAGAATATCCAAAATGTAAATCTTTTTCTATAATCTTAGCCTAGCAATAGCTATTTGATGCTATTTTTGTTTTCAAAATATATGCTACATGAAAAGAAAAATTATATCCATCTACGTGTGGTTATTTATTTGGGTTACCGCTCCGGTGCTTTATTTAACAGCTTTTTTGATATGGCTTTCTACTGTACTGTTTGATAATCGATTACGCTTACTGCACCAGTTTGGCTGTTTTTGGGCAGGATTATATTTTGATGTTAACCCTCTTTGGAAAATAGCCATATCAGGAAAGGAGAATATTCCCCCTAATCAGGCATGCATTATGGTGGCAAACCACCAATCTATGGTGGATATTCTTGTGCTTTACAAACTTTTTGTTCATTTTAAATGGGTTTCAAAAAAAGAAGTATTCAGGGTACCCTTTTTTGGCTGGAACATGGAGCTTAATCGCTACATAAAACTTGACAGGGGTAGCCGACGAAGCATTGCAAAAATGATAAAAGAAGCAAATGAAAACCTGGATATTGGTAATCCGGTTATGATTTTTCCGGAAGGCACCCGATCAGCTAACGGAGAAATAAAAAAATTTAAGGAAGGAGCGTTTGCGCTGGCATTACAATCATCAGTTCCGATTGTTCCCATTGTAATTATGGGTACTGCAGGAGTAATTGGCAAAAACCCGCTTTTTTTCCATCCAAACCGAAGGATGCAGATGCATATACTCCCCGCCATTGATTCTGACAGCTTTAAAGAAAAAGATTCTGCTCTACTTACGGCCAAGATACAGGGATTAATGGAGAAAGAATTATTAAACATGAAAGTAGAATTCTCAAAACAGCAAACAGCACAATTCAAACCTGAACAACCTAATAGGCGGGGAGCAGAAATAAAAACGGAACTTTAAATTACAGTTAAACTCTTAAATTGAATAAATCACTTATAAAATGCAGGCAGATTTGATCCATGAACTGCAAAGCAATTTTCCCAATCCGGGAAATAGAATATTGCGTAAAAGTGGATATTTCAGAGACCAACACGGAATCATTGATCGTTATTTGCGGGAGACGGAGAACTGGAAGCCACACCTGGAGAATTGCCGGAGGTTTATCAAAGATCGCATTAGAAATATTAATGTGCCATTAGTTGTTCTTGGCAGTGGATGGCTCCTTGATTTTCCGGAGGAGTTGATAATTGATGTGCAAACACCTGTTTACCTGGTTGATATAAAGCATCCTCCACAAATAATAAAGAAATTCAACGGACAGAAAAATATTCATTTTGTAACTGGTGATGTTACCGGTGGATTGATTGCATTTGCTTATGCTGAACGAAAAAAGTGCAATAATGAGGAACTGGCTCAAAGGCTTTTACATTTTCAGCTACCTGCTTTTACCGCAGGACGGGTTATTTTTGTATCGCTTAATATTCTAAGTCAGCTTGATGCATTGTTGTGCGAATTTTTAAAGCGGAAAGGAAATTTAAACGAAGAACAATGCCGACTGGTGAGAGATCATATACAAAAAGATCACCTTAAATTACTGCAGATGAACAGGCATATATTAATCACCGACTTTGAAGAATGGAATTATAGCCAAAGCCAAAGCAAGTCTATGATGAACTTAATTGATGCTTCTTTTCTGCCCCCGCCTGAAGAAGTATGGTGCTGGAAATTTGACCATGGCGGATACTATATAGACGGAAAAAAAACAGACATGAAGGTTGCGGCTTTCAGTCAATTGCAGAAGAGGTTAGGGTAAAATACTGGTATTATGTTTCCCGGCTTTTGTGGTAACAATAAACTTTCTATTTTTGTCCTTTTAATTTAAGATAGTAAAAAGGCAACTTATGGAAAATACAAAAATACTGGAAATAACTAAAGATATCCAATGGGTTGGCGTGTTGGATAAAGATATTGTTACTTTCGACATTGTAATGGAAACCACGTATGGCACCACTTACAATTCATATTTTATTGATGCCCAAAAGAAAGCAGTAGTGGAAACTACCAAAGAAACATTTTGGGAACCTTATTTAGAGAAGCTGAAAACACTTACAGACCCAGCAGAGATTAAGTATATTATACTAAATCATACTGAGCCGGACCATTCCGGAAATGTTAAAAATTTATTGGCGATAGCTCCTGATGCAACCATTGTTGGTAGCGGCCAGGCGCTTAACTATCTGAAGGAAATGACCGGAATAGAATTTAAGTCGCTGAAGGTAAAAGATGGCGATACACTGGATTTGGGAAATAAGACCTTAAGGTTTATTGGAGCGCCTAACCTGCATTGGCCGGATTCTATATATACTTATGCAGAAGAAGATAAAGTGCTATTTACCTGCGACAGCTTTGGAGCGCATTATTGCAATGCTGAAATGTACGACGATTTGTGTGGGGAATACGATGATGCTTTTAATTACTATTTTGATGTCATTCTAAAACCCTTTAGCAAATTTATGTTGAAGGCCATTGATAAAATACAACCTTTGGACATTGACACAATTTGTCCGGGTCATGGACCCATTTTGCGTACTACCTGGCAGGAAAAAGTGAAGCGAAGTAAGGAAATGGCGACACAATATCTTGCCAAAGTAAATAAAAACCGTGCAAATATATTAATTACATACGTGTCTGCTTATGGCTATACACGCGAAATGGCTGAAATGATAGCTGATGGTGTGCGAAGCACTTGTGAGTGTGATGTAAATATTCTGGACCTGGAGAATAAGCAAGCTGGTGAGATAGAAGAAAACCTGGTTCTGGCTGATGCCTTGCTGGTAGGCTCTCCCACTATTAATCAAAATACATTACTTCCCGTGTATAAGTTATTCGCCGTCATTAATCCTATCCGCGACAAAGGTAAAATTGCAGGATCTTTTGGTTCGTACGGTTGGAGCGGAGAAGCTGTGAAATTAATTGACTCTCATTTGAACAACCTAAAATTAAAGGTAGTTACAGAAGGAATATCATTGAAATTCTATCCAAATAATGATAAAGCTAAAGACCTGGTTTCTTTTGGAAAAAAATTCGGAGAAAAGGTTTTGGAAAGCAGAAAAAATTAAGTATTCATTGAAATTAAGTTGCTATCTCGAATTTTATTCGTTCATTTTTCTTCTGCTGTTTTATTATGAGTGTGTTTTGATAATTTATTTTATGTATATTATTGATAAATAATGATTTAAGTAGTTTTTTTGATGTGGGTCAGGCTATTTCTCTTCATTCATATTGGATAATAATAAAAAATTAACACAATAATATTATTTATCTCACTTGGTTATTAATATTTTTTAGTTACTTTTATCATCGAATGTAGTTTAATTTTTAACCGTAAGTGCAATGAATAAAGTAGCTGAAAAAGCCGTTAATAGACGTTTGCGCAAAATTGAGGATGAGATCTGGAAAACTATTCCATACGCTGATAAACATTACGAGGTCAGTAATTATGGAAGGGTTAAAAGTTTTTGTTATGACAAGGAAAACGGTAAAATAGTAAAACCCGGATCAATAAAAGGTTTCCAGAACGTTAGTTTTCGTTCTAACGGCCAAAAGAAAACATTTTTAGTGCATAAAATTACTGCTGAATGTTTTGTAGATAAAGAAAATGGGGACGAAGATACCGTCATACATCTTGACTGGAATAAGCAGAATAATCACTTTAGTAATCTTAAATGGGTTACTCGTGCGGATAGCTATAAGAGAATGATGGAAAGGCTTCGTCAGATTAATAAAAACTCAACCAAAAAAATAATAAGAAATTCAAAGCTTAAAAAAGAAGATGTTGCTATGGTTAAAGCCATGCTTGGAAAGGGAGTACGCCAGAATGTTATAGCCAGGCTTTTTTGTATCAGCGAGATGCAGGTAACACGTATCAAAAGAGGTGAAAACTGGGCAGAGATAAAACCCCTCGAAAAAATATAAAAATATTCACCGGAAATTAAATAATGCCTAATTTTTTGGCGCGTTGTTCCCATTTTTGTCGTGCCTGCTTTTGCATGTCTTCAACATTATCCGTTTCGTCCATAATCTCTAATCCAATTAGTGTTTCTACCAGATCTTCCATAGTTACCAGGCCTAAAGTTTCTCCATACTCCCCAACCACCAGAAATATCTGCGTCTTAAGTTCAATAAATTTGTAAAATAATTTTTGTAGCGGAAGGGAATCTATTACCAGGGGCAAGGGGCGTTTTAATTCTTTCAATGCCATGTTCTCATTTTCGTTTATAATTGCTTCCAGAATGTCATCCTTCATAACATATCCGTTGGTATGGTCTATGGTACCGTCAAAAATCGGGATTCTTGAAAGTCGCATATTTTGATTCTCTGCGTAGAATTTTTTTATGGATACATTTTCCTCTTCACAAAGCATTACGGTGCGTGGTGTCATAATACTACGAACATTGATCCGGGAAAATTTCATCAGGTTTCGTAAAATACGCGTTTCTTCATCCTTAAAAATTCCCTCACTTATTCCTATTTCGGTTATCGCCTGAAATTCTGCCCGACTCAAGACACTATGCGCTTTATCTTTCTTAAGTAAATTTGTAATTTTTTGGCTTAAGATGATGATGGGGTATACCGGAGAATAGATCATTACTTTTAAAGCCTTTGCGGTAAAAGGAGCCAGCTGTTTCCAGTAATTTGCCCCGAGGGTTTTTGGAATTATCTCTGAAAGGATAAGAATAAGTAGTGTTAATACTGCAGATATTACAGAAAGATATTTCTCTCCCCAGATACGTTGGGCCTGTGCACCCACACCTGCGGCGCCTATTGTGTGAGCAAAGGTATTTATAGTAAGAATGGCTGCCAGTGGCAAATCAATATTCTCTTTATATTTTTTAAGTTCTTTGGCATAACCTTTTTGCTGGTTTAGCCGCATTTCTATAAACGAAGGTGTAATGCTCAAAAGACTTGCTTCAAGAATTGAGCATAAAAATGAAAAACCAAGTGCAACCAGCAGGTAAATGATTAAAGCTGTCATTAAGTTCAGGTTTATTTTAGCTACGAAAATATGGATAAATTATGGCATATCCTTTTTTCGGTGTCAATTTCCCACGCTTCTACAAAAAAAATATTCCGTCCTTATGAAGCCGCTATATTTTTAAAAATAAATTGTATTTTCATTTCTTCCGTTTGATAAACGGCTTTTTTTCCAGACATTTTCTTATCTGAAGTACACATCAAAGAAAATATCAACAATTCTAATTTATTTTAACATTTTTCGTTAAATGCCTGAATTAATTAACGGTTTGTGGTGCTATTTAAACTAAAACACGCAAATATTACATTCATTTGTTGAGGGTTGTTAAAAAAATAATAGCAATGCTACTGTTACTTATCTTTATATTTGTTCAAATTTGAATAAAATGACTGCAGCATATTCAGAAGAATCCATCCGGACACTAGACTGGAAGGAGCATATTCGTCTACGTCCCGGAATGTACATCGGAAAACTTGGCGATGGTGCTTCCCAGGATGATGGTATCTATATCCTGATTAAAGAAGTACTGGATAACAGTATTGATGAGCACGTGATGGGATTTGGAAAAAAGATAGATGTAACCATTTCCGAGAAGAAAGTAAAGATCAGGGATTATGGCCGTGGTGTACCTTTAACAAAAGTTATTGACGTAGCCTCTAAAATGAATACCGGTGCCAAGTATGATTCCAAGGTTTTTAAAAAATCTGTGGGATTAAATGGAGTGGGGATCAAAGCGGTTAATGCCCTATCAAAGAATTTTGTCATTCAGGCTTTTCGCGATGGCAAAACAAAGAAAGTGGAATTCTCAGAAGGAAACATTATTGAGAACGAGAATGAAACAGATACCAATGAACCTAATGGTACGCTGGTTACTTTTATTCCTGACGAAACACTTTTTGGAAATTTTCACTATACCAGTGAGTATGTTGAAAATCTAATAAAAAATTATGTTTACCTTAATTCCGGGCTAAGCCTTTACCTGAATGGGGTGAGGTACCAGTCAAAAAACGGATTGCTCGATCTTTTGAACGACACTGTTGACTCAAAGATGTTGTATCCTGTCATTCATCTAAAAGGCGAGGACCTAGAGCTGGCCATGACCCATGGTAATCAGTATGGTGAGGATTATTATACTTTTGTTAACGGACAAAATACTACACAGGGAGGCACACACCTGATGGCCTTGCGGGAGGCTCTTGTCAAAACCATCAGGGATTTTTACAGGAAAGATTTTGATGCAGCCGATATTCGCGCCTCCATTATTGCCGCCTTTAGCATTAAAGTGATTGAACCGGTATTTGAATCGCAAACCAAAACCAAGTTAGGATCCAGAGAAGTGGAGCCGGGAGGAAAAACCATCCGCAATTTCATTGGCGATTTCATTCGAAAAGAGTTAGATAATTATTTACATAAAAACTCGGAAACAGCTGAAATACTGCTTCGTAAGATAATTGAATCCGAAAAGGAAAGAAAGGCTATTTCGGGGATTAAAAAGATAGCCCGCGACAGGGCCAAAAAAGCCAATCTCCATAACCGTAAGTTGCGGGACTGCAGAATCCATTACAACTCTAACGACGATCGCCGGCTCGAAACCACGATTTTTATTACCGAGGGTGACTCAGCCAGCGGATCTATTACAAAATCTCGCAATGTAAATACCCAGGCGGTATTCAGTCTTAAAGGAAAACCGCTCAACACCTATGGACTTACAAAGAAGATAGTATATGAGAATGAGGAGTTTAACCTGTTGCAGGCAGCTTTAAATATAGAAGAGGGACTTGATAACCTTCGGTACAATAATGTTGTAATTGCCACTGATGCTGACGTTGACGGTATGCACATCCGGCTGTTGCTGATTACATTTTTTCTTCAGTTTTTCCCGGAACTTGTGCGTAAAGGTCACTTGTATATTTTGCAAACACCCTTATTCCGCATTCGCAACAAAACAAAAACATTTTACAGCTATACCGAGGAGGAAAAATCTGCAGCCCTCAAAAAGGTAGGTGCCAGCCCTGAAATTACTAGGTTTAAAGGGTTGGGGGAAATTTCGCCGGATGAATTCAAGCATTTTATTACACGCGACATACGGCTTGAGCCGGTAAGGATTAAACGTGACGATGTAATACAGGAATTGCTTACTTTCTATATGGGGAAAAACTCTCCCGAGCGCCAGGATTTTATTATTGAAAACCTGCGTATTGAGGAAGACCTGGTAGAGCAACAATAGACAATAACATTTTTTATTAGTAGTTACAAAGCCTGAAATGGACGACGATATTTTAGATAATAATGCTGATAATAACAGCAATGGCGAGGAAAAACCGGGGGATCAAATCACTGGTTCCGGCAACGGTGATCAATTGCATAAAATTATCAACCTAAGTGGTATGTACCAGGACTGGTTCCTGGATTATGCCAGTTATGTGATACTTGAAAGGGCGGTGCCGCATCTGAATGATGGATTAAAACCAGTGCACCGACGCATTCTGCATGCAATGAAAAGGCTTGATGACGGCCGTTACAATAAAGTGGCCAACATCATCGGCCATACCATGCAGTTTCACCCTCATGGTGATGCATCTATCGGAGATGCCCTTGTACAGTTGGGGCAAAAAGAACTACTGGTAGATACCCAGGGCAACTGGGGGAATATTCATACAGGCGACAGTTCTGCAGCACCACGATATATTGAAGCCCGTCTCTCAAAATTTGCCGGTGATGTAGTGTTTAATCCAAAAACCACTGAATGGAAACTTTCTTATGACGGACGTAACAAAGAGCCGGTAACATTACCGGTAAAGTTTCCTTTACTGCTTGCTCAGGGGGTGGAAGGCATTGCTGTGGGGCTGGCTTCTAAAATTTTACCCCATAATTTCAACGAGTTAATAGATGCTTCTATTAATTATCTTAAAGGTAAAGATTTTGAGCTGTATCCGGACTTCCCCACAGGTGGATTAATTGATGTTTCTAAATACAACGATGGTTTGCGTGGAGGAGCTATCAGGGTAAGGGCTAAAATTTCCAAGTTAGATAAAAAAACGCTTAATATACACGAGATTCCTTACGGGAAGAACACAACTACACTCATAGATTCGATTATAAAAGCAAATGAGAAAGGCAAAATAAAAGTTAAAAAAATTGATGACAATACTGCAGAACATGTGGAAATACTTGTTCACCTGGCAGGCGGTATTTCACCTGATAAAACCATTGACGCCCTTTTTGCCTTTACCGATTGCGAGGTATCTATATCTCCAAACAGCTGTGTGATTGAGGACGATAAACCCCGGTTTATGGGAATATCTGATCAGCTTAAACATTCTACCGATAAAACATTAGAATTACTTAAGCTTGAACTTACCATAAAGCTTCACGAGCTTCAGGAGCAATGGCACATGTCTTCTCTTGAGAAAATATTTATTGAAGAGCGCATCTACCGCGATATTGAGGAATGCGAAACATGGGAAGCCGTGCTTGTAGCAATAGACAAAGGTTTGGATCCATATAAGAAGTTGCTCCTGCGGGAAGTAACGCAGGAAGATATTATCCGGTTAACCGAGATTAAAATAAAACGAATTTCAAAGTTTGATGTAAAAAAGGCCGATGAGATTATAAAAGGGATAGAAGAAGAGATTGAGAAGGTGAAATTCAATATTGAAAATATTGTTGATTTTACCATCGATTATTTTAAACAGATAAAGCGAAAGCACGGCAAAGGAAGAGAGCGTAGAACAGAAATCCGCAATTTTGAAACCATTGTAGCCACCAAGGTAGTTGTGGCCAATGAAAAATTATATGTAAACCGCAATGAAGGGTTTATAGGTACCAGCCTTAAAAAGGATGAGTTTGTTTGTGATTGTTCTGATATAGATGATGTTATTGTTATTAAAGACGATGGTTCTTACATTATCACCAAAGTTTCAGAAAAGTCATTTGTGGGGAAGGACATTTTGCATGTGAAAGTCTTTAAAAAGAACGATAAACGGACCATCTATAACCTGATATACCGCGATGGTCTCAATGGTAATATCATGATTAAGCGATGTGCCATTACAGGTATCACCCGCGACAAGGAATATCATTTAACCAAAGGGACCAAAGGCTCAAAATTACTCTATTTAACAGTAAATGAAAACGGAGAAGCCGAAGTTGTTAAGGTATATCATAAACCTCGACCAAGAATCAAAAACCTGATTATTGAATTTGATTTTGCTTCGCTTGCCATCAAAGGCAAAGGGTCCATGGGTAACATTCTTACACGTTATGCGGTGCAGCGTATTGTCCAAAAAGAAAAAGGTGAATCTACACTTGGGGGTAGAAAAATTTGGTTTGATGAGGACGTTTTTCGACTGAATGCTGATAAGCGTGGGAATTATCTGGGTGAATTTTTGGGGAATGATAAAATTTCTGCCATTACAAAAAAAGGAGAATTTCTTGTTATAAAACCTGCCGACCTTGCCTATCATTTTGAGGATAATGTTCTCAAAATTGAAAAATATGAGCCAGGCAAAATTTGGTCTGCTGTATATTTTGATGCCGAACAGAAATTATTCTACCTGAAACGTTTCACCCTCGAGGATACAGAGAATCCGGTTGGTTTCATAAATGAGCATCAGGATTCCTACCTGGTATTGCTTACGGATGAAAAATATCCTTTATTCGAAATTGAGTTTGGGGGTAGAAGTAAAGACAGACCCAAAGAAGAAATTGATGTTGAAGAATTCATTGGTGTGAAATCGTATCGTGCCAAGGGTAAAAGACTCACTACTTTTGAGGTGAAAAAAGTGGTCGAAAAAGAGCCCCTGGCTAAGGAGCCTGAAGATATGAATGAAAGTGAAGAAAATGGTGACGATAATACGGAGACCGAGTCCCCAAATGAAGCCAGGAACGATCCTCAGCCACCCATCAAGCCGGCATCCGTAAAAGAGAATAAAGACAAGGATAATAAATCACAGATGAGATTAGACTTATAGTCATGAAGGTTTTTCTAACAGGTTTTATGGGAAGTGGAAAAACCACTATTGGGGCGCAGCTTGCCCGTAAGCTGAAGACTGATTTTATTGATACTGATCAGTTTATCGTTAAAAAATATGGAAAAACCATTGTTGATATATTTGCCCGGGATGGTGAAGATGCCTTCAGGGAAATGGAAAGAGATGCCCTCCAGGAGATTATTCAACTTCCGGATGCAGTAATTGCTACTGGTGGTGGAATGCCCTGCTTTTTTGATAACATGGCGGTGATGAACAAAGCGGGTAAAACGGTTTACTTAAAGCTTTCTCCCGCTGCCATAGCCAGCCGGTTGGCAACAGCCAGAGAAAAACGGCCCTTGCTCAGCGATAAATCTGAAGATGAAATACTCAAATATATATCGGAAACCCTGAATTACAGGGAAAAATGGTATGCAAAGGCAAATTTTATGGTGGATGCTTTAAATTTAAATGCAGAGAATTTGCTGAATATTATATTGTATAAACCCTAAGAGCAAAGTCCAAGGAAGTATGCCCATCCTGGGCTTCATTTTTATCCGAATTTTACTTGTGATATCCTCTGTATATGTCAATATTCAGATATTTTGCAAGCATTTTCGTGCCATAGTAGAATGGAATAGTGTCTATCAGCGCAGCCACTACCTTAAATACGTAATTGGAAAGAATAAGAATAATGAGAAATGTGTATACGGGTATTCCGGGTTCAGCTGTTATGCTGTGTGTAAAATAATAGGTAATTAAAACAACGGCAAATGAGTCAACCAATTGGCTTGTGAGCGTTGATACATTGTTTCGTATCCACAAATGTTTTGCCCTTGTAAGGCGCTTTACAAAGTGAAACACATGTACGTCTACGAGTTGTGCTGTTAAATAAGCTATCATTGAAGCAGCCGTTGCTCCAAAAGTAAGGCGCCGGATAGAAAAAAATGTAAAATCAGGACTGGTTACCGGTGGCAGGCCTGTAAGTGGATTCATCTCCGGAACGGGTGGTAATATTCCTCCAATCCAGATAATAAAGAGCACCCACAGGTTAATGATGAGGCCTGTCCAAACCACCATCGAAGCCCGTTTTTTGCCATAAAGTTCACTAATGAAGTCAGTGCATAAAAAAGTTACAGGATAAGGTAGTACACCTACAAAAATTTTAAAAGGAATAAGAAAGTTACCCACTTTGAATGAAAAATCTAGCAGACGTGAAATGCCTAATATATTGAGCATGGCCAGAGAACCCAAAAAAATACCGGCCAAAACAATAAACACAAATTCCTGCCTTTTCTCATAATTTACTCCTTCTTCCGGAACAGCTGGGTTAAACATTGTTTTAATACTTTGTTCGTTTATACTTGATTGTAGCTTATTTATAATCATTCAAAAATAAACATAAAAACCATTCGTTTATCAAGAATAATCTCTGTATAACAAGGCTAATTGTCAATACGTCAAAAAAATAATTTTAAGGTTTATAATTTTATTACATTTGAAAAAAGCATTTTAGTAACGCATTTCATATTGTTTTGGTTAATTTTATACTAACCAAACAATTTCAGAACATCGCAATAGCAATTCTTACCATGAAATTTGACAACGATATATTTATCTCATATAAATCCTCCGACGATCAGTACGACGATATGTACTCTCTGTGGATTTCTGAATTTATCCAGCATACAGAAGCGCTCCTTCAAAAGTATTTCCATTATAGCCCGAAGATTATCTTAAGTGATAACCTGCCTGAGTCTCAGGCTGAAAAATTAATTGAAAATACGGCTCTCTATATTCCGATATTATCAACCGAGACATTAACCTCCGATTATAATAATGAGCTCGAACTTATACGCAAAGCATTAATCAATACCGGGTTTAACGATAACCCAGCTGAAAGGGTATTACTTGCTTATCGGTCATGCCTTTCTACAGATTTAGTTCCTGAATTTTTACGTGGTGCCGAAGAGTTTGACTTTTGTAAATTACAGGCGGAATACTTTTTTAAAAATGAAGTGACAGACGATGAGGTTAAGGAGTTGTTCTGGATGAATATGGTTAACCTTGCCTATCGGATTTTCGAAAAACTGCAAAAACTTAAAATTCAAACTGAAATACCTTCAGAAAAGGCACCTTCAGTTTATCTAGTTCCGGCCACACCGGATAAAAAATTGCTCCGGATGCAGATTGCTGTGGAATTAAAACATGCCGGTTTTAACGTTTTGCCTGAGGAAGAGTTTGATGTTAACCTGCTCAATGCTAAAAAGATTATCAAAGAAAAGCTAAATGAATGCGTGGCCTACGTGCAATTAGCCGGCGAAAAATATGGTGAAGTACCCCAGGATTCAAACTATTCTTTGCAAGATATTCACTTACGCACCGTTACGGAGCATAATAATGATCTTGAAAAGAGTGGAGAACAAAGAATTCCGCAGGTGTTTTACATTCTCCCGGGCTTGCGTACCCACGATGAGACGCAGGCTAAATTTATTGCTCATGTAAGGGAAAATGCCCAAATATACCAAAACACTGAGTTGTATGAAGGAAGTTTTGTGCGCTTCAGATCTTTTTGCTCGCACCTTGGAAGCAGAATTATCGCAAACGCCCAAACGGTGTCTTCTGGAGAGAAGAAGGTTTATGTGGCATCGCCAAAAATAAATGGAGAGTTACAATCTATAAAAAGTTTTTTTGATAATTTGCCCGGAGCGTATACTTTTCATGATGATAACAGCAATTCCGGTTACCTCCATCATTGGAATTTGTTAATGCAGAGTGATGTTGTAATGATTTATGCCAATGATGATAATAAGCTCTGGCTGGAGGCACGACTGGCTGAATTACAAAAACTTCAGGCATTTGGTAAAAATAATGGCATTACCAGTCATAAAGTGGTATATCTAGCTGGTAAACACGACATTCCCGGCGAATTAATTCCCATGAATGCAAAAATTATCCGCGATCCAAGTGGATTTAATGCAAAACATTTAAATTTTCTTGCAGGGTAGGTTTCTCATCTTTAACTCATGAAAGAAGAAAATAATCAAAATATAAAGGTCAGACGAAATCCCTACCCGGGATTCCGTAGTTTTACTTTCCGTGAAAGTTCATTATTTTTTGGCCGTGATCAGGAGATAAATTCCTGTTTAAAAACGCTTAGCAGAGACCATATTACCCTACTTAATGGCCCTTCCGGATCAGGGAAGACTTCGCTAATTCAGGCAGGTATCATTCCTGCTTTACATGCTGGATTATGGCATAAACCAGCAAACGAGGTGGCTATAATTCATACAAAACCAGGCATTGATCCAGTATTAAACCTGGCAAATGATGTGTTGACAGCCTTGAGGCCCGGCGACAAGGTGCACGCGCATGAAATTTCACTGGCTAAAGCTTTCATCAACCGCTCTGATTACGGACTCGCTGAACTTATCTCCAGGCAGGGACAAAAGTCAGATTACATTCTCATTATTGACGATTTTGATCAGCTCCTTAGGTATGCTGGAGAGAAAACAATGGACGAGCATGCTCAATCCTATATCAATCAGTTGCTAAAGGTAATTGAATCCGATCTTTCAATTTATGTAATGGTGGCTGTTAATCAGGAAAATGCATATTTTCTTAATCAGTTTGAAGGATTAATATCAGGCATTAATAACCATGTTGTGTTTCTTTCTCCACTAGACAGAGAGCATCTCAGGCACATCATAGAAATGCCATTAAGTGTTATGAGCTGCACAATGGATCCAACCTTAGTCAAAGAAATGCTGAATACATATGCGCGTTTTCCTGGCCAGCTTTCATTATTGCAGCATGCCCTAAACCGTTCTTTCTATTTCTCACTGAAGAGAAATGCTGCTTCAAAACAGATAGCCCGGGTAGATTATCTGGCCACAGGTGGTATTCCAGACAATATTGCCAAACATATTGAGGCCTTATACAGCAAAATGGATGAATCAAACCGGTTGCTGGCAAAGCGTCTGTTTAATTCTTTTGTGCATTATACCCCTTCCGGCAAGGAAACTTCTTATCCCGTAAAGGCAGCCTTTATTGCAGATATACTGGAGATCTCTTTAGAGAAATTAGCTTCACTGATTGATGTTTTCAATGATGAGGAAACTCAATTTATTTGGAAATCCGATGCTACAATTAAAGCCACAACATTGCTTAAACTGCAACATGATAATTTGATAAAACACTGGCCAAGACTAAAACATTGGACTGAGAGAGAAAAATATTCTGTTGATTTTTACAGAGAAATTTCAAAAAAATCGGCTGCCTTTCAGATTGGAAAAGGTCAACTATTGCACGGATTGGATTTACAACAGGCTTTGGACTGGAAACAAAAAGAAAACCCGAATGCTTCGTGGGCCCGTAGAATAAATCCCACGTTTGAACGCACCATGGTTTTTCTTGAAGAAAGCAAGAAGAAAGCCGATGAAAGTGCAGCAATTAAAGAGAAGGAATTAGAAGCAGTTGAAAAAAAGCAGAAAAGAAAATCTGTAATTATCCTTTTGGCTGGCATATTTGCTGTACTGCTTTTTGTCTTTTCTACCGTGCGGTTGGGAATTTCTTTGGCTAACGAAATAGCCGCAAAAAATGCACTTAAAGAAAGTAAAAGCGAATTGGCCATATCTATAAAAGAACGTGATGAGGCGCTTGAAAAAGCCCAGATAGCCCAACAGGCGCTTGTGGAAGCGGAACTTCAAAAAATCGTGGCTGAGAAACAAACCGTAATCTCAAGTGAGGAAAGAGAGCTGGCCCAGCTAAACGCCATGGAAGCTTTAAAAGTGCAGGAAGATGTGGTGAAAAATTTAAAGGAAACGGAAGAGCAAAAGGATCAGGCCATAGCAAGTGCGCGGCAGGCAGAGGTTGAAACACAAAAAGCAACCCGGCAAACGCAGGAGGCATATAAACGACGCATGCTTAGTATTTCAGAGAATATGGCAGTCAAATCCACACAAATCTCTAATCCGGAATTAAAAGGTTTACTTGCTTACCAGGCATACCAGTTCAATAAAGCGTATGGCGGCGAAAATTTTAATGCAGATATCTACCAGGGAATGCTGGACGCGCTTAAAGAACTCGACACTGATTTATACTCACGCTTATCGGGTCATCGGGGTGCTGTAAATGCAGTTGCATTCTCTAATTCAAGCAATACGTTTTACAGCGCCGGAACAGATGGCAAAGTATATAAATGGGATATGCAAGCCAATGGAAATAACAGAAAAGAAATCGTCAGTAATGATTTTATTAATCGGTCGCTGGCCGTGAGTGCTGACGGACGCTGGTTGGCAGTGGGTACAGCCGGTTCAATCATTCAGCTGTTCGATTTGAAGTCCGGAAGGTCGGCTCCCAGTATCTTGCAGGGACATAACGGTGTTGTGGGTTCTCTGGCTTTTACCCCCGATAATAATTTTCTTGTATCATCCGGAACAAATGACAGGACCATCCGCATGTGGAATCTGGGTAGTTTAAGCGGACAGGTAATCGCCAATACACCTTCAGCAGTGCGCTCACTGGCAGTTTCTGCAAATGGCCAGTACATTGCTGCCGGAACCAATGATGGTTCAGTTACATTTTATAACAAAAATGAAGGGTATGCAGAATCGCAATTTTTCCAGGACCCGGGTAATGCCGTTTATGCAGTAGCATTCAGTAATACCGGAAATTTAATTGCTGCCGGCGACAAAGAAGGGCGGCTAAGGGTATGGAACTACCTTACCGGAAAGGCCGTTCGTACCGGCAAAATACACAGTGCCCGTATTGTGGATATAAAGTTTAGTCCGGATGATCAGTTGCTCGCTACCTCAAGTTATGATGGTAATATTGCCATGTGGAATCCTTTGCAGCCAGGTTCATCACCCATTTTGCTCAGAGAGCACAGTGGATGGGTGCTTTCCGTTGCCTTCAGCCCCAATGGTAAACTTTTGGTTTCTTCGTCCGATAAGGGCAATATGATACTTACCTGGCCTACACGTACAGATTTTATGGCGGATGAATTTTGCGCCACATTAAGCAGAAATCTTACCCAAAACGAGTGGAACCAATATGTGGCGCCGGATATTCAGTACTCAAAAACCTGTACCAATTTAGCCGATACACAAAATGAAGATTAATTTATTCATATTTTTTAGTACAAGTATTCTCTTTTTTCAAACTGTAACTGCCCAACAGGGATGTAATCAGGCTCTGGATGCTGCACAGGAATTATTCACACAGGGCATTATTGAGGATATCCCACAATTGTTGATTCCATGTATTGATTCAGGATTTAATTCACAACAGCGTATCGAAGCATACCAGCTGCTGACACTCTCATACATTTTTGATGATAATCAAATTGCAGCTGAACGGGTTATGCTAGAATTCTTAAATCGTTATCCACAATACAAATTAAATGGAGATGAACCTTTTGAATTTACTCATTTATTTGAGCAGTTCAAAGTTATCCCGGCCTGGAGCATCGGTGGGGGAGCAGGCATGAACTTAAGCATGGTTAATGTCTCAGAGCCTTTTGGGGTTCATAATTTAAACCAGTCATCTGCTTCATTTGATTCTTATGGCACAGGCCTGAATGTTTCGTTCAGGGTACACCGCTATTTGGCCAATAACCTTGAGTGGATTGGTGAATTGCAGCTTAGGCAAAACAGGTTTACCTACAACAACACTACCTTTGATTTTTTACGAACCAGTTTTACCGAGAGGCAAACCGTTCTTGAATTACCTCTTTCCATTTCTTATACATTTTTCCAAACCTCAAATTTCCGGCCTTTTTTAAGACTTGGTATTGCTCCTGCTTTTACCCTCAGATCAATTGGGACCTTTGAAAATGAATACCTTGACAATAGCCATTTTGACCAAACCGGGGCCGATGTTGATATTTTAGATTTTCGAAACAGGTTTCACCTTAATGCAATTGCTGCAGGAGGCATACGCCTAAATTTGGGAGCAGGCTATCTGAATGTTGATGTCGCATATTATGCGGGAGCCTTTAATCAGGTTAATGAAGAAACACGTATGTCTGAAAGCAGTGAACCGCTTTTCCGGTATTTTTACATAGATGATGATTTTACACTAAACAACCTTGTTATTTCTGCATCATACGTGGTGCCGTTTTATAAAGCCAAAAAGCAATCTTCTCTTCCATGAAAAACCATTTACCATCAACATATCACTACATAGTTGCTTTGCTCGTCATTTTTGCCTTTACACAATGCGAGACTGAATCAGAAATTGGAGAAGGACAGGCAGAATCATTTATCAAATATTTCGGAAACTCATTTAATGATGTTGCCACAGATGTTGTGCTTACGCCACAGGGTGGATATGCCATTACGGGTACAACAACAAATGTGCTTAACGGTCTGGCTTTCGATACTGAGATATTTTTTATACTAACTGATCAGTTTGGGAATGCTGTTTCTCCTTTCAGGAAGTTTGGAACTCCATTTGATGATCAGGGAGGCATTGTTGAGCTGAATCCCAGCGGGGGTTATTATTTGTTTGCAACTATTAACGATACCGCTGCAAATGTTAATCCTAATACAAATTTAATTTTTGCAAGCCTTGATGAAAACGGAGCTTTAAACTGGTCCAGGCACTTTGGTGGAACTGCCGATGAACAGGCTGCATCAATGCGCGTACTTAACGATGGATCTATTATTTTAGGTGCCAGTACAGAAAGTTTTGGAAATGGACAACAAGATGCCTGGCTTATAAAAGTGGATGCTGCGGGTAATACCATATGGTCTGCTACTCATGGTGGAGTAGGAAATGATAAGATCAATGATGTAATTGTACTTGATAATGGCTATATTATTGCTGGAACCACCAACAGTTTTCCTGTGGCTAATGTCCAGGCCAATGTATTTTTAATTCGAACCAACAGTCTTGGCAAAGCAACAGAACTTAAAGTAATAGAGTCCGTAACTGCCCAGCACGTAGTTTCAATTCTTCCTTATCAAAATCAGATTGTTTTGCTCGGAAGTGAGTTTGGTGGGCAGGATATAAGAAGCCAGACATTTCTTATGTATGTAAATATTGATTTTACAGGGTCAGAAACAATCGTTTTTCCCGCACCGGAGGATGATTTTTTGCCAGGGAATTTTACACAGCGACAAAATGGAAATTTAATAATTGCCGGAACCAGAACCGACCAGTCTGACCAAAATATTATGTTGGCCGAATATACAGTTTCTGGCGAACAAGTTTTCAGAAATTTATTTGGCATACCTGGAATTGATCAGATAGGAACCAATGTTGCCCTTCATCCGGACGGAAGTATATTGATAACGGGAGCAAATGGTTTTGAAAACAATCTGATGGCAACATTAATCAAAACCCTGCCCGATGGTAATTTTTAAATCTTTAATAAACGCCGGCAGACAAAACCTTACAAAAATTAAAAACATGCGATATTTCCAACATACTTTTTTTACACTGATATTCATAAGTTTGGCAGTAAATATTGCTGTGGCGCAGACAGTAACAATTAGCAGTGGGGGTTTAACAGAGTTCAATATGAATGGTGCTATCATTAAAATTGAATTAACCGCAGAAACTTTCAATACCAACCTTATAGATGAAACACATTTCAAGCTTAATAATGCTCCAGCGAATACAGATATCAGCAATGTTTCATATATAAGTGCCACCCTTGCACAATTAGAATTAACGTATGACCAAACAGACTTTGATGCAAGCATTAATAACTTCAGCATTCTTGTTGATGGTTCTGTACTTTCAGGTGGCGGAGATATTACGAGTAACATGCTAACTATTACCGGTTTTGATGAAAGTCTTACTGCTGAGGCCTCACCTGCATTAACAGAGTTAAATTTAAACGGATCCATCATTACCCTCAAATTATCAGAAGACACTTTTAAAAACAGCAGTATTCTTGCTTCCAATCTTAGCCTTATCAATCAGCCGCCGAACGTATTGGTAGGTAGTGTTCAAAAAACGAGTGCAGTATCTGCCGAAATTACACTTTCATATGATGGTACTGATTTTGACATAGATTATAATGACCTCCGGATTGTTGTTGCCGGTAGTGAGTTGCAAAGTACTCACCCGCTTACAAGCAATGCACTTACAGTTTTAGCAGTGATTGAACCGGCATCGCTTAGCCTTACCACGCCAGCCGCTGTAACAGAAAGTTCTTTAAATGGACAGCTCCTGGAGTTAACCATCGTTAATGATCAGTTTGTTAATCATACCACACTGGTGCCCACAGATTTTATACTTAACAATGCCCCTGTCGGTACTTCAATTTCAGGAATATCCGGTTCTTCTCTCAATACAGCTGATATAACGCTGGCCTATAATAATACTGATTTTGATACAGATGTTTCAATGAGCATCAGTATCAAATCTGCAGCATTGCTGCAAAATGCTTCTAACCTCGTTTCTAATAATATTACGGTGCAGGCTGAAATAGAGCCGGTCATTGTCAATGTTTCCATTCCAAATGTTCCTATGAAAATAAATGATGTGGTTAATGTAGCAATCTCTACCTCCAATGATGGCGGAACACCATACACACTCACATCCGGGAACATAGGAGGATTTTCGCTCTTTAATCTGCAACGGGTCTCTGCTGCAAGCTATACAGCGAATTTTGTTGTTTCCTCTGGTGGCAATAATTACGCAGCCGCCGCATCCATACCAGTTAATGATATTGTTATCAGCAATGGGCAATACACAAGTGAGCCCTACAGCCAAAACATAGTTCAAAATAACGATCCTGTTGATGCAAAAAGGCCCGTGGTAAATTCTCTGTCTATTATATCGGGGAGTAAAAAAATTGGTGAAAGTCTTATCCTGATTGTTGATGCCGATGATGCAGGGTATGCCATTGATCCCTCCTCTACTGTAAATGATATCTCAATTTCTTCTGTTAACATGACTTTTACAGAAATTGGTTCCGGGAATTATACCATCACCTATACTGTTTCAGAAGGTGATAACGATGTGGCTCCCGGAGCATTGTCTGCTTCTGTGGTTTTGATAGATCCTGCCGGAAATAAAAGTCTTCCGTATACCAATATTGCAACCAACACAGTTTCAATAGATGCTAATTCTCCTGAAGTCCTGAGCATGACTGTTAACCCGGGGAATAAAGGTATAGGTGATCTGGTTGAGGTTACCATCAATACGGATGGTAATAATTATATGATCAATAGTGCATCTTCAATCAATGGCGTGCCCATTAGTTCACCACGGGTAAATTTCACACACCAAAGTGGAAATACCTACTTGTTGACTTACCTTGTAGACGAAGTGGACAACAGTGTGGCTGCAGGGAACTTACAGTTAAATCTTGTGTTAAACGACCAGGCGGGTAATACAAGTCAGGCATACACACAGCTGGAATCCAACACTGTAATTATATTTGCTACCTTGCCAACTGCCACTATAACTGGCGCTACATCTATTTGTGAAGGAGACAGTACCCAGCTTATTATTTCTCTTTCCGGAGTTGCTCCGTGGGACATAGTATTAAATGAGGGTGGCAGCCTGGTAGGTATTAACGGTATTGCTACTGCTGCTTATACACTTAAAGTAATAGCTGCCGAAACCATTAATTATTCAGTGGTAAGTGTTACCGACGCAAGCACCAATTCCAATACCGGTGAAGGCTCTGCCACCATTACGGTAAAAGAAAGGCCGGACGTTTCTTTTACAGGTTTAAATCCTACATACAGTGTTTCTGCTAATCCGGTTTTATTACAAGGTTCCCCTGCAGGAGGGAATTTCTCAGGTCCAGGTGTGCTCACTTCAAATAATACATTTTATCCTGCCATTGCAGGTATTGAAAATTCTCCTCACAGAATCATTTATTTCTATACTGATCCTGTAAATGGATGTTCTTCAAGCGCTGCACAGATGGTAAATGTTATTGATGCTGATGGAGATATTATTTTCCCAGAAAACAGGACCCATTTTTGTGGTTATGATGATACCCTGTTAATAACCGGAGTCAATTTGGCGGATGATATTGGGGAATTCGCTATTACCGGAGGTATTGGACTGGTGGACAACGGAGATAATACGGCCATTCTTGATCCATCTCTATTGGAGGATGGGGTATACAACATCTCTTACACGTATTTTGATGGAGATTTTCTTACACTTGAGGAGCAGATTGAAATTGAAATTTTACCTGAAGCACAAATATCGGGGATTTCAGGAGGGCATACGTGCACAAATGAGCCTGCTACCCAAATTACTGGCAATATTACAGGTGGTATATTTTCCGGAAAAGGAGTTACAGGTGATGCGATTAACGGCTTCTGGTATAATCCGGGTATACCGGATGCACCAGCAACGGATACGGTACGCTATCATTACGTTTCTACAGGTGGATGTGTGGCCAGCGATAATCGTATTGTCAATTTGTCACCGGCACCCAATTCAGCTTTTAGTGTGAATAATAATTGTTTGTCGGGAAGCATCAATGAACCAACACATTTTGTAAATCAAACAACCAGCAAGGAGGATGTCAGCACCTGGGCATGGGTGTTTGGTGATGTGAACAGCGGGCAAAATAATTTCAGCAATCTTGAATCACCTTCACATTTTTATAGTACAGCCGGAGCAAGGAATATAAGACTTACGGCGACTACCGTGAATAATTGCAGTGATTTACTTGACACAGTGATTACATTTGGAGATAAGCCAGTAGCTGATTTCACATGGGACAATGAATGTTATGATGATGAGATACCCATAAACTTCTCAAATCTTTCAACTTCAGTTAATGAAATTATTGAAAATGAATGGAGCTTTCCAGTTAACAATGACATTATAACATTTAACACGGATAGTTTTTCATACCTTTTCCCGCAACTTGAGTCGTATAATATCACACTGCAAGTGGAAACCAATAAAGGATGCCGCGATACAGTTTCCAGAACAATTTATTTACGCCCAAACATATTACTGGCGGAACAATCCTACCTTGAAAATTTTGAGGGTAATGCCACAGGCTGGGTTGATGCAGCCCTTCAGGGCTCGGTGGCAGAAAGCTGGACACTCGGACAACCCGCGGGCGATGTCATCAACAGGGCATCATCAGGTACGCAAGCCTGGTATACTTCTTTTTCCGGAACAGGAAACAGTGAACAATCTGTTGTAACCAGCCCCTGCTTTGATTTTTCTGATACAGAAAGGCCTTTTATAAGTCTTGACATATGGCGTGCATTTGACCGTAACCGTGACGGTACTTCACTCCAAACCTCAAGTGATGGTGGAAAATCATGGCAAACAATAGGTGCTGTTGGTGATGGTATAAACTGGTATAATTCCTTTGAAATAATTAACGGACCCGGAGGAAATGGTACAGGCTGGACGGGTGAGCCGGTTTTCAATCCTGATGACGAATGGAAAAATGCCAGATACAAGCTTGATATGCTTCGGGGTAAGAAAAATGTACGTTTCCGTGTAGCCTATGGTTCAGATGGGAACAGCCAGATAATTCGGGATGGTTTTGCTTTCGATGATTTTTATATAGGGGAACGTACGCAAAGAGTGTTAATCGAGTACTTTACCAATGAAGCCAGTCTTGCCAGCCTTGAGGCTGATGAAGCGGTAAATGAAATAACTGACGCTAATATAGCTGATGTGATGAATATTCAATATCATACGGCTTTTCCCGGATATGACCGATTTAATGTACAAAATCAATCTGATCCGGCAGTGCGTGTGCTATTTTATGGGGTTTCAAGCGTTCCGTATGCCATTACAAACGGAGGTTTCTATGGTCAGTCGTATAATTTTGCAGAAAGTGGTATTTTACAGAATGAAATTACCCGTCTGGCTTTAAGAGATGCTTTGTTTGATGTTTCTGTATCCGGGGAAATATCCGGAAATAACTTTAACGTAGGGGCTACTGTTACAGCCAATACAGCTCTGGAAAATGTAAATATGAATGTTTTTACAGCCATTCTCGAAAAATCTGTAGTGGCTGATGTTTCCGGACAAGGAGAGGTTATATTTGAGAATATTCTGAAAGACATTTTGCCTGATGCCGCTGGTTTTAACCTTAACCGGGACTGGAATGTAAAAGATACAGAGGATATTTCTTACTCATGGCCTCTTCAAAATACTGAAAACCCGGAAAATCTCGTTGCCGTGGTATTTATTCAGGATGAAATAACCCGTGAGATATACCAGGCCGGAACTTCAGAAAATATAATTTTTACCTCTTCTGAATATGAGGAATTTAATTCTTCCCCGAAAGATGAATTATCCTTTAATGTTTATCCAGTGCCTGCCAATGAAAGAATATATATAGACAACCCCCATACAAATGGTCAATTCACGCTTTCCATTTATACGCACACAGGTAAGTTGATGGAGGTGCGAAATGTATTTTTTAATCAATTGCCGGTGCAGGTTGATGTGGAACAATACAATGCCGGTGTTTATATCCTTAGGATGGAGGACTTGCAAGGCAAATATTTACCTTCAATGCATAAAATAATCATCACCAAATAAGGTGTGCAGAAAATCATATAAGAAGAAACTGTAAGTCAATTTATTTTTCAGCAAATCATAAACTGACCTCCGAAAGAATTCCCCGGGTTCAAAACCTGGGGGTTTTTTTATGAATTTTTATCACAGGCAAACATTATATAGAAGCTGGTTGTTAGGGATATGAAATGTAGATATTACCTGAAAGAAAACCCTGTTACTTGATAGGTAGAACACAAATTCAAAGCTTGTGGACTCATAAAAGGCGCAGTTTACTATTGTAAAATGAGCATTTTTTATCGCAAGCCTAACATAGGATTAGGAGCTTTCTTGCAATCGCTAAATACCAGCCATGATTACAGATGTTGATTTGCTATGGAATAGCTTATTGAAATTAAAAAATGACACTGAAACAAATGAAGATCAGATATCTTCATTTTGTGTATTCTATACCGCTAATTCCTTTGAGATAAAGATGAATTATCATCCAGCTATAAGCGATACTTCTTTTCTCTATATAAGCTTCAATGGTTTTGGTGGCAATGGTAAGTATACTGATAGCTGTACAGTGGACATCGATAAGGATGGTTTGCTGACTATGCATGAAAACACACTGTTTGGTATTAAAGCCTTTCGGATGTTACAGATCTACCT
>Ga0207419_1000372_pt1 | contig 38439 bp, 34 predicted proteins | sample ElkSloMetagenome_4_FD_184723 | JGI IMG/M metagenome (GOLD analysis project Ga0207419, IMG submission 184723) | Hot spring microbial communities from Elkhorn Slough, Monterey Bay, USA - MD2A (version 2) | ecosystem: Environmental > Aquatic > Marine > Intertidal zone > Estuary: Microbial mat ...
ATTCAACATTTTATTGAGCCGGCTTGAAAAATTATCCCTCCCCCCTCACCACCTCCCCCACTTCATTCCTGATTCTCCTGGCGTTGTAATCAATCACCTTGCTGCTGCCAATCGTTTCATGCCTAAAGAGTGTATATTTGTAATTAAGCTTCCTGACAAGAGCATTGTAAGCAGTGTTTCATATATAAGCCGAGCGCAGTTAAATCAACTTGATTTTATTACTATAACGGCGTTTGACCGAAAGTAAAAGTAGCAAAATAATGAAAAATATACTATTTGATTTTATATCAAAATACGTTTCTCTTACAGAAGATGAAAAGAACGCTATCACTTCTTTAGATATATTCCATTCTTTTAAAAAGGGGACGATATTACTTGAGGAAGGACAGAAATCAAATGATGGCTTTTTTGTTTTGAAAGGTTGCATACGAACCTACTATGTAATAGATGGAGATGAAAAAACAACCGCTTTTTACACAGAAATGGAAGGTTTGACCCCGCATTGTGTAATAAACAAAGCTCCCTCAGAGTATTTCATAAGCTGTGTAGAAGACACGATATTAACAGTTGCCAATCCGGATATGGAAGTAGAAATGTTCAGAAAATTTCCAAAGTTTGAAACCCTATGCAGAATATTATCTGAAGAGCTATTAGCTAAACAACAAATAGACTTTGACCATTTTAAAACTTCTTCTCCCGAACAAAGATACCTGAATTTACTAGAAAAAAGACCAGAGCTTATTCAGCGTATTCCACAGCATCAGTTAGCGAGTTATTTGGGTATAAAACCTCAGTCGTTGAGCAGAATAAGAGCAAGAATTTTCAGGAAGAGCAAAAGTTAAGTTTCTTTTCTTAACTTAAGTGAACGAGTTTAGGCAATTCCTCAATTTAACTTTGCATTATCATTTAACAAATAATATTTTTGATATGCAAAAGACTATTTTATTGTTTGCTTTGACCTTAATGATGGCAAGTACCGTAGAAATTAAAGCTCAATATGCCAAACAAGACAGTACATATAAACAGTATTTTATAGGCAGCACCTTATTTATGCTGGGTAATTTTTCCTCCGTAAACAGACCTGATTTCATTCAACTGAACCTTGGATATCGAATTACAGGAAAAGATGCTATTTCTCTGGAACTAAAAACCTGGAAATATTCTTGGCCTCTTGGCATTAATGCCTTTGTAAATAATGCATACGGAACACCTGCAGAAGAATTTCCAGGTTACATTCGTGAATATGGTTTCGCATTAGCTTACCAGCGATTTTTGTGGAAAGGTTTATATGCCGAACTTAATGTAATGAATGCCTGGCAAGCCTTTGTGAACGATGAGGGGAATAAAATTGACAATGGATTTCAGGTATTCAATACTTACCGAATTGGATATCACGTCAAACTATTGAAGGACAGGTTTTTCATTCAACCATCAATTGCTATTACTCACCGACCTTATCATACTACAATGCCCGATGGATTTAAACAGTTGGATGACAAATGGTCTAAATACCTCTTTGGTGAACCAGGACTGCATTTTGGATATAATTTTTAAAATTACGCTGACTATATGAAAGCTGTAATTTGTACAAAATATGGTTCTCCTGACGTTTTGCAAATTAAGGAAGTGGAAAAACCGATTATAAAAAATAATCAACTATTAATCAAAATAGTTTCTACCGCGGTAAATTCTGGAGATGTCAGGGTGAGATGTCTCGACGTTAGTGGCTTTTTGAAAATTGTAATGCGCTTGGTTATAGGAATTTCGAAACCAAGAAAACCCGTTTTGGGAACTGTATTTTCGGGGGTAGTTGAAGCCGTAGGAAAGAAAGTTTCCAAATTTAAAGTTGGTGATAAAGTATTCGGTATGACAGGTTTTAATTTTGGTACTTATGCCGAATATACTGCAATCAATCAAAATAGTAATGTACTTGAAATGCCCCGAAATGCCACTTTTGATGATGCAGTTTCCTTGATATTTGGTGGTCAAACAGCCATTTATTTTTTGAATAAAGCAAAGATAGCCGAAAAATCAACTCACAAAATTTTAATTATTGGCGCCACAGGTTCAGTAGGAACAGCAGCAATACAAATAGCAAAACACTACAAAGCTGATGTTACCACTGTATGCAGTTCAGCGGGATTTCAGCTTGTAAAAGGTTTAGGAGCATCTAATATTATTCTCTACGACAAAGAGGATTTTACCAAGCATACAAATAAATTTGACATTATCTTTGATGCAGTAGGAAAAACTAACAAAAAGGGATGCCAACACATGTTAAACGAAAATGGAGTTTACCAAAGTGTTAATGGTTCGGGATATGCTTCCGAAACTTTGCAACAGTTACGGCTATTAAAAGAATTATTTGAGCATGGTAAATTTGTAGCAATAATAGACAAAACCTTTCCAATGGACAAAATAATAGAAGCACATAGATACGTTGACACAGGAAGGAAGAAAGGCAATGTTGTGCTGAGAATTAGTAAATGAAAAGAAGGCAGGCGAGATATTACCAGCTGCCAGGCTTTAAATCCAATAGCAGTGCTGACTTTAAGGATTAAATCAAATGTGGATTAAACTTTTGTATCTTTACGCGGCGATAGTAAAAGCAGCGATAAAATTTATCCCATATGAAAACAAGAATATCAATTTTAATTTTAGTATTGATTGTTATTTGGAGTTGTAAAAAAGAAAGTCAAAAAACTACAGGGCAACTGGACACCCAAAATGAGACTTATAAGGGACCAATCATTGATGTACATATTCATGCTTACAACAACGAAACGGGTGGAATGATGTTTGGAATGGATCATCCTAATCCTCTCAAAAGTGAAACATATCGAGGAGTTAAAACACCCGAAGAACAAAAAACGGAAACTTTTAAAAAATTTTCAGATCATAATATTGTTCTTGCATTGACTTCTAATGGAGAACTTTGGGACGAGAATGAATCTGATAAAATTTTGATTAGCGGTAGAAACATGCCATTGGACAGTTTGAGAAAAATGGCAGAAAATGGAAAGCTTTCAGCCATTGGAGAGTTGAATCCTTTTTATGGAGGCATTACCGCAGAACATGAGAGTCAAAAGCCATATTTTGACCTTGCAGAGGAATTAAATTTACCTGTAGGATTTCATATTATGCCTGGAGGCCCACCAGGAGGAATATATAACTTGGGCATGGATAAGGTAAGAGTGAAAAATGCTAATCCAAAACAACTTGAAGAAGTTCTTGTGAGTCATCCGAAAATGAAAGTTTATATTATGCATGGCGGCTGGCCGTATCTTGAAGATATGAAAGCCATGATGTATGCGCATCCACAATTGTATATTGATATCGCTGCAATAGATTGGATTTTGCCGGTGGCGGAATTCCATAATTTTCTAAAAGGTCTAACTGACGCTGGGTTTGGAAAAAGAATTATGTTTGGAAGTGACCAAATGGTTTGGCCTGAAACAATTGACATTGCCATTGATGCTGTTAATTCAGCTAACTTTTTGACCTTAAAACAAAAAGAAGATATTTTCTTTAATAATGCCGCAAGGTTTTTGAATTTGTCAGAGGAAAAAATAAAAGAATATAAATCGGAATGAATAGCAGCATAGCAGCAATAAGCTCACCAATGTTTAAAAGCAGATTTCGACTTTCGGGATCATAAGAAATTTTACTTAGTTCCTGATTTTTTTAAATCTTTCACAATAATTAATTAGTTAGAGTAGAAATTGTAGCAAAACCACAATGGTTTTAATCTGCATATCCTGTGGAAAGTATTACCTTCTTTGCAATTAAAAAAGTAGGGTAGACGAAAACACCACAAGCAACGGGGCAAACTGGAATCCCTGCTGAGCAAGTTTGTTAATAAAGTGTATTTTTTCTATATCTTGCCTCAATGCAGAAAAATCCGTCTTACAATTTAATAAGTTATACCACGTGAAATGAAATATTAGCTGGATTATAATTTTTATATCAACCCTTTTAGTCGTGGCTCATTTTAGTCCAGCGAACTAATCCCTACAGGTTAGATGTTTATTTTCAGAAAAAAAATAGGTATAAATACTTTAGATTTGCATAAAATATTACCTATACCTTTGTAAATCAGCTTCATTTGATAATTTAGCACTTAAATATTCAAAATTAATGGGGATACTGATTCCACTCGTAATTGTTGTCATTTGTTGTATTATTATCTGGAGAGCCAGTGATGGATTTGCCGCTGCTTCAAATTTTATTGGCCGGCATTTGTCAGAAGGGGTGCGTGGTGCTACCATCAATGCTATAGCAAGCTCTCTTCCTGAAGTTTTCACTTCCATATTTTTTCTTTTTTATCTAAAAGATACCGATGGGTTTTCCGGCAGTATAGGCACTACCGCCGGTAGTGCAATATTCAATAGCATGATCATACCCGCCTTTGCTATTTTAACGGTTGTATTTTCCGGCTTAGCCAAAAAAATAAATGTAAGTAGAAAGGTCTACCTGAGAGACGGGATATCTTTAATAGTGGCGGAAGTTATTTTTATCATGCTGATTACAGGTCAAAATTTGTATTGGTACCATGGCTTTATTTTGGTGGTAGTTTATTTCATATATTTAATTTATATGATCACATCTATGCCCAAGGGGGATAAAACACAAGCCATTGTACACGAAGACTTTATCAGACACGACTTACATGAAACCAATTGGTGGTTTGGTTTTTTAACATTTGACTTCGAACGCGTAATTATTGGCAAACGTAAAGAAATGTCTAATAAATTGGCGTGGCCTCTATTGATAGTATCCACCTTTGCCATTGCTACTGTTTGTTTGTTGCTAGTACAGGCATGTGAGTGGCTAGGCAATTACCGATATACTATTCCTTATTTAGGCGAATTTTATGGCTTGGGCATTCCTATCTTATTTGTTGCTGTAATTTTAGCCGCGATGGCCTCCAGTATACCCGATACTATCATTTCCATGAAAGATGCTCGCAGGGGAAATTATGATGATGCCGTTTCCAACGCTTTGGGTAGCAATATTTTCGACATATGCTTTGCCATGGGTTTTCCATTATTTATTTATACGTTAGTTCATGGTCCCATCCATATGACACCCGAAGTCATGGCATTAAGTGCTGAATTACGCATGCTTCTTTTAATATTGACCATCTTCACCGTTCTTATTTACATTTGGGGCAATGGTTTGGGAAAAATCAAGGCATTTTTATTACTGTTGCTTTACTGCGTTTTTACTATTTACGTAGTAGGGATAAGCCAAGGCAATGAATATGCCCTTAAGATTTCAGAAGTTCTCAATGTGATGGTAAGTTGGTTTAATATTTTCTAAAGGTCACCTGTGCATGTTTGGATCTCAAAAATTTTGGCTAATTTGTCATAAAACTTTTAAACAAAACAAGGTAAAATTACAATAGGTACACCAGCTCCACAATTTGAGTTAATTGTCTTTATAACTTATCATGATGCTCGTATAGCCTCCACAGGGTTTTGTCGGGCAGCTTTGATGGCGGGCATAATTCCGGCAATAACGCCAATACCCGTGGCTAGAAAAAACCCAATCAACATATTCTGTAAGCTAAGAATAATTTCCATGCTGCCCAGAGAAGCAAATGAGATCAGGTAAACAAAAAAGACTCCTATTCCTCCTCCCAAAAGACTGAGAATAATAGCTTCGAAGAGAAATTGAAACAAGATAAAATAGTTCTTTGCACCAAGCGATTTTTGAATTCCTATTATAGGTATGCGTTCTCGTACCGATACGAACATAATATTAGCAATACCAAAACCGCCAACCAGGATAGAAAATCCACCAATTACCCAGCCTGCAATACTTACGATAGCAAACACGCCGCTTATTTCATTGGCTATAGCTTCTGCTCGATTTACTGCAAAGTCATCATCTTCTTTTGGTTTAAGTCCTCTTATTCTTCTCATCATGCCCCTTACCTCCGATTCAAGATTTAGCAGTCCTTGATCTTGTTCTAAACCTTTAATAGTAATGGTAGATCCCACGCCATTTCTAGCGCCCGTGTAGTATAGCTTTTCAAATGACTTGTAAGGTATATAGCACGATTCATCATTACTTTGTATACCTAACAAGCTTTCTCCCTCCTCTTCTAATATTCCTATAACTATATATTTTAATCCCTTTATTTTTACTACCTTACCTATAGGAGAGGAAGATGGGAATAGTGCCTGTGCAATGTCGTATCCTAGTATGACAACATTTCTTCCATTCTCTGTTTCGGTTACCGAAAAATATCGTCCATTGCTAATGTTCAAGTCGTATACTTCACTATGCGAATGAGAAACACCAAATAGGGTATTGTCTCCCAGGCTATTAGATTTGTGTTTAATAGTAATGCCACCTCTTGTAGAAAATATGGTAACACTTTGTGCATTCTCTAAATTGGTCGATATTATCTCAAATTCTGAATAAGTAGGTTCAGGTCTATTTAAAAAATCCCACCAGCGATAAACACCATCTTCCGGTAGGTAGGGCCATTTGTCTATGCTTAGGTTATTGGCTCCTAAAAACGAGAACGAGCCTTTAATGCTTGTTTCCAAAGAGTCTACCAAAGTAAGTACCGCTATTATGGCAAATATTCCAAAGGTGACTCCTAGCAAAGAAAGTAAAGTACGAAAGATATTACTTTTCATTGAAGCCAGAGCAAATTTTATACTTTCAAAAGTAAGTTTAATGAATATCATATAGGTTTTTTATTTCCAAACGAAATGCCTAAAAGTTAGGCAAAATTTTTGTAACTTTGCACCTCGATTTTTGAAAATGTTTCTAAACATAATCGAAAGCACCAAAATATTAATTTAATACCGTAATATTAAATATGAAATTATCAGCATTCAAGTTTGATTTACCATCCGGTCTTATTTCTTTATATCCGGCAGAAAACAGGGATGAGTCTCGCCTGATGGTTATTCACAAAGATACAGGAAAGATAGAACACAAAGTATTCAAAGACATGATAGATTACTTTGGAGAAGATGATGTGATGGTTCTCAACAATACCAAAGTTTTCCCTGCTCGTCTTTATGGCAATAAAGAAAAAACCGGTGCTAAAATTGAAGTATTCTTATTAAGAGAATTAAACGCGGGTATGCATCTGTGGGATGTATTGGTAGATCCGGCGCGTAAGATCAGAGTGGGAAACAAACTTTATTTTGGTGAAGGTGAACTTGTTGCTGAAGTAATAGATAACACAACCAGCCGTGGAAGAACCATTCGATTTTTATACGATGGTGATAGCACCGACTTTTATAACATGATCGATACGCTGGGCGAAACCCCGCTGCCGAGAATTATCATGGATAAGCGAAAAACCAACGAACAGGATAGAGAACGATATCAAACAATATTTGCTGAGCATATTGGTGCAGTAGCTGCTCCTACCGCGGGTTTGCACTTTACTAAGCAATTAATGAAACGCTTGGAAATAAAAGGCACCCACATCACACCCATCACTTTACATATCGGGCTGGGTACTTTTAGGCCTGTAGATGTGGAAGACCTAACCAAACACAAGATGGATTCTGAAAACTATAGTGTGGGCGAAGAAACTGCAGATATAGTTAATCAAGCGCTGGAGAATAAAAAACGTATTTGTGCTGTAGGTACTACTACCATGCGAGCGCTAGAATCTTCAGTATCTGCTACCAATCGGTTGAAAGGTAATGAAGGATGGACCGATAAGTTTATTTTCCCTCCTTACGAGTTCAAAATTTGTTCAGGCTTAATATCTAACTTTCATTTACCGGAATCAACTCTTTTAATGATGTCTGCAGCATTTGGTGGTTACGAGCTTATCATGCATGCTTATCAAGAAGCCATTAAAGAAAAATACAAATTTTATAGCTATGGCGATGCCATGTTGATCCTGGATTAGTTTATTTATCAAGCTGATTATAAATAAATCATAATATTTTATCATAGGATTGGTTATATAAGTAACGATTTGATAATCAAACAGATAAAACGGGTTAGGTGTAATATACTAAGCTGTTTTATAGCTTTTTTGATAAAAAATTGTCTTTTTTCTCGAAAAAAGTTGATCAGTATATAAACTTTTTAATTTTTTTCGTTTAAATTAGTGATAAAATTTGTGTAAAAACTTTAACCTCATGAAGAAAAAATTAATTGCTTTATTATTTGGTGGCTTTTTGTTAACGGCTTCTTGTGTACAGTATACTTGTCCTACTTACACTAAAGATACCATTGACAAAGAAAAAAACACAGAAGAAGTTAGAAGTTAAAAAAGATCAATTGTTATTTATGATTGATAACAGCAGAATTTTAAACAGGAAATTCTGCTGTTTTTTTATGCCCTATTTTTACGGTAGGTAAAAATCAAAATTCAAATCATTCATACATTTAAAATGACCCTTGGGGCACTTCTTATACCCAATTTTAGAACAGGGCCTGCAATTAATCTTATTATTTTCAAATACTGTAAACTTGGTAAGGTAAGGATACATGCCGAAATGCGGTGTGGTATTGCCCCAAATTGAAAATATCTGTTTTTTAAAAGCAGCTGCGATGTGCATCAACCCGGTATCATGAGTAAAAACATAGTTTGCGTTTTTTAGCAATGAAGCTGATTGGTTGAGATTAAACTTGCCACACCCATTAAAAATTTTGGTTTTTGTAAAATCATTTTCAACCCGGAAAAACTCTTCCAAAGTATCTCCAATTTTTGCATCTTCCTTGCCCCCCAGTACTACCACCGGCTTATTGATCATATGAGCCAACTGAATTATTTTTTTTGTGGGTAGTTGTTTTGTAGCATATTTGGCACCTACTACCAGGGCTACATATTCTTCCCTAAACTCTTCCGGAAGCCACTCGAGGTCTACCTCATCTTTATCAGGAATGAAATAATCAAGCCCCTTAAAGTCATTTGTTACTCCCAAAGGTTTTACAGTATCCAAATATCTGTCTACTATATGTATATTAGGAAGAATATTTCTTTTAAAATTTACGTAAACCCATTTTTCAAAGTTTAATTTATTAAAGCTATGAGCTTTAATGCCCAATCTTTTTTTGATAATAAGAGTACGTAAGTTATGGTGTAGGTCAATAATTAAATCATATTGCTCATTTTTCAACTGATTTATCAATTCATTGAGGCTGTCTTTGAGTAAGAGTAATTTATCAATATAAGGGTTTTCTTGTAAAATGCCAGCATATGATTCACGAGTACAGTAATGTACTTCTACCTCTTTTAATTGAGTTTTAAGAACCCTTGGCACTGGTGTGGTAAGCACTATATCTCCTATACTGGAGAAACGTAATATCAATATTTTTTTCTTCATTTGTTAAGATTGAATTGCAAAAGTAGCGGATTAGGGCTTAATTGTTACCTAAAAACTATTACATTAAAAACTTGATTACATCATTTGTTCTCGATAACCGGAAATAAAAGAAAATTAAGTAACTTTCCGTTTTCATCTTTGGAATAATAGTTGCTAATAATACTTCAATAAAAATTTAAAGATTATGAACAGGAAAAATTATATAATGTCGATATTGGTGACTCTCGCGTTAGTCACAACATCATCAGTAAAAGCTCAGGTCATTTTCAAATTAAACAATGAGAAAAGTAGCATGAGTATAGATGGAACCAGCACACTGCACGACTGGAGTAGTACGGTAAATGAGCTAGAGGGGCAATTTGAAATGCCGGGTAGTGTGGCCAAAAAGCTAGAAAACGGAGGTGCTATAGAGAAAGTAACCATTTATGCAGTAGTAAAAAGTATAGAAAGCGGGCGCGGTAGCACAATGGATAATCGAACCCACAAGGCACTAAAAGCTGATGAGCATCCTAAAGTGAAGTTTGAATTAAATCAGGGGTCTATTGATCAATTAAGAGGCAACGAATTTGTAGTAAATGCTAAAGGTAATCTAAGCCTGGCAGGAAGTAGTAAGCCAATTATAATGGAAGTAATAGGTAAAAAAATTGACGACAATTCTTTTAAATTCAGCGGCAGTAAGTCAATAGATATGACTGAATATAAAGTTGAACCTCCTACTGCTATGTTTGGCCAAATAGAGGCTGGAAAAGATGTAACCATTAATTTCGACTTGGTTTTTACACGTTAAATAAGGAAAAAACCATTTAAATTGGCCAATAGATATTTATAAATGTATTATTTTTGAGATATAAGAGGGATTTTGTTTATGAAATATTTTATCAAAGCAATAATAGCAATAATGGTTATTCCGGCTATGCTTAATGCACAGGGTAAAGAGAAGCCATTTTTGCAAGAGATAGAAGGAACTGATGTCACATTTGACATGATTTACATACCTGGTGGCGAGTACAAAATGGGAGCCGAAGAGGGGGCAGTATTCTTTGAAGAAGACCAATCGCCCGTTCACACCGTGAAAGTTGATCCTTTTTATATGCTGAAACATGAAATCACCTGGGATCAATTTGAGGCGTATTTAAATGAAAATAAAGATTTAGTTTCGAAAGGCGGAGATGCTGATGCGGTAGCTAAACCCAGCCCTCCATACGAAGATCCAAGTTTCGGTATGGGAAAATATGGGTATCCTGCAGGAAGCATGACACAATATTCCGCACTTCAATTTTGCAAATGGCTTACCACCGTTACCGGAAGGTTTTACCGATTGCCTACGGAAGCCGAATGGGAGTATGCTTGCCGTGCTGGTACTGAAACAGCTTATTATTTTGGAGACGAAGTAGAAGACCTAGATACACATGGCTGGTACTACGACAACAGCCAATATCAATATCATAAAGTTATGCAAAAAGATCCTAACCCTTGGGGGCTTTACGATATGCATGGCAATGTAGCAGAGTGGACTTTAGACCAATATTTTGCCGATTATTATCAAGAGTTTACAGACGTACCTGTTGCTTCCAATCCATGGGCCAAACCGCAGGATTTGCATCCTCGTACAGTAAAGGGAGGGTCTTATGAACATGATCCTAATGATTGTACTTGTGCAGCAAGAATAGAATCTGACCCGGAAAGATGGAAAAGAAGAGACCCTCAAATACCAAAAAGTTTTTGGTGGAATACTGATTCGCCATTTGTTGGACTTAGAGTAGTAAGTCCTGTTGAGCAGCCAACAGCTGAGGAAATTGCGAAATTCTGGGCTGTCACATTAGATGAATAAAGTAATAAATTATAAACCCAAATGGAGTAATTATGAATAAGAATAATTTAAACAGAAGATCTTTTGTAAAAGGATCAGCAGCGGTAGTTGGAGGAATACTTGTAAACCCTTTGTCGGTTCAATCAAGTGCCTATGTAGCCGCAAAAGATGAAATTAAAGTGGCATTAGTAGGCTGTGGTGGACGTGGTACCGGTGCAGCCGTACAGGCGCTTAGTGTAAAACAGAACACCAAGTTGGTTGCTATGTGTGATGCTTTTGCCGATCGGTTAGAAAATAGCTACAATAATATTATAAAGCAAATCACCGATTCGGACAAAATAGATGTGCCGGACGATCATAAATTTACCGGGTTTGATGGTTATAAAAATGCTATAGACCTGGCCGATGTGGTAATTTTAACTACCCCTCCGGGCTTTCGTCCGTATCATTTTGAATATGCTATTGCCAATGATAAGCATGTGTTCATGGAAAAACCAGTGGCTACTGATGGCCCGGGCATTAGAAAAGTGCTGGAAGTAGCTGAAAAAGCCAAGCAAAAGAAATTAAATGTGGTGGTTGGTCTACAAAGGCACTATCATACCAAGTATCGCGAATTAATGGATCGCATACATGGTGGTGAAATTGGAGAAATAACCTCAGGTCAGGTATACTGGAATAGTGGCGGTGTTTGGACAAGAGAAAGACAACCCGACATGAACGAAATGGAATACCAAATGAGAAACTGGTATTATTTCAATTGGTTGTGTGGAGACCATATTGTAGAGCAACATATACACAATATTGATGTATTTAACTGGGCCAAGCAGGCCAATCCGGTAAGCGCGCAAGGCATGGGTGGCCGTGAAGTAAGAACTGGCCGCGAGCATGGTGAGATTTTTGACCATCATTATGTTGAATTTACTTACGAAGATGGTACCATGGCCAATAGCCAGTGTCGTCATATAAAAGGCTGCTGGAATAAAGTAGGAGAGCATATCGTGGGAACTAAAGGAAGAGCTGATAATACAGGCGCTATATATGACCTGAATGGAAAAATAACCTGGAAACATAGAGACAGAGATGATCCTAATCCATACCAACAAGAGCATGATGAGCTTTTCGCGGCTGTAGATAATGGAGATTATAAATATGCTGATGCTGAAAGAGGTGCACATGCCACGTTATCGGCCATACTGGGTAGAATGGCTACTTACTCCGGGCAGGTAGTAACCTGGGACGAAGCTTTAAACAGTGACTTGCAACTTATGCCTGATGAATCGGAATGGGGATGGGAAGCAGCACCTCCGGTATTGCCGTTGCCAGATGGATCGTATCCTATACCGGTGCCTGGTCAAACGAAAGCATTTTAATCAATTAATAATAATAAAGTAATTAAAAGGTGGTAACAGTGCCACCTTTTTGTTTTACGTATGAGCCAATTTTTCTTTTTAAATGATGAAATAGTACCAGCAGACAAAGCCACAATCGGTATTACAGATATTTCGATCCTGCGAGGTTTTGCCATCTTTGATTTTTTCAGAACGGTCAAATTCAAGCCATTGCTGATGGATGGCTATCTGCAAAGGTTTATCAATTCGGCGAAAATGATGGAACTGCCATTAAATTATCATCAAAAGGATTTGGAAAACATAATCCATCAATTGATTGAAAAGAACGAGATGGCTGAAGCAGGGGTTAGGTTGGTGCTTACCGGTGGATATTCCGAGAATGCATTTTTGCCGTCTGATCCTAATTTTATGATCTTGATCGAACCTGTAAAGCTGCCTCCCCGAGAGTGGTTTGAGAATGGAATTAAATTACTTACACATCATTATCAAAGAGAATGGAGCCAGATCAAAACCACCAATTATTTAACTTCTGTTAAACTTGCCCCGCTTTGCCGGCAAAAAAAAGCAGTAGATGTGCTATACCATTACCAGGGGCAACTGCGTGAAGTATCAAGAAGTAATGTGTTTTTAATAAAAAATGGCGTTATTGCTACACCAGCTGAGGGTGTTTTGCTGGGTATTACCCGGGCAAAAGTGATACAGCTAGCCAAACAACATTATAAGGTAGAAGAGCGGGCCATAAGTATGGAAGAAGTATTTGAGGCAGATGAAGTTTTCATGACCGGAACTACTAAAAAAGTTTTGCCTGTAGTACAACTGGATGAAAAAATAATTGCTAACGGCAAGCCAGGTGTCATTAGCAATCATTTGGTTAGTTTATTTAATGAATTTGAGCAACAATATATAGCAAATATTGGCTAATACTCTGATTATTTGTTATTAGAAGCATTCGGCTCCTTCTTTTTGGTTTTGCCTGTTTTTAATTCTTCTTTTAATGTATTTATTTCTTTTTGCATTTCTTCTTTTTGCTCTTTTAGCTCTTTCTCCATGCTTTTTATTTCGGTCACGTCAGTTTGTACACCCAGCAGGCCTATTTTTTCATCCCCGCTTATTTTAAATGGCATTTTTAAAGTGTCTAGAATGCGGATTTTACCCTCTTGATCCTTAAATATTTCTTCCGGGATACGTTGAGGCTTACCAGTTTCTATTATTTCTAATTCAACTTTTCTGTATGCTGAGGCATCTTCAAAACTGAAAAAGTCAAAATCTGTAGTGCCTAGTAATTTATCAACCGTTGTATTATAGGCATTGGCAACTGCCTGATTGAGCAAAATTAATCGTCCTTCATGATCTTTCAGGAAAATCTTGCCTGGCACATTATCGATTACCCGCATCAGCATATTTTTATAATCTTCTATTTTGGCAATCATTTCTTTATTTTTCCGCTCTTCTTCTATTTTCAGTCTTTCTACTTGTTCGTGGGTGGCAGAAAGTTCTTCCATATTTTGCCGCATTTCTTCTTCCTGCGTACGAAGTTGCTCTGCTTGCTCCTGCGTTTCGGAAAGCAATTTTACCGTTTGCTCATTAATACGCACATTGCTAATAGTAGAGGCAATGCTTTCAGCAATAGTTTCTAAAAATTCAACTTCATGCTTATGAAATTTATTAAAGGAAGCTATTTCCATTACCCCATATATTTTATCATTAAATTTCATGGGAACTATAATCAAACTTCTGGGAGGCGCATCTCCTAGTCCTGAAGTTATTTTAATATAATCATCTGGAATATCGACCATATGAATAGTTTCTTGTTCCAAAAATGCCTGTCCTACCAAACCGCTACCTGGTTTTATGATGTCTTCCACGTATTTATGCCTTCCAAATGCATAAGTACCTATGCGACTAAGTACATGTTCCTGCTCGTTTTCTGCATCTTCCTGTATTACATAAATAGCACCTTGATTGCCTTCAATATATTTTACTAATCCTGAAATGATACTGAACCCAAAATCTTGAATATCATCTGATTGTTTCCGCAAAATGTCGCCAAATTTAGCATATCCCTCGTTGGACCAATTTCTCTTTTGGCTTTCCTCGTCTACCTTAAGGAGCTGATCACGCATGTTAATTAATGCGTTGCCCAATATATCGTCTTCACTGGAAGGTTGATAATTATCTTCAAATTTTCCTTGCCCTATATTTAAGGCAAAGTTGCTGGCCGTTCTTAGGTTATCTACAAGCTTGTTTGCCTGGGTAATCAATTCATCAAACTCGTTACCGGTGGGTTGAATATTCTCAGGAAGCTTACCTTTCGATAAGTTTTGCATTAGCTTGGTGGGTTTTTTAAGAGATTTGATCAATGATTTTCTAATGTAAAATCCAAAAACCAATGCAAAAATAATGGCTGAAACTACAAAAATAATGTTGAGCCGATTCTGAACTTTTACTGAATTGATGGTATTTCCTATTGTCTGGGTAAGCAATTCTTGTTGGACTTGTTGCAAATTTTCTAATGTTGCCAAAGTAGTAGCGGCTTGTGTTGCTTCTGGTGCACTGGTAAGCTCCCGCAATGCAAGCATAAGCGTATCCACATCGTATTTAAAATCCTGATCATCTAAATTGATCATTAGCTCTTGCAAGGTGTTCACCTGCGTATTCAAGTTATCCACTGTTTCTCCGGAAGCAATTTCTTGCAGTGAATAGTCTATTTTTTCTAATTGTAATGCCAACGAGGTATGAATTTCATTGATGGCTTGTAAGTCTTTATTTATATTTTTGTTACTGAAAAAGTTAATAAAAAATACAAATAGCAGCAAAATGATGATACAGAACACAAGTACCATCAATTGGTTTTTAATCTCGTTTAGCTTTAAATTTTTCAATCGGTTCATAACTAGCGACATTCGGATTGTTTAAATTAAATTGCAACCTAGCTAATTTTAATTAAATCATGTTGTTTAACTGTATTGAAAACATTTTCATGTAAGATATTGGGTAATTAATTGATTATATATCATCAATCGATAGATTGGATGCAAAGGGATACGTAGAATAGCAAAATATTTTCAAAGAAATTATTTTTTAATGAGTCAATCATGATTGTGCCAAGTTCTTTTGATGTAATAAAATGTAGCAATATCAAAATAACATGCCTATTTCATAAAATTTGGGTAAATTAGACATTTCAAATTAATTTATTTCTAAGCCATTAAAATCGTAATTAACTCTTATCTACAGGAGTATCTAGCATTTTATGACTTAATTAAAAAACAATATAATTCCAAATCATGATTAATCATTTTAAGTTTTTATTCATTATTTTCATTGTAATTGCTTCATGCACACCTGAAAAAGTAGAAGTTAATTTGTTTAAGGGATTTCAGAATCCACCGGCAGAAGCACGCCCTTTTGTACGTTGGTGGTGGAATGGCAATCAATTGCAGTCAGAAGAAATCAAAAGACAAATAGAATTGCTGCACGATGCTGGTATAGGCGGGGTTGAAATTAATCCTATTGCCATGGCGGCAGAAAATCCGGATATCGGGGTAGAGTCGCTGGAGTGGTTGAGCCCTGAATGGAATAATATGATCAAAATTGCCAGTGAAGAGGTGAAGTCGCGTGGCATGATTGCCGACTTGATCGTGGGCTCGGGCTGGCCTTTTGGAGGTGAGTTTTTAAAAACAGACGATATGATACAGCGAATATTGGTAGAACATATCGCTTTATCAGGCCCTGAAACATTTACGCGTGATAGTACTAAAATGATTATGGAGGTTGTAGAAACGCATCGCGATCACGGCCAAATTGAAGTTAGCAATGAGCTCATGTTTATCAAACTTGTACCTAAGCAAGCATCCGGATTGGCAGAAGTACGAAACTTAATCAACGCTTTTACCAATGGTAAATTGAGCTTTGATGTACCTGAAGGTAATTATGAATTAGTGTTTGGCCTTCGTCAGGTGGGCCATAGAGGAGTGCAACTTGGCGCGAAAGGTGCAGCGGGGCCTGTTATGGATCATTTTGACGCCAAGGTAGTAAAAGATTACCTGGCCCGGCTTAAAAAAATTGAAGAAGATACGGGAATTCCGCTGTCGGAATTGGTAAGGGCTTTATTTTGTGATTCTATCGAATTAGCCGGTGCCAACTGGGCCGATGGTTTTGCAGAAATATTTGAGCAAACCTATGGCTATTCCGTGCAGCCTTATCTGCCATTTATATTTTATCAGCCATACCAAGGTTATCAAAACAACCAATATGCTGCCAATTTTCAAGAAGAATTGAGCAGGATAAGATATGATTATAATAAGCTGTTAGTAAAAATATTTCTGGACAATTTCACCAGAACATTCCATCAGTTCTGTCAGGAAAACAACCTGCTAAGTCGATATCAAGCGTACGGCACTCCTTTTCTAATGGATATGTTGGAAGGATATATGATCCCTGACATACCGGAAAGTAATAATTGGATGTTTTCGGCTGACATGAGCACGCCTGAATGGAAACGAAACATAGGTCACGGATATATGGTATGGAACATGTACACTGCTGCCGGAGGGCATTTAGCCGGAAGAAATATTATCAGTACCGAGGCTATGACCAATACCAAAAAAGTATTTCAGCTCACGCTGGAAGATATCAAGCAAGCCGATGACATGAACTTTATTACCGGAATTAATCATTCGGTTTTGCATGGGTACAATTATTCTCCTGAAGCGGCCGGCTTCCCTGGTTGGATCAGATTTGGCGGTTATTTTAATGAACAAAATACCTGGTGGCCCTATTTTCATCATTGGACTAGTTATAACGCGCGGATAAGTTATGTAATGCAGCATTCTGAGCCAGTAAAGCAATTGGCCGTGGTAGGTCCTGTGGCTGATCTTTGGAGCAATAGGGGACTTATTAGGGTGCCTTTTCATATGGAACCCTGGTATTTGCACGAGCTTTGGGAATCTGCCAGTCAGCTGGGAAGCTCGGTAGAATATATTAATGAGCGCATTATAAGAGAAGCAGATAAAAGTAATGCCACCATTGAGTTCGGACCCATGCAGTATAAAGCATTGGTATTGGCCAGCGTAGGTTCCATTGAGTTGGAAACTGCTGAGGCGATAGCGCAATACGTAGATAATGGTGGAAAATTGGTAATAGTGGACAGCTTGCCCAAAAGAGACCCCCGCTACAATGTGCCGGATGATAATGATGCCAAAATTACCGCAATATTTCAATCGCTAACAGATAATACCGAGCAAGTATTTTACGTGGAAGCCCCCAAAAATAGTGACGAATTATTGAATTGGACCAGGGATTTGTTTTTAGCTGCACAGCTTCCTAAAGATTTGGAAATTGCTAATCCCGATCAGGACGTGTATCAAACACATCAAAAAACCGACAATGAAGAAATATTTTTCTTTACCAATACTCATCGTTTAGATGAAGCTAAGTTGCAGTTGAAGTTTAACTCAACGGCCAAAAATTTATGGTGTTGGAATCCGGAAGATGGTAGTAAAAAGTTGCTGAAAAAATTACCGGACAATGGAGCGGTAAGCTTGCAATTTGCTCCGCTAGAATCAATGTTGATAATTATAAATGATGAAGAAGGAGAAAAGATTGAAGAAAAAATAGTAGCAGAGGAAAATGCACAAACTATTGATGGCCCATGGCAACTTACTTTGCAACATAAAGATGGTAGTACAGCAAGCCTACAAACTGACCAATTGATAGATTTTAGTACTGCTGCCGATACACTGCTAAAGCAGTTCGCGGGTACTGCTATTTACAAAAATACGATCGATCCTGAAGATGAATATACCATACTAGATCTAGGAGATGTTAACCGCTCTGTATCGGAGGTTTATCTAAATGGCGAAAAAGTAGGGGAGCAATGGTATGGCCAGCATCGATATGACTTAAGTGAAAAGCTGCAATCGGGAGAAAATCAATTGGAAATAAGAATTATTACGGTTTTATCTAATTATACAAGAACATTGAAAAACAACCCTGTAGCTATGCGCTGGGGAAGCCATGAACTAATAGAAGCTGGAATGGAAGGGCCTGTACAATTGCTGAAAACAAGTAATTAATTAATATTTATAAAAAAAGCAAGTGACGGCATATTGCTGATTTTTATTGGCGGTGCTATTTTTTCTAATTACCGGTAAATATCGGCCATTTACCGATTTTGCATTGTGGTTCAGAATTCGAACTACTACTTTTGAATAAAAAAAGATATGGAACAACGACGAAAAACTGGTAATCGCCATTTAATTATTGGATTAATAATAATAAGTGTAGGTGTAATATGGCTGCTAAATAAATTGAATCTTATTCCCCTTTGGTTTGATGATGTATTTATTTCCTGGGGTAGTATATTCATTGCTATTGGACTGGTAGCTTTGTTTAATCGAGGCAACAAGCTTCCGGGTATTATTTTCATTGTTTTAGGTACTGCTTTTATTTTATCCAATTTGGGTATGTGGTGGTTTAATTATGATTTAGTGTGGCCGGTATTGATTATTCTTATAGGTTTGGCAGTATTATTTCGAAATAGAATGGGGCCTTCTCGAGATGCCAACGGTGCTACGATAGAAGATAACGACCCGGATTTTTTTGAAATAACCTCCGTTTTCGGTGGTGGTGAAAAAATCATCACCAGTCAAAGCCTTAAGGGCGGACAATGCACGGCAGTTTTCGGAGGTAGTGAAATTAACCTTGTAAATGCACAAGTTTCAGAATACCATGATACGGTAATAGATATTTTCGCAATATTTGGAGGAGTAACTATCATAGTGCCTGCCGACTGGGAAATAATAAATGATGTTCAAACCATTTTAGGGGGCTACAGCGACAAAAGAGCAGTAAGCGGACGCACCAATCCATCTAAAAGAGTTTATTTGCGCGGTACTGTTATTTTTGGTGGGGGAGAAATAAAGTCTTACAAATAATGATGAAATGGTAAATCCATTAATTAGTAAGCAAAAGCCCTTTTTAATTTATTTAATGCTATGGAGTTTCATTGTAGTACTCCATAGCATTTTTGTTTACCAATATTTTTCTGCCACAGCTTGGCAAATTGCGCTGCTCGATGCCGCTATTTTTAATTTTGTATTTTCCATCATGGGCATTGGTATATGGTATGCTGTAGCCTATAACAATTTTGAGAATCGCAATTTTATATCCCTTTTATTAATTCAATTAGTAATCGGGTTTGTATTTATTATCTGCTGGTTTTGGTTGTCTTTTGCTTTGCTCAAGCTCATTTTATCTACCCAATCAGCATATATTGCCTTAATAAAAAGTACCCTTTCATGGAGGCTGCTAGTGGGTTTTTTTTATTTTATAATTCTGGTGTTAATATTTTACACAATCATAAATTATCAATCACTGCAAATAAGAAAAGCCAACGAAGCTGAATTGCGGCATCTAATTAATGAAGCCGAATTAAGCAATTTGAAATCGCAATTGAACCCGCACTTCATCTTCAATAGCCTCAATTCAATTAGCGCTCTTACTATTTCTCAACCAAAGCAAGCTAGGGACATGATTATCAAGCTATCCGATTTTTTACGTTATTCGCTACGTGCTGAAAATAAAGAGCAGCTGGTTACTTTGCAGGAAGAACTGGAAAATATAGAAAAATACCTGTCCATTGAAAAGATTCGATTTGGTGATCGTTTGCAAGTATCAAAAAATATTGCCGTGCAACCCGAACATTTCAAAATCCCAACATTTATTTTACAGCCAATTTTTGAAAACGCTATCAAGCATGGCGTGTATGAAAGTCTGGAGCCTGTTATCATCAAGATATCGGTAGCGAATGATAATAATTGGTTGTTAATAAAAGTATGCAATAATTTTGATCCTGATGGTATGGTGCATAAGGGAGCGGGAATCGGGATACCTAATATCCGAAACCGCCTGAAGCTGATTTATGGAAATCCTGATTTGTTGAATATTAAAAGTGAGGAAAATAGCTATGAAGTAGCATTGGTATTACCCCAAGATTTAAAAACATGATAAAAGCTGTTATAATAGATGACGAAAAATTAGCGACGGAAATTATTCAGAATTATTTGCAAGCATTTGCCAATAAAATTGAAATTAAAGCTATCTGTCATAATGGGTTTGATGGGTATAAAGCAATTCAGCAATACCAACCAGGCTTAATTTTTTTAGACATTCAAATGCCTAAGCTTACAGGATTTGAATTACTGGAATTAATGGAAGAACCACCCTTAATTATATTTACCACGGCCTACGATCAATTTGCACTAAAGGCATTTGAGCAAAACGCCGTGGATTATCTTCTTAAGCCATTTTCGCAGGAGCGATTTGAGCAGGCGGTTAATAAAGCTTTGCAAATAAATCAAAAGGAAGAAAATTCCAATTTGCAAAAATTGCAACAAGATGTGCAGGAAGATAAGCAACTACTTGAAAGGGTAGTGGTAAAAACAGGGCATAAAATAGAAATTTTGAAGCTAAGCCAGGTTCATTATTTTAAAGCAGAAGATGATTACGTGAGTATAGTGGCTGAAAAAGGTAAATTTTTAAAGCAAGCCACCATGAAATATTACGAGAGGCATTTGCCCCCCAACGAATTCGTACGCGTTCATCGTTCTTACCTGGTAAACGTGTCACTGATTAGCCAGGTAGAGCCAATGGAAAAATCAAGTCATTTGGTAAAATTGAGAAGTGGTGAAAAATTACCGGTAAGTAAATCTGGCTATCAAAAGCTGAAGGAGTTGCTTGGCTGGTAATATTATCTTGCTAATGGACTTACGACAAATAAAGTATATTTGATATTAGGATAAATAATATTTAAGAGAATAATAGGAACAATATGAACCTTACTTTATCAAAAGTTTCCAAAACTTATGCTAAAAATAAGCATGCCAATAAAAACGTCGACCTGGTATGCAAACCGGGAATTTTTGGTTTGCTTGGACCAAATGGAGCGGGCAAAACTACCCTGATGAAAATAATTGCCACCGTGCAAAAGCCCAGCAAAGGCACTGTGAGGCTAAATGATGTGGATATTGTGAATAATCCGGAAGTTATGCGGGAAAAATTGGGCTACTTACCTCAAATGTTTGGCACCTACGATCACCTCACTGGAAGGGAATTTCTGGCATATGTGGCCGCTTTAAAAGGACTGTCTGGTAAAATAATGAAGCAAAGAATTGACAGCGTTCTTGCCGAATTGAATTTGAGCGAGGTAGCTGGCAAGAAAATATTAACCTACTCGGGTGGAATGAAACAACGTATTGGTATTGCTCAAGCTATTTTAAACGATCCTAAAATTCTCATTTTCGACGAACCCACTGTTGGACTCGATCCCGAAGAGCGGGTAAGGTTTAGAAACCTGATCAGCGAACTGGCTCAGGATAGCATAGTGCTTCTTTCTACCCACATCGTTTCCGATGTCGATTCGGTGGCCGATCAGGTTTTGATCATGAAGCAGGGAGAAATTATCCGCCAGGGTACTCAAAAAGCTATTGTAGAGCAGACAGTGAGATACATTTATGAAGTAGAGCAAACGCCCGAATTATCTTCAACTATTCCGGAGCACCGGATTATTAACACCATGCGAAAACAAAATAAAATGGTTGTCCGCTATTGGCAGGAGGAACCGGATGCTAATCTTTCGGCCCACACACCTACTTTAGAAGATACTTATCTTGTACTGAGCAAAAGTAAGGTATGAAAAACTTGATATACATCGTGAGGCTCGACGTATTGCGTAGGGTAAGAAAATACAATTTCCTGGTGGCACTGGCGGTGAGCTTGGCTTTTTCATCTGTGCTGATTCCTGGTGAAGATGCTAACTATGTGACCTTACGCATCGGGGATGGTTTTATAGGTTATAACAATAGCGCCTGGATTGGTTTGGTAAATGCTTCTATGTCTATTCTCATTTTAGCCATGGTAGGATTTTTCTACATTCATGGCAGCATTTATCAGGATTACCGCCACAAGGTGAGCAACTTATTGGCTGCTTATCCTATCTCCAACAAGTATTATCTTTTTATAAAAGTACTGAGCAATACCTGCATACTTCTAATAATTGCCACTATAATACTGGTAGGCGTTTCTGTAAAAGATTTGCTTGTGCCAGGCAATTATCCTTTTGTCTTGTCAGATTTGATCGTTCCGTTTCTGGTATTTGTATTACCGTCAAGCTTTATCATTTCCAGCGTGGCCGTGGCCTTCGAGGTTTTGCTACGTAGAAAAATTGTAATTCAACAGGTGTTGTACTTTTTTACATTACAGTTGCTTTCAGTCTTTTCTATCAGTGGTTATCGTTACGACTTTTATGGCTTGGGTTACATTGGCACTAATCTTACCCGTGCATTTGCTCATCAGGTGCCTTTGGAAGGTGGAAATAGCCTGATGTCGATTGGCTTTTTATTTTCTGAAAATATTGATAAAAAATATGTTTTGCTAGATGGAATTGCTTATGATTTTGATTTTTTATTCAGTCGTTTTATTTGGGTTTTAATCTTTGCAATGGTAATATGGGGTTTGTCGTACCTCTTCAATCGATTTCAATACGCGGCCAAAGGCAGCAAGGAGAAATGGAAGCGGAAAAAAGATTGGAAAACCGCTTCTTCAGAAAGAAGTAAAATTTTGCCGCTAAAATCTTTGCCTACTTTTACACCTTCAACTTCCAACCTGCCATTACTAGTTTCAGAAATAAAAATGATTGTAAGAAATCAGAATGTCTTTATCTTATTGCTGGTTGTCATCGGTTTAATATTGCAGGCCAGGTTAGAACTTCAATACGTTATTAACATGGTAGTGCCAGTAGTATGGTTTTTACAGGTAAACCATGTGGCCGCCCTTTTCAGCAAAGAATATGAAAGCGCTACCGATAGCTATTTTTTCGTGACTTATCAATCTTCAAGGCGGTTGTTTTTACTGCAGTTTTTTATTGGTGTCATGTTTTTGTGCTTGCTAGCTTTACCGGCTTTCGTGGTAAGTATTTTGCAAGGGTACCCCGGTGCAGCTTTCAGTCTACTATTAGCCGCCTTTGTAGTTATTTCTTTGTCTGCTTTTTTTGGTGTGCTTACTCAGCAGCGTAGGCTATCGGAGATCATTTTATTCGTGCTTACTTATCTTAGCGTGAGTGATATTCCATTGCTGGATTTTCTCAATTGGCATATTACTGGTACCATAACACTCGTGATAATTGTGGCAAGTTTTTCTATTCTAGGCGTGATAGCATTTTTCAGAAGGCCGGCATAAAGAGTAAGGTAATGGTTTTTAATAGAAAAGGGAGGCAGGCATAATATTCATATTTATACCTCCCTCTTTTAAATTTATCAATTTTAATATCTCGGATTATTATCCATCTTTTCTTTTTTAAATTTCTTTACTTTTTTCACTATCCAAATGATTAAAACTACAGCAATAATAGTTATTATAATTATTGCCCAAAATCCAAATTCAAGCACACCTTCAAAAAATTCTCCAAGCGTGGTTTGTAAGAAGATAGCCAGATAAAAAATGTAATTAAGCATAGTACATTAAGTTTAAAAAATTAAAAATTTCTTTAGTTTTTTAACTGCTACCATTGATCATTGTTAATCCTGGGTGGCTAAGTATTTATTTTGATCTTGCATCTCTGGTATTTAATTGGCATATTGAGATCAATATTTGTATTACAGGTCTATATACTTTGTGAATTTGACATCTAATGTATATTTGCACTGAAATTGATTGTTTATGAATACATCCATTATTACTGATAATCTGCTGTCTCCTCCCATTTTATTCTTCTTTTTGGGCTTAATAGCAAGATGGATAAAATCGGATTTAGAATTTCCACCTGCTATTTCAAAATTTTTATCCTTGTACTTGCTATTTTCTATCGGTTTGAAAGGTGGCGGCGAATTGGCTCATAGTGGTTTTGGTGGTGATGTTTTATCAGCACTTGGTTTGGCTATGCTCATGGCAGTAATTGTGCCTTTGTATAGTTTTTTTGTATTGAGAACCCGATTTGATATTTACAATGCGGGAGCTTTGGCTGCTACTTATGGCTCCATTAGTGCAGTTACATTTGTAACGGCAGTGGCTTTTTTGCAAGCCATTGATCTGGAATATGGCGGATTTATGGTGGCAGCAATGGCGCTTATGGAGTCGCCGGCACTAATTATTGGGGTAATTCTGATCCGATTTTATGATAAGGAAAATAAAAATGGCAATATAGGAGAGGTTGTCAAAGAAGCTCTTACCAATGGTTCGGTGGTTTTAATTTTGGGTGCTTTAATAATTGGAACTGTTATCCCTAGTGCTCAAATGGTAGATATTGAGCCTTTTACTCAAAATCTATTCAAAGGTATTCTTACATTTTTCTTACTCGATATGGGGTTACTGGCTGGCAAGCGCATAAGCGGGTTGCGACAAGCAGGGTGGGTGGTATTAGTATTTGGCATTGTTGCTCCTTTGTTTCACGCAGCTATAGCGCTGCTTTTTGGTTTGCTTGGCGGCCTTTCGCCAGGCAATGTTTTTTTATTGATGGTATTGGCTGCAAGCGCTAGTTATATTGCTGTACCGGCAGCTTTGCGAATGGCGGTTCCACAAGCCAACGCTGGTATTTATGTGAGTATGTCATTGGCTGTAACTTTTCCGTTCAATATTGTATTAGGAATTCCTATATATTATTATTTTGTAACCCAATTTATTTAACATGAAGCCCATAAAGAGAATTGATATTGTGATTAACGCGGTGGAAAAAGAGCACCTTTATCAACTTTTGCAAAAGCAAGGCATGAATAATTTCACGCTTTTTGAGGAAGTAAAGGGTCGTGGGGACAGAGGATGGCAAGATGGATCGGGGCTTACAGAAAGCTTTAAGAATGTAAGTGTAATGCTAGCCTGTGAACAGGAAGATTTTGATAATATAAAGGAACCCTTACGTATTTTTTTGAAAAAAGTAGGTGGTATTTGTCTTGTAAGTGATGCTCAGTGGCTTACCCATTAGCCTTAGGGTAAGCAGGCAACTGATTTACAAAATCATACTTTTTCAAAGTATGTTCTATCTTACAACAAAAGTGCTGTTTGCCATTGGTTACTACCAGGTAATTTGATTTTAAATTGAGATTGTACGTGGCGGCCTGAGCAAATGTTTCCTGGCTAAGCTTTACACTGGCAGCTTTACATTCTACCAGCATAAATGGTTCGCCAGTTTGATCAAATACCACAATATCAAACCTCTTGCTTAAATTGTTGTAAATTATTTCCCTCTCTACCTGTATCATCGATTTAGGATAATGCTGATGATTGATTAGATAATTTATAAAATGTTGCCTAACCCACTCCTCAGGAGTAAGAATCACGTATTTTTTTCTTATTAGATCAAATATTTCGTATTGTTTCTCTTTTTGCTTTAACTTGTAACTATAGTCTGGCAAATTGAGTTTTTCAAATGTTGGCATAGTGGCAAAGTTGGGGATAATTTTGAAATAGGAAAAGTAGTCATTAGGATTGGCTGATGAATCACGCTAAAAAAGTAAAATAAAATGATTCTATATGAAATTTTGTAGATTATAAATGTTTGCTTTGACATTAGTAATAAAGATAAACCTCTCTGATTTCTCAACCACCCTCTTATTCCTATAGTCGTCAAGCTAAGATTTAATAGGCCCGAAGGGTCGTTAATTTGTAGCGCAGGGTGCAGCCCTTTGCTATAAATTGTATATCTCATAAGCCCCAAAGTGGGCGAAATCAAATGCCTCCATGGACTTATGAAAAAAGTGGCCTTAGAAGATTGCGCCCTTTCATAGCTTTGATATCTCTCTTATCTACCCAGGGTTTCACGCTTGGTTATTGATTACGCTCCTATGGAGCTTTATTGTATTTTATGTGATATTCTATTCTTAAACCCTTTAATTACTTTGAAAAAAAAATGAGTCAAATATACCTCGTGTCTTTAATTTTGTATTTTTACATTTTTAAAAGAAGATTCAATGCAGGTGCTTAAGACAGGGAGAAAATCGCTGTTTTGATTTTTAGATTTTTACAACCAGTTTTATCAGCAGATCGGGGATTATTTATGAGCGAGACGGTTACAATCATTTTCGTAATCACAATAATAATCATATTATTTTTTTTACTTTATCGAAACCTGGTAAGGCCTTCTCTTGGCTTTTTATTTGTAGTGCTTATTTTTACAATTACAGGTATTCTCAATACAAAGGATGTCTTGAGCGGTTTTTCCAATCCCTCTATTGCCAGTATTTTATTGCTGATCTTGATAACAGCCGGTTTACGCAAAAATTTCAATATTGAGCAGTTGTTTGATTTTATTTTTTCCCAATCCCGCACTTACAAAGGCTTCCTTATTCGCATGATGAGCCAGGTGGCATTTCTTTCCACGTTTATAAACAACACTCCCGTGGTAGCGCTTATGACTCCTTATGTGTTTAACTGGGGCAAAAACAATCGCATTGCTCCTAGTAAGCTATTGATACCATTGTCTTATGCTACCATCATGGGTGGAATGATTACTCTGATAGGTACTTCTACAACTTTGGTGCTCAATGGTTTTTTAATTGACTTCAATTTGCCGGGACTCAATCCATTTTACCTTCTTTGTATCGGAGTAACTGTTACAATTACCGGTATATTTTTCCTGGCCAATTTTGGTTACAAGTTGCTGCCCAAATACAGCGACTCTATTCAAAGCTTTAAAGATAAACAAAGAGAATACTTATTGGAGGCTAAAATTTCTGTTTCCGCTAAAATTGTAAATAAAACAATTGTTGACGCGGGATTACGAAACTTGAAAGGTGTGTACCTGGTAGAAATCATTCGTAAAAACAGAGTGATTTCTCCCGTAGAGCCAGCAGAAATTGTAGAACAGGATGATGTGCTGATCTTTGCCGGTGACACGCAAAATATTGTTGATCTGATAAAGAAAGGCTATGGGCTAATGCTACCAGATGAAGCAAATCACGCCATCAATGGCAACAGTAAAGTAGATGTAGTGGAGGCAGTAGTGAGTAACAACAGCAGTTTAATTGGAAAGACTGTAAAGGAAGGTAACTTTCGTGAAAGGTATGACGCTGCTATTGTGGCCGTTCATCGCAATGGTGAAAAACTGCGGGGGAAAATAGGGGAAATCAAATTAAATAGTGGTGATCTATTACTTCTTTATGCCGGTAGCGACTTTATCAATCGTGCAGATATTTACAGAGATATTTATGTTGTGTCTAAACTAAGGGAAATCACGAAGCCCGGCAAAAAGAAATTTTATGCGCTAGGGCTGAGTTTAGTAGCAGCTATTGTTTTATTGATTTTGGGCAAGATGTCTCTTTTTTCATCACTGCTCATTATATTTTCAATTATGGCAGCATTTAATCTAATTAATTTACAGGATGTAAAACGAGAACTTGATTTAAACTTGATCGCCATCTTGGTATTTTCGTTGGCCATAGGCCAAGCAATAATTAAAACAGGAACGGGTAATTTATTGGGCAATTATCTTTTAGAAGCGCTCCAGCCGTTTGGGATGATTGCTGTATTGGTGGGATTATTATTAATAACTACTCTACTTACTTCTTTTATTACCAATGTTGGGGCAATATCTATTGCTTTTCCATTGGCATATGCCATTGCCCAAAATTTACAAATCGATGGAAGCCCACTTTATCTGGGTATAGCTTATGCAGCCTCCGCAGCATTTCTCACCCCCATTGGTTATCAAACTAACCTGATAGTCTATGGTCCTGGAGGTTATAATTTTAAAGATTTTTTCAATGTTGGCCTACCGGTTACTTTCATCTACTTATTTGTAGTTACTATAATGCTTATATTGCTTTATCATGAGGTTTTTCTACCTCAGCTCACTTCTTCTTTATAAAAAATTGAGGCGATTGATAAACATTTCTTTGTAAGAAGCACCAATGGGAATTATTTTTTCTCCAATCAAAATAGAGTTATCTTCTATTGAATTTACATTGAATACATTGATGATATAAGAACGATGAACCCTGGAAAACATGCTGGTTGGCAATCGGTTTTCAATACCTTTCATCGTATAGTGTACTATGTGTTTTTTGCTTTTGGTATGAAATATTACATAATCTGCTAGTGCTTCTACATACATAATATTCTCAATATCAAGTCTAATTAGCTTAGAGTCAGAGCGTACATAAATGTCATGATGCTTTTCATTTTGCCGTTGCAAGTTTTCAATATTTTTCTTCACCTTGCTTGCCGACATTAAAAAACGACTGTATTCAATTGGTTTTACCAGGTAGTCAGTTACTTGTTTTTCAAAAGCTTCTACCGCATATTCCTGAGCCGAGGTGATCATCACGATCTGATAATCCTCTTCCAAAGTTTTTATAAGGTCCATGCCGGTCATTTCAGGCATTTGAATATCAAGAAAAATCACATCTGTATTTCCTTCTTTCAGTAGGTTGCTGGCATCGATCGCACTTGTACATTCATATTTTAATGCTAGGAAGTTGGTTTTTTCAATGTATCGCTTGATGATTGTTCTGGACATATCATCATCATCTACTACCATGCAATTTAAATTCATAACTGGTTGTGTTAATTTTAAATTATATCAGCTTCAATATTAGGCATTTATGTACATCTTTTTTTTCTGCTTTTTAGCTTAATATCGAGTATGTAAGCTTTTGCTCAAATTCGCTAATTTTGCCTATGCAAAAGAAACTTATATTAGCATCACAATCCCCCCGGCGAAAAGAGCTACTACAACATGCTGGTTATCAATTTTCTACGATAAGTTTACAGGTCGATGAAAGCTATCCAACCCATTTATTACCTACGCAGGTAGCAACTTATTTGGCTCAGAAAAAAGCAGCGGCTTTGCAACCCGGGTTGAAAGAAAATGAGGTGGCCATCACCGCCGATACAACGGTGGTATTGGATAACCAATTATTGGAAAAAGCAGCCGATTTGAATCAAGCCCGCGACTTTTTAAACCAGCTTTCAGGTAAAACGCATCAGGTAATTACCGGCGTCACTGTGTTTGACAATCAGCAACAAAAAACACTTGTGAGCGAAACGAAAGTGATCTTTAAGAACCTAAGCCAGGGAATGATTGAATATTACCTACAAAACTTTAAACCGCTGGACAAGGCCGGGGCTTATGGCATACAAGAATGGATAGGCCTTGTAGGAATTGAAAAAATAGAAGGCTCCTATCATAACGTGGTGGGCTTACCAGTAAGTAAATTGTATGATGTTTTAGCCGGGTTTAATATATTTCCTCAAATGGATTAAACCTTTTTGGCATTTTGATTTCTAAAAGTAAAATGTGATCAAAATGAAAAAAATTATACTCACCGCTTTGGCTTTTGTATTTTGCCTTGATGTAGTCTACGCTCAGCAAATTCCTGAATTGACTTATCAGAAAAATTATGAACCTGGTACCTATGATGTTAATGATCTGTTTATGGGTGGTACGGAAATTTTGTGGCTTGTTCCCCATCAAGGTAAATTAATGGCAGGAGTTGGATACTGGCGCGATGAACCTGGCAGTGATCCGGCTTCGGGTGCCCAATTGTTGATAAAAGAATCGTCGAGTACTAATTGGAAAGTATTTAAAAACTTCGGCCTTCAATATTTAAGAGTGGATGCGCTGGCATCTTTACAACTCACAACCGATGCAGACGGTAATTCACTATCATCTCCCTTTCAATTTTTAGCAGTTGGCACCTCCGATCAATTGGCTCCATTTGAAACCAATGTCTGGATATACGATGATAATGAAGAGACTTGGCATAACACCATTTTGGGAAGCGATGCAGTTGCCAATCAAGCTTACGTGAGGCAGGTTTTTACTTATAAAGACAAGGTGACTGGAATTGATTATATCTTTGCGGCAACTGCTTCAGGCAAATTGTACAAGGGTACATATAGCAGTGGGGCCAATCACAAAATATTATGGGAAAGCACACCCGAATTAAATGCTGGCCCCAATAAAACACGCATACATAGCTTTACAGTAGCCAATGGCGACCTTTACATTTCAAGAGGAGTGGCGCCTACTAATCCGGGCGAAGGTGGTTTGTTTAGAAGAATTGATGGGGAAAATCCACAGTGGCACCACGTGTACGAGTGGGATCTGGCCAGAGCGGATGACAAACCGGGTATGCGGGGCATCACCGCGGTAGCAGACCCTGTCGGTGGTAGCCATCAGGTAATTATTGGGGCAGTAGAAAGTACCGGTACCATTCACCGGATAGATCCTGAAAACGATCATGTAGGTGTTATCGAATTCAATTTCAAAGATTATTTCATAGAACTATGGGGCTCATTAGGCGGAGGTGCTACATTAGCTGCATATAACGATATGTTGCCTGTAAAGCTGGCCAATGACCAAACTTCACATTTATTGGGATTATGGGTAAATCACCCTCAACGATCAATCGCCCCGTATAGCGGAAGTCGCTTTCTTGCTCGCTTTGCCGATGGTACTTATTCGTACCAAGAAATGTTTGATTATCAAAATCCTATTGCTCAGGGTCAAGAATTGAGAGGTTGCCGCACTATTGTTGCTTCTCCATTTTCCAATGAACCGGCTACTTGGTATTTCGGCGGTTACGATGCCGGTGGTGCCGGCAAAAAACATAATACTGCCTGGATTTACAAAGGGGCAGTGGAAAATAGATCTCCCGGCAAAGACTTGGAGATTTTTTCTAATATTCAATTTCAGCAGTTACCCGATGTAAATAAAAATCTGCAAAGCCTTGATATTTATGCACCAAAAAATAATGAAGAATCAATGCCGGTAATTTTATATGTGCATGGGGGTGGTTGGCACCAGGGCGACAAAGCCAACCTTTCTTTCAAGGCAGATTTTTTCACCCGTAATGGTTTTGTGTTCATTAGTACTAACTATCGCCTTTCACCATCTTGTCCGCCCTGCAGCGACGATATTCAACGACTCAAGCACCCGGCGCAGGTGCAAGATGTGGCCGCGGCTATCAGCTGGGTACATGAAAACATTGATCAGTACCAAGGCGACCCGGAGAAAATCATGTTGCTGGGACATTCTGCAGGAGGTCACCTGGTATCGCTGGTTTCTACTAATGAAAAATTTCTGCAGGCACAGGGACAGGATCTTGACGTTATCAAAGGAACAGTATCTTTAGATGCAGCGGCATTTGACATGAAGTTCATGATAGAAAATGGCAATGCCAGCCCGTTGTACCTCAATGCCTTTGGCAATGATGAAAATCTGTGGGCTGATGCTTCCCCAGCCTACCATACACAGCCTGGGAAAAGTATTGCCCCGTTTTTGCTGGTCCATCAAAGCCGTGAGTCACGAACATTAATCAATGAAGCCTTTGCCGATAGCCTGAAAAAGAACGGTCATGAAGTGGAATTGCTCAACCTGCCTTATTCCCATGAAGATATTAATCGTTTGCTAGGGGCTACCGACCAATCCTATAACACCAGGGTCTTAAACTTTTACCGCAAGCAAGCAGGAGTTCCTACTAATGTTGCTTCTGAGCATGGTATTTCGGATGAAATTTTTCTTTATCCCAATCCAGCGTCGGATGTATTGTATCTGAATGTTGCAGAACCTGTAATCGTGAAAGTGTACACGCCTACCGGTAAAATGAAGGAGCAAATAGTCACCGGCTCAGGAAAAATTAATGTATCCAACTGGCCCCGGGGATTGTATATTTTGCAGTTGGTGAATGATTGCTGTATAATAGAAACGCTAAAAGTTATATTAGAATGAACAAGTAACAATTATTCATACCCCACAATTTGATAGCTACTTTCTTTCATATACTGAAGTAGACGTTGTTCCATCATCATAGTTAAAAGTAAATTTTAATGTATTGTTGTCAATAAATTCATATTCTGTAGTCTCAGATTCGTCATCGTTTATCATTGTTAACATAGTTTCGGTGTAAGAATAAGTTCCTTCGGAATTTGCAGTTGGAGGACTATTTTGTTCGAAATAATCTTCTAGTTTATAAGTCATATCTTCATTAAATGTGATTGTTATTTTTCTGAAGTATCCATCAATTGTTCCAGAAATTTCCCAAATCCCAACAAATAAGTTATTGTTACTTGGGTTTACTTCCGCGTCATTATTGCATGAATATGCATGCATTAAAAAGGTAATTGAAAACAGGGTATATACTATCTTTTTTAACATTTTACCAAAAATTTAACGTGTGTATTAATTATTATATTTCCTAAATTATAACTTATTGTTTAACCACTTTATAAATATTTGTACCTTCGCCGGTATTTACATTCAAAAAATATAATCCATTGCTGAATTCAGTCATGTCTATAATCAAATGCTTGTTTAGCGGGGTATATACTTCTGGTGCAATATTTTTCAGCATTCTGCCAGACCCATCAAGCAATTCAATGTTGACCATATTCAGTTTTGTCGACTCGAATTGAATTTGTAATTTATCTGAAGTAGGATTTGGATAAACCCTGACATTAACATTTGCTTCTTCAGATATACTGGTTACCTTTAGTTCAATCTCAAAACTCCGAACCGCAACTTCCGTTCTTTCTCCACCTTCAGTTACTGCCATTACATGAATCAAGTATGATTCTCCTTCAGTTAGATCGCTAATGTCTGCTATAAAGTCAAGGTCAATTGATTGTGCAGGTACTGCTACAGGCGCAGATAGCGTATCAGAACGGAAATTACTTGTTGTGAAAAAATATTCAACTTTCACGATGTTGGATAATCTATTTTCTTTTATAAAGAATATTCTTTCCGACTTATTTCCCCAAACGCCATAAGCATTGCGAGGTCTAAAGCCGATGGTATGAAACCCGGGGCTTAATCCTTGAAGATCAGCCGTAAAGTCAATGGTTATCTCATTTTCAGGGTCGGTTACAGGCACCTCTATGCCATTGCCTAAGCCGGGATCATCACCAAAATAATATTCAAAGTAGTCGATATTTCTGGCTTCACCCTTGGGGGTTTGTTTAATAAATACCCGCTTGTAAGTATGCGACCATACACCTTCACTGTCTTTAAACCTGAAATATATGGTATGTATTCCATCAGCTAAGCTGTTTAGTTCACTGATACTAAAATCAATGGAAATATCAGTGGCCGGTGAAGGCATATCTATTGGCAGACCTTTGCCAAACTCCGGGTCTGAATTGAAAAAATATTCACCTTGTACTATATTTTGCGCCTGTGCAACCACGGAAAATACCATGATCGAGGCAAATGTTATCAATACCCTCATAAATTAAAATGAACTTACTTTAACATTTACATTCAAGCCTGTTTCTACAGTAGCGGCATCATCTACATTTAGGTTAGTAATGGCTGGCAGAGGGGGCAAACCGGATATCATGTAGGGATTGTTGCCTCCAAAAATCCCACAATCAACACCATCGAAACCGGCCCCCTTGGCTTGTGAATTTTCCGATAGCAAATATTTAGCATCCGGACTTTCTCCTCCTACAAAAAGGGCATCAATGTTGGATACGTTGGTATTGCCAGTGGTTGGCAATATGTTGTTAGTTGCTATGTTGTTTTCAATAAATTGGCTTTGTATTTCAATGGAGGCCGCACCATCAATAAAAATATTGTTGCGAAAATGATAAGCAGTAAATTCATAAGAATTTCCCATGAAGATATTGTTATTACACGACTGGATGGTGGATGTGTTAGGTATATCCATCCACGAGGTTACAATATTATTATTGAAATAGACATTATAAAATTTTGAACCAGTGGTTGCTCGAGCAAGACCACTGCAATAGTTTCCTGCGACAACTACCCCGTTAACATCATCTATTTGGACATAACCTCTAATATAGCAACGCTCAATAGAAATATTATTTACATATATATCAGGTCCATTTGAAGAAAATACATCAAAGTTAAGCCCTATTACCCTGGAACCTTCTGATCCAGGATTGAAAGTCAAACTCCCCAAACTTGCAGGTACCATTTGGGCTGACTTTTGATTGATGTTTAGAAAGTATCCCGGGCCAATGAAGGTCAATGGTTTGGTGCAGGTAATACTGGCGTAAGCAACTGTAGAACCTTCCACGTACAAGGTGTCAAAAGCTTGTACCGCGTTACTATTATGAGCCACATCCAGGTCCTGATAATCGGCTGTATCATCCTGATTATTTACCCGCCAGACGGTAGCCATAGATGAAGTACTTGCAATAAGTGTGATGATTGAAGCAAGGGTAATTAGTTTTTTCATATTATCCAATTATTTTAGTTATTGTAGGTTAAAACTATAAAGAAGTATAAATTATTCATGTATGATGCATACGAAAACGGTAAACTTTCTTATAAATCAATAGATTATTCTAATGAACTTTTAGGGTTCCTGTCAAATAATATCTACTAGTCTTCTTATTTTTCCATGTTCGTTATTGAAAATAATCATCTCCTATTTTTTATGGAAAATTATAAACACTTCTGTTAGAGCCAATTGAAAAATATCCTTAATTTTATGATGATATTTTTCCAAACCTAACATTTATATATGACTGATAGGGAACTTGAACTTGCCAATAAAATAATGATTGCCCATGAAAATGGAGATACCTCGAAATTTAATTTATGGTTGACTGAATTAAGCAATTCTTTAGATGATAATTATAAAAATAAAATTATCAATATCATCAGAAACAAATATACTTTTGCTTTTGAAGATAGGGAGGAGGGGGCAAAGGACCTTTACAGTGAGGCTTGTGTCATTTTTTTGCAAAATTTAAAGCGAGACATAAACTTGTTGGCAGACTTGAAGTATGAAAGTTACATGATAGGTATATGTAAAAATCTATATTTTGAAAAAACCAGAAAAACTCCCGTGAAAAATTATCAGGATGCCTATCAATTTGATAACAAGCTGGCAACACCAGAGGAAGAGGAAAACCCCTTTGAATCTGAACAAATACAAAGAAAGGTGGAGGATGCCCTAATAAGCTATTATGAATCAAACAAGATGATCGATTGCCTGAAAATATTGTATTACTCCTGGAAAAAGGAATATAAAAACCACGATATTGCCGCAATGATGAACATACAAACCGAAAATATTAAAGAGGCCTCCAGGCGGGTTTCTGTTATACAGCAGAATTGTATAAAAAAGGCCTGGAGAAATATTGGTTTGCTTCAAGAAATAAAAAAAGAATACAACATCAAAAAGAGAAATAAAATTTATTGGGGAAGAAATGCTTGAAATTAACAAAAAGAATAAGTTTCAGGTCATAGAGCAATATCTTAAGAATGAGCTGGATGATGACGCGAAAAAGATATTTGACCAAAAGTATGAAACTGAACCTGCATTCCGGGAGGAAGTAGAAGAATACCGCCTGGTAAGTCAAACCTTTCGTAACTTGACCGATGATGCTGTCTCAAGAATAGAAAAAATATTAATAGAGGAGCAAGAAGTAAACCATCAGCCAAAAAGAATGGTGCCCATCTGGAAAAACAAAACTTATCTAGCAGTAGCTGCCTCCATAGCTTTGTTATTAGTTTCCGGTATTGTATTTTTTGCCAATTATCATCAACAGCGTAATGAATTTGCTGAAAGTAAAGTGATAAACCAGTTCAAGAAGGAGATTATACCCGGCGAAAATTTAGGGTTTGCAGAATCGCCTGAAAAGGTTTCAGAAAAAATTAACGTGCAAATTATTGAAAATGAAAATTACCAGAACCATTACCAGTTCGTTAATGACACTTTAAAGTTATACCTTGAAGTAGCTGTGTCATCCGAAAATATTACCATTAAAAAACGAGCCCAGGATTATAGTCTTGACCTAAATGGTGAATTATATGAATTGGACAGGGGTTTTAATACAATTAGACCACTGCTCAAAGAAAATTAGGTCTATATATGAATTCGTGTGTAAGAACATAAACAGTACTCAAATAGTAAACCACTCCCTGTCCGCCTTCGGCAGACCTCCCCCTCCTTGATCAAGGAGGGGGAAAAGGACACCGCAGGTGGCCTAGGGGGTGGTTGAAATATCATAAAGTCCAGAATCTACAATTCATAAATTAAAATTACAGCCCACCTAAAGACATTTGTAAATAAATTAATTAGTACAATTACAATTGATTTATAATCCACAGAATCTCATATAGAACCAAATTTAGCATTAGCATCTAATCAATTAGCCTGAAAAACTGTAAGCTTGATAATCTTTCATGCTTGATATGAAGTATTAATCCGGTAGCAGACTTTTCTTTGTCCCAGTACAAAGCATAAACCTGACTGCCTGTACTTTCTATGATTTTTGTAGGCGTACCAAACCTCGATACTATTTTGGCAAGTTCTTCTCCCTCGTGAAACGGGAAATCATGCATGACCTGGCCACTAATTTCTAAAATGTTAAATTGCTTGTCCTTGAATTCAATGATTGTCGCAGGAAGCTTATTAGTTCCTGTCTCAAACGAAATAATAAAAGGGTTTTGATCAGTATTAAATTTAACTTTCGCGTGAGAAACACTGTTTAAATTTTGAAATTTCCTTAATGGTAAATGTAGCTGTAAGGAAGCTGATAACAATTTTTGATCTCCTAAAAAAAATTCCCTTACCCGATCAAGCTTTTCCTCAAACATGGAGGAGAGGTCCTCCGCCTGATAGCCCCTTATTTTTTGAAATATGTTATAGTTTCTACCGGCCAATCTGGCATTCATGTCCATAGCAGTTAAAAAGTATCTTTCAGCCCAAGTATAATCCTTTTGTTGTGCACAAATTAGTGCTTTCAGCAAAAAATAATTACCAGGCAACTCCTGGTTTTCTTTCCCCAGAACTACTTTCAGTTGGTCAAGATATTGATGAGCACCTGCCGGGTTTTTTAAATTCAACTCTGTAGTTGCCAAATTGATGTAAGCTGGTACATACAATGGATTGAGCTCAATTGCCCTTTCAAACATTTTTCTGGCAAAATTTGATATCGCTTTCAGGTCAGGATCATTGGGGTGAATATTTACATTTCTATGCTTACGCATTTGATTAAAACGGTAGGCTGGGTCTATTTCAAAGGGATAAATATACAAGTGGGCATTGTTATCATTTATTACCCTGGTGGCCAAAGCTTTTGATAAATAAGTTACCCCCAGGTTGTTAAAAATTTCTTGACTACTGAAATCATTTTTAAGAAGATAATTAAATAAATAAGAGGCTTCCTGCTCAAAGCCGGTTATTAACAAGAAGTTGGCCGAGGTGAAAACTGCTGTCTGTGGCTGAAGCAATTGAATTTGTTCATTAGCCAGGGCAATTCTGGCATTTTTGTCAGGATAATGACTGTTGCTTCCAACAGCATACTTGTCGTATATTTTTTCGATAAGTTGGGGAAATACACGATAAGCAGGATAGCCTGCTAAAAACGCGTGTTTTAATCCCAATTGATCGGCTTCTGCTTCTATGAACTTGCTGTAACTATTACCCTGCGACTTGTCTATCAATGAATTAAAACCGCTGTATCCATGATGATTTTGATGATAATGTGCTAATTCATGCCCTACCAGGCATGCAAGGGCCTGATCGGCATCATTTCCAAATTCCTGGCAAAGATCGTAAGTTGCCTCCCCTATGATAATTTCCTTTGTGCCGGGGTCATATTCTGCAATGAGTGGTTCACTACTCATTTTAAGGTCCGGTAATGGACGATAAGCATCCATTTGCTTGGAAATACGTTGCATGATAGCTAATGTATGCCGGTACTTAGGATTTGATTCCGATAAAAACTGTGCATGGGTGGAGGAAGTGATTAAAAATAAAATCACCAATAATATTTTACCTGTTGATGAAGATATATTTCTATTTTTCATCCTCATAATATATTTACAATCATCGCTTGAACCACCGAATCATTTCAAAAAATATATTCCTCGCAGGCGGGCTAGCTCCCAGGGGCTTTGGCTTCCGCCAGATTTTTCTTCCACTGCTATCCTGGTATTTATAAATACATCCTCAATGCGTTGGCTTTTTTGAAGTTGTTTTATTAA
>Ga0207419_1000375_pt1 | contig 38297 bp, 40 predicted proteins | sample ElkSloMetagenome_4_FD_184723 | JGI IMG/M metagenome (GOLD analysis project Ga0207419, IMG submission 184723) | Hot spring microbial communities from Elkhorn Slough, Monterey Bay, USA - MD2A (version 2) | ecosystem: Environmental > Aquatic > Marine > Intertidal zone > Estuary: Microbial mat ...
TATCTATAGCCACATAAGGTGCAGAACACGCAAAATCAACAAAACAAACTCCATCGTGTTGGTGCATGAGTTTAGCTACCTCATGATAGGGAGTCTGTAACCCTGTAACGTTAGAACCCGCAATTACCGAAGCAATTTTAATCGTACGATTAGCATGTTTATCTAATAACTGTTTTAAATGGTCTAAGCTAAATAAACCTTTTGGACCAGGTGGTATAACTTCAACAGTAGCCATTGTTTCTAGCCAAGACGTATGGTTAGAATGGTGCTCCATATGAGACACAAAAACTACAGGCTTCATGGCCTCTGGTACCGTAGTATAGTCTTTTAAATTTTCAGGAACCTTTAACCCTAGTATGCGTTGAAATTTATTCACAACACTGGTCATACCATTTCCTGAGACAATAAGAATATCGTCCGCATTGCCATTAACGTGCGATTTAATGATTTGTCTGGCCTTATGATAAGCTTTGGTCATTGCCGTACCAGATACTGTTGTTTCAGTATGGGTGTTGGCCACAAATGGTCCAAATTCATGAACAAGCTTTTCTTCTATTGGAGCATATAAGCGTCCAGATGCTGTCCAGTCGGTATAAATTAGCTGTTGCTCACCATAAGGTGATTTAAAGGTTTGATTTATGCCTATAATATGTTTTCTAAACTGATTAAAATAGGATTCTAAATCAGTTGTAGTTGGTTTAGGTGTAACTGCGGTTTCAGACATCTCTATGGGTTAATATTCAAATATACTAAATCTTTGCGAGGTCATTAATTTCTGCAATAAAACGGTCTGCTAAATCTTCGGCTTCTTTTTGCGACGGAGCTTCCGTGTAAATTCTTATAATAGGCTCGGTATTACTTTTTCTCAAGTGCACCCAAGAATCTTCAAAATCTATTTTTACACCATCAATAGTTGTAAGATCTTCATTTTTATAGGTACTGGCTATGGAATTTAAGATGCCATCAACGTCTAATCCAGGAACAAGTTCAATCTTTTTCTTGCTCATAAAATAATTAGGATAAGTGGCTCTTAAAGCGCTTACTTTAACGCGCTGCTCAGCAAGCAAGCTTAAAAATAAAGCCACACCTACCAGCGCATCTCTTCCGTAGTGTAATTCAGGATATATGATACCACCATTACCTTCACCACCAATGACAGCCTTGGTGTCTTTCATTAAAGCCACCACATTAACTTCACCCACTGCACTGGCTTTATAGATACCACCATGCTTTTCGGTAATATCTCTTAGGGCACGAGTAGAACTCATATTACTTACGGTATTCCCTGGCGTTTTACTCAAAACATAGTCGGCACAAGCCACTAAAGTATATTCTTCTCCAAACATCTCTCCGTTTTCATCCATAAAGGCCAAACGATCAACGTCAGGGTCAACTACAATACCAAAATCAGCACGATGCTCTACAACTGCCTTTGAAAGGTCTGTAAGGTGTTCTTTTAAAGGTTCTGGGTTGTGCGGAAAATGACCTGTGGGATCGCAATAAAGTTTAACAACATGAACGCCCAAGCGCTCTAAAAGTAAGGGAATAGCAATTCCACCGGTGGAATTCACGCCGTCCACAACAACCTTAAAACCGGCGTCTTCAATATGCTTTTGATGCACCAAAGACAAGTCTAAAACAGCATCAATATGCATGTCTATATAAGCATCATTGGTAGTGATTTTACCCAAATCGTCTACCTCGGCAAAATCTATATCGTCAGAAGCTGCAAGATCTAATATCATCTGACCTTCTTCTGCATTTAAAAATTCTCCTTGAGCATTTAATAACTTCAAAGCGTTCCACTGCTTAGGATTATGGCTTGCTGTAAGAATGATACCACCATCGGCGTGTTCCATAGGTACGGCAACTTCGACTGTAGGGGTGGTTGACAAACCCAAATCGATGACATGGATACCCAAACCAACTAAGGTGTTCATTACTAAATTCTGAATCATTTCACCAGAGAGTCTTGCATCTCTGCCAACCACTACCCTGTAATTATCTTTATTCCGCTGTTGCTTTATCCAAGTACCGTAAGCGGCTGCATATTTTACTGCATCTATGGGAGTCAAATTGGTCTCAGGAAGCCCACCGATGGTGCCCCTAATTCCTGAAATAGATTTAATTAGTGTCATTAGATTTTATTTTAAAACAAATATACTATGTTCATTGTATAATGTTGTATTGAATTTGTAAATTCGACTCATGAACTTCCTCGCCCACATTTACTTGTCTGGAGATAACCATTTGGTTAAAATAGGGAATTTTTCTGCTGATGCTGTAAAGGGAAGTCACTACTTGCGCTACCCAAGAGATATGCAAATAGGCATATTACTGCACCGATTTATAGACGATTTTACCGATCGCCATCCTACGTTCAGAACTAGTAAAAGACGACTACAGCCTAAGTATGGCTTATACAGCGGTGTAATAATAGATATTTTCTACGATCACCTCTTAGCCAAAAACTGGAATCGATACCACCCACAACCACTAGGCGAATATGTCTCTGAATTTTACGGCATTTTACAAGATCATTTTGAATTGCTTCCTGAGCGTTTTCAGTATTTAACACCATTTATGATTGAAGACAACTGGCTTTTAAGTTATGCTAATATTGATGGCATACAGCGCGTTCTAAACGGTATGCATAGGCGCACAAAAGGTCGCTCAAAAATGAATGAAGCCACTGAAGAATTACAAATGCACTACCAAGATTTCGAAAGGGATTTCTTCACCTTTTTTGAAGCTTTGCAGAATTCTAGCGAAAATAAACTTATAGAACTTCAAACACTCTACGATACTTAAGACCGAAATTTGACATCAATTATTTCAATTTTAAATGAAAGTGCTTTTCTAGAAAGAACGTCTTAATTTCTCTTAGAAAATTGTAACTTTCGTTATTTAAAATCCTATCCACATGAAATTCAGAATATCACTTTTAGTCGTGCTATGCTCTGCAATGACCTTTGGTCAAGGCACACAATTATTAAGACAACCCACGTTACATAAGGAAAAAGTAGCTTTTGTGTACGCCAATGATCTTTGGCTGGCCAGCACCTCTGGCGGAAAAGCACAACGATTAACAAGTGATATTGGTTACGAGTACAACCCACATTTTTCTAAGGATGGCTCAATGATAGCATTTACAGCTCAGTACGATGGTAATACCGATGTGTTTGTAGTTGCTGCTGAAGGTGGAGAACCAGAACGACTTACATTTCACCCAGCACGAGATGTGGTACAAGGATGGACACCAGATGGCAAAATTTTATTCCGTTCTGATCGGGAATCCCAACCAACAATGACCAATAAATTTTTTACGGTAGAAATGACCGGCAGCCTTCCCGAAGCACTAGATATTCAAAGGGCGGCTTATGGTGAAATGTCTCCTGATGGCAATTACCTGGCTTACACGCCTATTACTTCTTGGGATGCCGAATGGAGAAATTACCGTGGTGGGCAAGCCATGCCTATTTGGATTGTCAACCTCAAAACAAAAGACCTGATAAGAACGCCACAACCTACTCAAGAGCGTCATCTGGATCCAGTTTGGTTAAATGGTGTGGTTTATTACCTATCAGAGCGCGACTATACCATGAATATATGGGCCTTTAATCCCAAAACTAAAGCGGAGAAACAAATTACTTTTCATAAAAAGTTTGATGTTAAGAGCCTAGATGCCAGCAATGATAAAATAGTTTATGAACAAGGCGGTTACCTTCATGTTTATAATCCCCAAAATAATATAAGTACACAACTAAATATCGACGTCAAGGCAGATTTAAATTTTTACCGTACCAAATGGCAAGATGTTTCTGCAAGAGATTTAAACAACCCTAATGTTTCCCCAACCGGAAAAAGAGCGGTCTTTGAACACCGAGGTGAAATATTTACCGTACCGAAAAAAGATGGGACTTGGATGAATATCACCAATTCCCCTGGCGTGGCAGACCGCTACCCTATTTGGTCACCTAAAGGTGATAAAATTGCTTGGTTTTCTGACAAAAACGGTGAGTATGCCTTAATGATAGCAAATCAGGACGGACAAAACGTAAAATCTATTGAACTATCAGACCCTACATTCTATTTTGAACCAGCTTGGTCACCAGACGGTAAATATTTAGCTTATACAGATACCCACTATAACTTATGGATTCTAGACTTAGAGACCGATCGTGCTAAAATAGTAGCTACAGATCGCTATGCCCATCCTAACAGGACGATGAACCCTGTTTGGTCACCAGATAGCAAATGGATTGCTTTCCCTAAGCAACAAGACAACCATTTTAAAGCCATTTTTGCCTACAATATAGATTCGAAAAATACCATTCAAATAACAGATCCGCTGGCCGATGCTATAGCACCCGTTTGGGATGCCTCAGGTAAATATATTTACACACTAATAAGTACAAATTATGGCTTACAGTCCGGGTGGTTAGATATGAGTTCTTACGATCCGGGTAGTAATGTCACGAGACAATTATACGCCATTGTACTGAGTGCTGATGATCCATCACCTCAACTTCCTAAGAATATTATGGAAGAAGTTGCTAATGATGATGAGGAGGCTGAAACGTCTTCAGAAAAAGCAAAAGACGAATCTATCTCAGTAAATATAGACCCCGAAGGCATCTATGAAAGAGCTGTACCCTTAAATTTACCTGACCGAAATTATGCTGCTCTTGCTAAAGGTCCCGAGCAAACCGTTTTTGTAGCAGAAAATATACCTAATACACCCGGTCTTAAAGTACATAAGTACGACGTAGAGAAAGAAAAGGCTGAAGATTTTGCATCCGGTGTAAGGTCTATGGTGACTTCGCATGACAGAAAAAACATACTACTCAATCAAAACGGCAAGTGGGTATTAACGGAAACATCAGCAGCTCCTCAACCAGGAAAAGATAATCTCAAGATTAACATCACCATAAAATTAGACCCCAAAGCTGAAGCCCACCAAATTTTTAAGGAAGGCTGGCGCTTTATGAGAGACTTTTTATACGTTGATAATGTTCATGGCGCGCCTTGGGATAAGATTTACGAGTGGTATGCACCATGGATAGACCACGTAAGACACAGAACCGATTTAAACTATGTGGTAGATATTATGAGCGGAGAGGTGGCCATTGGTCATTCGTACGTTTCTGGTGGCGATTTTCCAGATGTCGATAATATTCCTATTGGCTTATTGGGTTGTGACCTTGAAAAAGATGACGGCTATTATAGAATTTCTAAAATTTATGATGGTGAACGTTTAAATCCTAATGCTAAAGCCCCACTAGGACAACCTGGAATCACTGCAAAAGAAGGCGATTATTTATTAAAAATTAATGGAAAAACCCTCACCAGCAAAGACAATCCTTATGCCTTATTAGAACAGACTGCAGGACGACCCATTACCATTACAACTAACTCTAAACCCAATCTAAAGACAGCAGAAGACCAAGTTGTACAACCCGTAGCTAGCGAACGCATGCTAAGATCATTAGCGTGGGTAGAAGCCAACCGCAAAAAAGTGGACCAGCTATCTAACGGAAAACTGGCTTATGTTTATGTTCCTAATACAAGCGGACAAGGTTTTACATACTTTAACCGCTATTATTTTTCTCAGCAAGATAAGAAAGGAGTCATCATTGACGAACGAAATAATGGCGGTGGCTCTGCAGCCGACTATATGATAGATATTATGTCTAGAGAACCTTTCGGTTACTTTAATAGTAAAGCTAATGACAACAGACCATGGACAACACCTATTGCTGGGATTTGGGGACCAAAAGTCATGATCATTAATGAACGCGCTGGTTCTGGTGGTGATTTATTACCGTATATGTTTAAAATGAAGAACCTCGGGCCTTTAGTGGGAACAAAAACTTGGGGAGGCCTAGTGGGCACTTGGGATACACCTCGCTTTATCGATGGAGGCCGTATGGTGGCACCACGTGGAGGGTTTTATGATATTGATGGCAACTGGGCTGTAGAAGGTGAAGGGGTTGCCCCAGACATCAAGGTGATTCAACACCCCAAAAAAACAGTTAAAGGTGAAGACCCACAACTTGAAAGAGCGGTACAAGAGGCTTTGAAACTTCTAAAACAAAATGAATTTAAATTAAAGAAAGAACCTGAAGCTCCTATTCGATGGAAGCGACCGAAAGGTTATGAAAATAAAAATTAAGACTTTCAAAATTTAATAAATTGAAAAAATCAAATCGAGTAAAAAAGGTGCTCAAAGTTATTGGAGGGTTGGTAATATTTCTTACCCTACCCTCCTTACTTTTTTTCGCCTTCGTATATTTTAAATACAACGAACCTCGACCTCAAGGCATAGAAGGGGAAAAAGCAGATGTATTAGCTATTAAAATGCTCGAAGCATTAAACACAGAGGCTTATAAAAATACAGATTATTTGGCGTGGTCCTTTAGAAACAATCACCATTACCAATGGCATAAAACAAAAGGTAGATGCAAAGTGACATGGTCGCACTTTATGGTTGATTTAAATCTTAAGAATCCTAAAGACTCTGAGGTTTACGTAGACAGGCAATTATATAGAGGCGAAGAAAAAGCTCGTCTCATTAAGAAAGCACTAGATTTATTTAATAACGATTCGTTTTGGCTTGTGGCCCCTTATAAAGTTTTTGACGATGGTACCAAACGAGAATTAATTGAAACCGATGATGGAAAACAGGCATTGTTAGTTACCTACACTGCTGGTGGCAGTACCCCTGGAGATTCCTATTTATGGCATCTTAATGATGACTTTAAACCAAAAAGTTTTCAAATGTGGGTAGATATTATCCCTATTGGTGGTTTAGAGGCTAGCTGGAACCATTGGAAAGAAACTTCAACTGGAGCCCTACTCCCTACCCACCATGACTTGTTATTTTTTAGTATTACACTCAATAATATAACCACCAAATAACAGAACGTGACTTTCAAGAAAAAAAACTAACTTACTCTTCTTAAAAAAGAAAAATGCTATGACAAAAATCAGAATAAAATCTTAACGCATCTAAATTCTAATTTATGAAATCGCTAACGACGGAACTTAAATGGGCATTCATTTTTACAATAGTTGCACTGCTATGGATGGTATTAGAAAAACTTGTTGGTCTGCACGACGAGCATATTAAGTACCATATGTATCTTACTAATTTATTTGCCATTCCTGCCATTATAATCATTGTTTTGGCTTTAAAAGATAAAAAACAAAAAGACTATAATGGTCGTATGACTTATAAACAAGGTTTAATATCGGGTATAATTTTATCTATATTTATATCTATGCTAAGTCCACTAGCCCAATGGGTAACCACCTACATAATTACGCCAGAATATTTTCCTAATGTCATTGCGCATGCTGTAGAAACAGAATATTTTGAAGATAGAGCTGCGGCGGAGGCCTATTTTAACTATGAGAATTACGCTATTCAAGGTGCCATATTCGCATTTATCATGGGTGTCATCACCTCAGCCATAACAATGCTTTTTATAAAGTCTAAAAACTAATATAAGTCAATATCCTATGGGAGACACTGTAAAAAAAGAAATCGTAAATAGATGGGTGGTAGACCCCTTTAACAGAATCATTAAAAACGGTAAAACCAGTGGTATTCTATTATTTGGATCAGCATTGGTAGCCATCATCATTGCCAATTCCCCTTTGAGAGATTGGTATCACAGCCTTTGGAAAATTCATTTCTCTATAGGTTTTGGTGATTTTGAAATTGATAAAACACTGCATCATTGGATAAACGACGGTCTCATGGCCATGTTCTTTTTTGTAGTAGGCTTAGAACTGAAGCGTGAGCTTATCGCTGGAGAATTGAAAAATCCTAAAAATGCTATTTTACCTATTTCGGCAGCCATTGGAGGGATGTTAATTCCTGCTGCCATTTTTGTAGCCATCAATCAAGGAACAGAAGCTATAGATGGTTGGGGAATTCCTATGGCTACCGATATTGCTTTTGCTTTGGGAATTTTATATTTACTAGGTGATCGCGTTCCGTCATCCTTAAAAATATTTCTTACAGCTATAGCTATCGTAGATGATATTGGCGCTGTATTAGTAATTGCATTCTTTTACACGTCTACCATAAATTTTGATAGCTTATTGTGGGGAGGTCTTGTTTTAGTGGTAATGATTATTGCGAATTTTTCAGGAGTTAAAAACAGTTTATTTTATGCCATACTTGGTATCGGTGGCTTATGGTTGGCTTTTCTGTTATCTGGTGTTCATGCCACAATAGCCGCAGTCTTAGCTGCTTTTTGTATTCCTGCATCATCTAAAATTAATGAGACTGCCTTTATAACAAAGTCTAACACCTTGTTTAATGCTTTTTCTGATGCCGAAGGCAATGATTACAAATTAGTAACGAACGAGCAGTACAAATTACTTTCTAAATTAAGAAAATTATCAAAATCAACCATTCCGCCACTGCAGCGTTTAGAGCACAGCTTACATCCGGTAGTTGGCTTTATTGTTATGCCGCTATTTGCCTTTAGTAATGCGGGAATCACCTTAATTGATGGAGATACGAGCAGCATGTTCTCAAACCTAACTCTAGGTATCATCTTAGGACTTATTCTAGGCAAACTTATAGGTGTTACGGGAATCACATGGATTCTCTTAAAGTTGAAAGTAGTACAGTTACCTGAAGGCATGAATAAAACGCAGGTTATTGGGGTTGGATTTTTAAGTGCTATAGGATTTACAATGTCATTGTTTATTGCCAGTTTAGCTTTTCCCGATGGCCCTCTATTGGGTCAAGCTAAATTAGGTATTCTTTTAGCCTCCCTATTTAGCAGTTTTGCGGGTTATTTTATTATTTCAAAATCACTAAAATCCAAAGCAAAACCAATCACTTAGCTATAATAATCGATTTAAAAGGTTAATAAACTATTTTTTATTTAGATGTACATAGGATTGTTTTAACTTATGTTCTCAATGTAAATAAAGATGTTACGCCTGTTAGGAACAACACTAGTATTTTTTGCTGTAAATATTATTTACGCACAATTTCTTACGGTAGAGGCAACTCTAACAAGTTCCATAAATGAGTCTTCTGGATTAGTTTGGGTTAACGGTCGGCTTATAACTCATAATGATTCGTCTAATGACGCTCAATTGTTTGAAATAAATGAGGCAGATGGCAGTATAGAACGCATTGTTACTATCCAAAATGCTGCAAATGTAGACTGGGAGGATGTTGCTACAGACGGTACCTATATTTATATTGCAGATATCGGAAATTATAAAGGAGATAGAACCGATTTAAAGGTATACCGCGTATCAATCAGTGATTACATGATACAATCAGAAGTGAATGCAGAGGTTATTAATTTTAATTACAGCGACCAGACGAGCTTTCCTGGGGTTCCCTTTAATACTAATTTTGATGCAGAAGGTTTAATTCATTATAACAATACCCTATATATTTTTACAAAAAATTGGCTCGACGGAAATACTAATGTATACGAATTACCTAAAACACCTGGTAACTATAGTATAAATAAAATAGATACTATTGAAGCACAAGGACTCATTTCTGGGGCCACCATGAGTACAGCTTCTAATTCTGTACTTCTAAGCGGCTATGACCTAAATGGTGCCTTTGTCATTCACCTTTCGGACTTTTCAAACGGTTTATTTTCTAATGGAAGTTTTGATAAAATTAATCTAGAAATACCAGTAGGATTTTCAGAACAAATTGAAGGTATTACTTCTTATGAAACAGATGCTTACTACTTATCTTCAGAAGAACAAAATGGAAATATAGCAGCTTTATATACGTTTAATACTAACACGCTTACAACTGAGCATAATGATGTGGAGTCACTGACGTTTTATCCTAATCCTGCCTATGATGCAATTTACATCAACGTACCAAATACAAGAGTCGAAATATTTGATGTATTAGGACAACTCGTTCTGTCATCAAAATCTAAAAAAGTAAGTCTTTCTCAACTAAAAGCAGGAGTATATCTCATTAGATTATCAGATAAAAATCGAACGATTTCTAAAAGACTCTTAGTTAAAAATTCGGAATAAAAGCTCCTTTAACAAATCTCCTTGTGGAACGGCATGTGCTCCTACTCCTTTGTTCTTGACATCATAGCTTCGCAATAAATTTACCACCTGGCTTACCTTTTTCATAGGAAAATTGCGTGATGCGGTTATGTATTCATTCGCAAAATAGGGGTTAATTTTTAAGGAAGAAGCAACAGCTCTTGGTGACTTATCATGTAGTCCGTGAAGTTTAAGCAATTGAGAAAAAAAGTTGTAAAGCAAAGCCACGGTGACCACCATGGGGTTGTCTTTTGGGTTATCTGCAAAATACTTTACAATTTTATAGGCTTTGACCTCATCTTTAAAGCCAATGGCTTTTCTAAGTTCAAAATTGTTGTAGTCTTTACTAATACCTATATTTTTCTCAATATGATCTGGTAAAATTTGAGTTCCCTCGGGTAAAACAATTTTCAATTTATTGAGTTCGTTATCTATTTTACTTAAATCGGTACCTAAGAACTCTACCAACATTTGCGCTGCCTTAGGTGAAATATCATATTTATTGCCCTTTAAAACACGTCTAATCCAATCTGCAATTTTATTTTCATACAGTTTTTTACTTTCAAAAATTACTGCCCCATTTTTCTTCAAGGCTTTGTGTAAGGACTTTCGTTTATCTAAAGTTTTGTACTTATAATTTATAACTAAAACTGTTGAAGTTTGTGGCTGCTCTACATAGCTTTTTAACTGCTCTATCGTGCGGTGTAAATCTTGTGCCTCCTTTACTATCACCACTTGATAATCGGACATCATTGGAAATCGCTTAGCATTACTTACAATATCATCTACTGTAATATCCCGCCCATATAATACTACTTGATTAAAGCCTTTTTCAGCGTCTGTTAGCACATTATCTTCTATAAACTCTGATATTTTATCTATGTAATAAGGCTCTTCACCCATTAAAAAATAAATAGGCTTTAAACGTTTTTCTTTTAGGTCTGCAACTATTTGTTTTACGTCTTCCAAATGAAACTTATTGTCAAGGCCATTATTTGCCTCTAATATTTACAATTTTATTTTTGGGCAGATTAACATTGCATATTGATGTAAACCACCTTAATTTTGAACCTGATTAAAGTAAAGAATTAGTGCAACAACTTAACTTTCCTAAGTTCAAATACCGCTTCAAAAATACTGAAAATATAGTCGCTATTTTTGATGTCATCAGAAAAAAATTTGTCACCCTACAACCTGAAGAATGGGTAAGACAGCACTGTGTTCATTTTCTAATCAATGAAAAAAAATATCCTGCCTCGCTCATTAATGTCGAAAAGTCTATTACGGTTAACGGGCTTCAAAAACGCTACGACATTGTGGTCTTCGACACTAAGGGAGCCATACATATTTTGGTAGAATGCAAAGCACCAGAGGTGAGTATTTCGCAGCATACCTTTGATCAAATTGCACGGTATAATATGGTATTAAATGCTTCTTTTTTAATGGTGACCAATGGTTTAAACCACTACTTTTGTAAAATTGATAAAAAGGCACAATCTTATAAATTTTTAGAAGAATTACCTCAATACAAAACAAATTAGTTGTACACCTCTAACCACATAGCAATAGTTATTTTAAACTACAATGGTTTAGCATTGCTTAAGCAGTTTTTGCCCTCTGTTGTTGCCTATTCTGATAAAGCTAAAATTTATGTGGTAGACAATTGCTCTACAGACGAATCTGTAGCGTGGGTCTCATCTTCATTTTCTGATGTTGTTATCATTAAGCATCATGATAATTTTGGTTATGCCAAAGGTTATAATGAGGCCTTACATTTAATCGCTGAACCTCTAGTTTGTCTTTTAAATAGTGATGTTGAAGTGACTAAAAATTGGTTAACACCTATTCTTAAGTTGTATAACACGTCTTCTGAGGTGGCTATTATTCAGCCAAAAATTAAAGATTTTAAAAATAAAAGCTATTTTGAATATGCCGGTGCGGCTGGTGGTTTTATTGATTCCTTGGGTTATCCCTACTGTCGTGGGAGGTGGTTTACGAACATAGAAGAAGACAAAGGTCAATACAACGATACCTCACAAATTTTTTGGGCCTCTGGCGCTTGTTTTTTTATAAAACAATCGGTTTTCGAAAAATTAAACGGATTTGATGAAGATTTTTTTGCTCATTTTGAAGAGATAGATCTTTGTTGGCGAGCATACAATCACGATTTTAAAACTGTATATACAAGTCTTAGTGAAATATATCATGTTGGCGGTGCAACTTTAGCCTCATATCATCCCAAAAAAACATTTTTAAATTTTAGAAATAGTTTATTTACCTTGTTAAAAAACGAAGCTTCGTACGTCTGGGCCAAATTGTTTATGAGAATGATTTTGGATGGTATTGCTGGTCTGGTATTTTTGGCGCAACTTAAACCACAGCACTTCGTAGCCATTTTAAAGGCCCACGGTAGTTTTTATTTACAACTTAATACATGTCTAAAAAAACGCCAACAATTACCGCAACAGCCTCTAAAGCGCAAAATTACATCCATCGTTTGGTCGTATTATATTTTGAGTAGAAAGAAGGTTTAGCTGTTTATAAGTGTGTTAAATATTATCTAAAAAACGTTAGCAAGCATGTATCTTTTAACTACTTTTGAATTGTTAAAAGTGAACTTTTAAACAAATAATGAAATTATGAAAAAACAATTAGTGTTAGGACTTGGAGTATTGGTGTTGTTAGCTTCGTGTGTATCAAAAAAACAATACACTGAATTAGAAGCTAAACAAAAGGAAACACAAGATTTACTAAACTCTGCAACGGTAGAATTAAATAAATGTTTAGCAGATGCAGCGGCCTCTAGTGCACGTGTCGAAACCATGAAAGAGCAACTTTCAGATCTACGTAAGGCCAATCAGGATCTTATAGATACCAAAGGAAATTTAACAACCTTAACTCAAAAAGGTGCTGAGAACCTTGAAAAATCTTTAGAAAGTCTAAAAGAAAAAGATCTTAAAATATCAAGACTTCAAGATGCCTTGAATAAAAAGGATAGTGTAACGCTAGCCATCGTTACCAGTTTAAAGAAAGAAGTTGGTTTAGATGATCCAGATATTGAAATAAATGTAGAAAAAGGTGTTGTGTTTATATCAATTGCGGATAAGCTTTTATTTAAAAGCGGAAGCTATATGGTAAGCAATAGAGCTAGAGAAATTTTAGCAAAAGTAGCTAAGGTAGTTAAAAGCAAACCTAATTTTGAAGCGATGGTAGAGGCTCATACTGATAATGTACCTTACAGCAAGCCACCATTATTAGATAATTGGGATTTAAGTGTTAAACGCGCTACGTCTATTGTTAGAGTATTGGCAGATCTTGGCGTAGATGAGTCTAAACTCATTGCTGCTGGTAGAGGTGAGTTTGTGCCTTTAGAAGATAATTTAACAGCAGAGAATAGAGCTAAAAACAGAAGAACGAGAATCGTAGTTCTACCAAAAATTGATGAGTTTTATCAAATGATTGAAGAAGAGATGAAGAATCTTGCTGCTGGCGAATAATAACCTAATCAATTAGAAATAAAAAAAAGCCTGAACTTAGTGTTCAGGCTTTTTCTTTAATAAGAGATTATATTCATAATCTTAAACAAGGCACTCTGTTTTTACCAGAGTGCCTTCAATAAATCTATCAATAAAAACCTCTAATCCAATATTGATAATGATTTATTGCTCACGTAGCTTAAAGTTTATAGGTAAACTATAAGGAACGGCTACGCTTTTATTTCTTTGCTTACCAGGTTCCATTTTTGGTAAAAGATCAATGATTCTTTGCGCTTCCTTTTCCAGTAACTCATCTGGTCCTCTACTCTTAATTTTAGTAACAACACCCTTATTATCTATAACAAAAAACACAAATACTTTTCCTTGAATATTAAGTTCTGCCGCTACTTCAGGATATCTAAAGTGCTTTTGTAAGTGCTCTTGCATTTTTTGGTTAAAACAAGCCTTTAACTCAGCATTATTACCAGAACAGCCAGGAAATGTTGGTACGCGTTCTATAACAGCAAAGGGTACTTCTAAAGCTTCTTCTACCTCTTCTACCTCAACATCTTCAATAGCATATTCGCGCTCCACGATAGCATCATCCATCCCAATTTCTGTACTTTTCACAACGGTTTCCTCTATATCTTCAACATCTTCTACAACTGTAATAGCTTCTGCTACTATTTGCTTTGGAGGTGGTGGAGGTGGCGGTATGTTAATATGAGTAATAGGGATGTCTTCCTCAATATTATCATTAATCATAAGTATGTCTACTTTAGTAGCGTCTCTGTCGTAAGTCTTATGTTCTAATCCAAAATATGTAAGGATCAACATTACGTTTAAGCCAACAGCAAAATAAAGACTGCTGTTTCGACCTACATCGGCTCTAGGGTTCTTTTTTAATTCCATGACGTTTAATTTTATATCTTAAAGTTACTGAAGATTAGAGCCATAAAGCATGATAAAAGTCATGTTTAGAATTTAAGCTTAAATTTTAACATTTAGAGGTTGTTGAGTTGATTATCTCTTCCGCTCTCACTTATGGTCCAGAAAAAACCAATAAAAAAGAACTGATCTGTAGCCGGTCTTAGTGCTCTTCTTTGAAAGTTTCCCATTTGATCTGGGGTGTTACTGTATTGATAGCCATTGATGTTTTTAATACCTAAGACATTATTAACCGATGCATAAAGTATTTTTTGTGGAGTTATTAAGTAAGCCCAGTTTAAACTTAAACTGTGAAAAGGTTGAGTACGTTCTGAAAGCAATGCATCTGTGTTCGGATTGGTATATGGGCGTCCAGATGCAAAAGTATAGGCGAGGCCAACTTGGCTCTTTAAATCATCTATCCAGTATTTACCTATGATTGATAAGTTATGTTTTAGTGCAAATGGTGGTCTTACTTGTTCATTGTAGTTCCCTTCTTTGCGCTTGGAATCTAAGAAAGAGTAGCTAAGCCAATAATCTAAATTCTTTATGCTTTTATTATCACGCCAAAACAAATCTAAGCCTTGGGCATATCCAAAACCATTATTTAAAAACGTGCTGCTCAACGCTTCTTCAGGCGTATTAAAGGTTATGAGATTGTTATAGGATTTCCTATAAACTTCTGCTCTAAACAATCTGTCATCTTCAACATATTGGTAATTTAATATATAGTGTGTAGCGCGCTGTGAGTTTAATTGACTGTTAAATTTAAGAATCTCGTTGTTCAACGTTTGATAAAATTCACCGTAGGCTAGTGATAATTGACTGTATTGAGAAATTTTATAAGCTGCTGCTATACGCGGAGACCAGTTCCATTCCTCGCGTTGGCTATGATAATCTAATCTTAAGCCCACTTTGAAGGCTAATTTTTTAGAAAGCATAACATCTAATTCTGAAAAACCCGCTGTAATAGGATTTGAAAAATCCAAATCTGCACTTATTATTTGGTCTTCAAACGATTCTTTAAAATCGGTTGAAAATTGCTCAACTCCCAGATTTAATTTTAAACGACTGCTAAAACGCTTCTTGAATTTTATTTTAGCGTGAAATGAATTCTCCTTACTATTAATAAGTTGGTTGTTGACATTAAAATTATTCTTGGCAGCAGTAAAACTCAAACCTGTCCCTATACTCCAATTATCACCAAGTGTGCCTTTATAAGACGTATTTAGGTAGAAGTTACGGTTGTTAAGTTTAAGATCTACCCCGTTTTGAAAATTTATGTCGGGCTGGTTCAATTTAAATTTAGTGGTATCAAAAGCAGCGTAAAATTTTAAGAGTCCTGTAGAAAATCGCTGGCGAAACACCGTTTCTCCCTGAACCGTTTCAAAAGGCTTTTCCCAAGTATTTCTATCATTAAAAATTGCCAAATAGGGGACTAAATTTGTATAAGATATTGTGCCACTTAAAGAAGACCTATCCCATTTTTTAGTATGACCAACATTACCTCCAACAGACATGATGCCAATATCGGTTTTATTTTGGTCGGGTTCATTTTCTGTATTTAATAACAATACACTTGACAAGGCCTGGCCATATTCGGCAGAATAGCCACCTGTAGAAAATGTAATGCCATCAAACAAAAAGGGTGAATATCTACCTCGGGTAGGAATATTGTTGGTGGTTGGCGTGTAAGGGGTAAATACTCTTATACCATCTATGAACACTTGGGTCTCTTCTGCTCTACCACCCCTTACAAATAATCTTCCATCTTCATTTAGGGTTGAAGTTCCTGGTAAAGTCTGTAAAGCCCCGAAAACGTCTCCCAAAGCATTAGCCGTAGTAACCACATCTAAAGGTTTTAACACAGAAACTCTGCTATTGTCACTAGCTTCAAAAGAACCTGCACTTAATACTACAGCATCTAGCACCTCTACATCCGCTCTTAAGGTTATGTTTAGATGAGTCATTTTAGTTACATCCATAACCATAGATTTTGTTTCAAAGCTGAGCATGGATACCTTTAATACTTGTGATCCTTCGTTTTGAGTGGTAAATTGAAACTGCCCTAATTCATTAGTTGTGGCGCCATCAAAAGATCCTTCTAAAAACACATTGGCACCCATAATGACATTAGATTGTTCATCTTTTACGACACCAGTTATCATTTGCTGAGCAAATAATAATTTTGATCCTAAAATCATAAAGAATAAAATTAGTCTAATGAAATATTTAAATTGTACAGCCTTAAAAATTGCCATGAGTTTACGTTTTGTTGAAACAAATTTGACAACATCTAAGGGCAGTTAAAATTTTAAGTTCCCGAATTGTTACATTAGCATGATGAATTGCAACCTATGAAAATAAGTCTATCATTTCTTAATTATAAAGAAAGAAAATTCACCATATTCTTTACGTTAATTGTACTCTTAGAATTACTTACCGGAAGCGTAAAAAGTCTTGAAATAGCACATTATTTATATAAGCCTGCTATTGTAGCGAGCCTTATAGTTCTGGTTATAAAAACAGGAGAGCATTTAAATAGATTTGTTAAAACGTTATTACTTGTGGCACTTCTCTTTTCACTTTTAGGCGATTTTGTTTTAATGTTTTCATCTCGATCTGAGTGGTTTTTTATTGGTGGATTAGTAGCCTTTCTTATAGCGCATTTGTGCTATATTGTCTTGTTTTATAAACAGCGTGGGACAACATTCAAGAACTGGCCCGGTACCATAGGTTTCTTTGTGTATGCTATGGGACTTTTTTATATGTTATATCCTTATTTAGGCGAAATGCTGTTTCCCGTATTAGTTTATATGATGGTTATTTTAGCAATGGCTTCTGCCGCTCTACTAAGATCACAGACGTCCTCTCTAAGTTATAATTTGGTATTAAACGGGGCACTATGTTTCTTACTTTCAGACAGTCTTTTGGCCATAAATAAGTTTTATATTGAATTTAGTGGTGCACACATTGCTATAATGTTAAGCTATGCTTTAGCTCAATACCTAATTGTTATAGGCTTATTGAAAATTAAAATGTAACATTAGCGTTAAAAAGTCTACTAACCTTTAAATTGAATTTTTATCGTTTGAGTGATTCTATAGAACAAAGTTTTGTTGAGCAGTTACAAAAGCATCAAAATATTGTACATAAGGTCTGCCGGCTTTATACCAATAATAAGGATGCTCATAATGATTTGTTTCAGGAAATTACCATTCAGCTATGGCGTGCTTATCCGAAATTTAGGGGGGATTCTAAGTTTAGTACTTGGATGTATCGTGTAGGTTTAAATACAGCTATTACGCTTTACAGAAAAAAGAAAAGGCGTATACAAACACGTGAGTTTAATGCGGTAGAGTTTAAAATAAAAGCCGAGCCCTACGATGACACAGAAGATGAGCAGATTAAACTTATGTACACTGCTATAAGACAACTCAACGATATTGAAAAAGCACTGGTGTTTTTGTATTTAGAAGACAAAGACTACAGAGAGATTAGTGAAACACTTGGAATTACCGAGGTAAATGCAAGAGTTAAAATGAACCGTGTGAAAAAGAAATTAAGAACTATTATAAATCCGTAAGATGATGGATGAATTAGAGCTGTTAAAAAAGGACTGGAAGCAGAATGATGATTTTAAAGTATTTTCAAATAGTGAGATTTACAAAATGCTGCATAAAAAATCCTCTTCTATTGTTAAAATATTGTTTTATATAAGTATTGCCGAATTGCTGTTTTGGATAGGAATAAGTTTTATACCTTATTTTTCTTCTGAAGAATTTCAAGAACAAATGGAATTAATGTACGGTAGTGATATTGTATTGACCACTTTAAATATATTTAGTTATGTAGTTATTGCATTATTTATTTTTCTATTATTTAGAGCTTACAAAGCTATTTCGGTCACAGATAATGCTAAAAAATTAATGAAGGATATTTTACATACCCGAAAAGTCATTAAATGGTATGTTATTTATAATTTAGTAATGGCTTTTACCGCATTGTCCATTAGTTTGTTTCACGCTTTTCATGATAACCCCGAACTTTCAGCGCAAATTGAGCAATTTAACACGACTCAACTCTTTATTTTTACAGGCACCATTATCGTATTTATTGTAGCCTTTGTATGTATTATATGGTTATTCTATGCGCTTATTTACGGGCTGCTTTTAAAGCGCTTAAAGCGTAATTATAATGAGCTTAAAAGGTTAGAATTTTAATCATTTACCAGTTTCGCAATTCTTTATTAAGCTGTTCCTTACGTTCTAAATCTTCTTTAGGAATCACTTTTAGGAAAGAAGGATGTTGCTCTATGGCGTATTCAATTTTTTCAACAATTTCCGGTATGGTTTCATTGTCATAATCAATCTCTAATGGTGCTTTAATCTCTAAAGATTGGTAGATATTCTTTTTCTTCACCCTAAGTCCTTTTTTATCAAACGATCTTCTAAAGCCATCGATTACCACAGGAACCACCAATGGTTTGTATTGTTTAATAATATGTGCTGTACCTTTTCTAATGGGTTTAAAAGGCGTTGTTGTTCCTTGAGGAAAAGTAATTACCCAGCCGTCATCTAAAGCAGTTTTAATATTGGTAATATCACTCATTTTCACCTGGCGGTTAACATTTTTACCTTTAGACCTCCACGTTCGTTCAATACTAATTGACCCTGTATAGGCAAAAATCTTTGGCAGCAAACCCGCTTTCATCGTTTCTTTGGCAGCAACGTAATATATATTTAACTTAGGATTCCATAAATAACCTACGTTTTTAATACTGTCTAAGCGTCCGCTTAAACTGGCATTGAAAACGTGAAACATGGCAATAACATCGGCAAAATAGGTTTGATGATTGGCTATAAACAATACGTTTGTATCTGGAAGATCCTTAATAATCTCAGATCCTTCAATCTGTAATTCATTAAAGCCTCGAAATCTGCGGTGCGTAAGGGCTCCCAAAATTCGAATAAGCCATTTTTTTAAAATTAAATAATGACCAAAAGGATTTTTTTTGAATAATCCCATAGTTAATTGTTTCAGAGGTTTTCGTTTACAAAAATAACAAATTAGCGGTGCCTACAGGATTTCATTTAATAAGTCTTTTAATTCGCTCATAATCATTGCTGTTGCACCCCAAACAATATGACCATTGAGTTGATAGGCCGGTACTGTTACGTCTACGTTATAGGATGTAGAGACTTTTGTAGTTATAGCATTTGCCTCATCTAAAAGGTCCAGTAATTTAACTTGAATGATATCATCTACCTCACTTTCCTGTTTTGTAAATTGAGGTGTACTATAGGCCAGCCCAACAAAAGGATGTACCAAATAATTGCTGGGTGGGATATATAATGGCGACATTGGTTTTAGTACCGATAACAGTCTAGGGGATACACCTATTTCTTCCTTCGTTTCTCTAAGCGCTGTTTGCATTAAATCTTCATCTTGTAACTCATACCGACCACCAGGAAAAGCTACTTGTGCAGAATGTACACCTGAATAGGATTTTCTTAAAATTAAGGCCATACAGGTTTCAAAATCTTGATTGGGGTAAAATAAGGACAATACCCCTGCTTTTTTAGCTTCTACTCCTTGGGCTTGTAATTTCTTTGCCATTTCTAAACGATAAGGTGGTGACATTTTTGCATGAGACCTTTCGCCCAAAAGATTTAGTTCCTTTATTTTTACAACAGATTTCGAAAATTTATCAAATGTCATCAATTAAATTAAGTGTCTTTTTATTATTATGCTTGTGCCTTCTTTACTGTGAAGATAAACAATCTTCAACGAAAAGTAAGTCATCTCAACAATTTACCGAAACCATAGACAGTACTTTAACAAAAGATAAAGAAAAGACAAACAACAATCGAAAATATCCATTCTTAACCGATGAAAATGCTATGGAGTTCCTCATGGAATATGGAAAAGATCATAAAGAAAATAAGGTTAGAATTGTCACAGATTTCGGAAATATTGACATACTTCTTTACGATAAGACAAAATTTCACAGAGCTAATTTTATATTTTTAACCAAACAAAATTATTTTGATTATACCCAATTTTATAGGGTGGTAAATAATTTTGTTATTCAAGGAGGTAATAGTGATGGCATGAATATCATGAAACGCCGTCAAAAAATTGGCCGATATTTATTACCACCAGATACTAAACGTGGTTACACCCATAAGCGCGGTGCCGTTTCTATGCCTAGTAGTGAAATTGAAAATGCCTATAAGTTAGCATCACCCTACCAATTTTTTATAGTACAAGCTCCCAATGGTGCTTATCATTTAGATGGTTCGTACACCATTTTTGGAGAAGTGATTGACGGTATGGATGTTGTTGACGCCATTGCAGCTGTGCCCACAGATAAAGGCGAATGGCCTTTAGAGAACGTTTTTATAAAGAAGGTCATTATCTTAGACTAAACTTCATTTTTATACAAACTTGGTAAACTTATTTTAAATATAACAGCGATTAATCGTACACTAATTACTATTGAAATAGCAATAATGAAAATGAGATTGTCATCTGTCAATAATTCTCTTAAAATAAAATAAACACTCCCTCCAAGAATGCAGGCTGTGGCATAGATTTCTTTTCTAAATATTACGGGAATCTCATTACACAGAATATCTCTTATAACACCACCAAAACAAGCAGACATTGTTCCTAACGCAATACAAATTACAGGATGTAAATCAGCACTTATTCCTTTTTCTATACCAATAATAGTATACAATCCTATACCTATAGTATCAAACAGAAACAAAGACTTTCTCAAATGCTTTATGTAATTTCTAAAAATCATCGCCAATATAGAAGCTATGGAAATAACAGTAATAAAGGTCATGTCATTCATCCAAAAAACAGGTGTTTGCCCTATGAGTGTATCTCTAAGCGTACCACCTCCTACAGCGGTAACAAAGGCAACGATGTAGACGCCAAAAGCATCCATGCGCTTGCTCATAGCCACCAACACACCAGAGATAGCAAATGCTACCGTTCCTAATATATCTATAGTTTGTAAAAACATTAAGGTTGTTGGGTATAATAATTATAGTCCTTTATGACTTTCGCGATAAAATCTATGGGGTTTTCTCTAGGCTCTACATCCATTAGTTGAGATAATTTTTTTTGCATACTTAGAATGATATGGTGATGCCCCTTAGCGACGGCCTCATCGTAAATGGTTTTAATGGTTTGTACATCCTTATCATTCAAAGCCATGACTTGGGAATACGTAGGCTTATAATCAAGAGGAACCTCTTTTAATATAGTGTCGTCTATACTCACTTTGCGCTTCTCACTTATCACTGTTGTCCTTGCCGCAATATCACCTAAACGTTGCCCATTTCCTCTAATAAGAATAGTTAAAACTGCCGCACCTCCGCTAGTTAGTACTACATCAATAATTCTAAGAATCCATCTTACAAAATAATTGGCAAAACTTGGTTTAGAGCCGTCAATTTTAACCACCCGCATTTTCATAAGGTACTTACCTATGGTTTGCCCATTCCAAAACGTCTCTAACAAGACGTAATATAAAAAGGCAGGCAGACTCACTAAAAGATAAATGGCCCATGTATCTCGCATATCCAAATCTAATCCAATGAGTAATAGTATAGCCGAAATGCTATAAAACATAATTACCAAACTATCTATTAAATAACCCAACATACGATCACCAATGTGTGCAACGTTTTGGTGAATCCCAACATTTTGGGCAGTTTCTATTTGAAATTGGCTCATATTTTCTTTTCTTTGAAAACCTTTAAGGACATCCTATGCGCGAAGCAGCTTTCGTAAAACAAAATAAAGACAAATGGATAGAATTTGAAAGTATTCTATCAAATAAAAACAGCATAGAACCTGATACCTTATCAGATGTTTATATAGAACTTACAGACGATTTAAGTTACGCCAAAACCTTTTATAAAAACAGCAATACCGAACGGTATCTCAATCAATTGGCTTCAAAAGCCCATCAGGTTATTTATAAGACTAAAAAAGAGCCTAAAAACAGACTCGTTGCTTTCTTTAAAACCGAATTCCCACTTATGTTTTATCACCATCATAGAGAATTGGGCATAGCTTTTTTTACCTTTTTGTTTTTTTGTCTGGTTGGCGCCTATTCGGCAGCTACAGAAGGTGATTTTGTACGCTCTTTTTTAGGTGATGGATACGTAAATATGACGCTTAATAACATAGAAAAAGGTGACCCTATGGCCGTCTATAAGCAGCAGGGGGAGTTTAATATGTTTTTAGGTATAACCATAAACAATATCAAGGTAGCGCTTTTTGCCTTTGGGTTGGGAATTACATTTGGTATTGGCTCTCTTGTAATTATGCTTCAAAATGGTATTATGCTAGGAAGTTTTCAATATTTTTTCTATGAGCAGGGACTTTTATGGGAGTCTGCAAGAACCATATGGATTCATGGTACCATTGAAATATCGGTTATAATTATTGCTGGATCTGCGGGTTTAGTTATGGGAAATGGCATGTTATTTACAGGAACCTTGCCAAGACTAACGGCCTTCACACAAGGGGTGGTTAATGGTTTAAAAATCTTAATAAGTACCATTCCTTTTTTCGTACTTGCCGGATTTCTGGAAGGTTTTGTTACAAGACATACGGAAATGCCAGACGCATTAGCTATTTGTATAATATTAGGATCTTTAAGCTTAATTATTTTCTATTACGTCATCTACCCTAGGCAAGTCTATAAAAAGCATTTAATAAAAACCTCAAATAAACCAACATAAATGAAAAACTACATTGTATTTAAAAAACAACGTGATTTAGGGGAACTCTTAGGGGATACCTTTGGCTTCCTTAGGCAAGAATTTAAACCATTTTTTAAAATATTCTTTAATGTCGCGGGTCCTGCATTATTTATTTCCTTGATAGCCTTTGCGGCTTATTCTTATTTAGTTGGTGATGTTTTTAGTTTTAATCTTCTTGAAACTAATAATTTTAACATGGCAAGCCCTTTTATCATAATTAGTGCTGCCTTTATTTACGTTTTATCGGCTATGGCGGCTTATGTTTATGCTGTTACAGCAACCCTAGGCTACATAAAATCTTACGTAGATAATGACGGACAAGCCCGTTTAGAGGACGTAAAACAACATGTAAAAAATTACTTTTGGGGCATTACCGGATTAGCCTTACTTAAAGGTATTACGCTAGTTTTTGCCATGCTACTGTGTATTTTACCTGTTTTTTACGCCATGATTCCTATGGCTGTAGTTTATAGTATTTACATATTTGGCCATAACACGAGTGCTATGGATGCATTCGGTAATAGTTTTAAACTTGTTAATAACGATTTCTGGAATGCTTTTGGTACCTTCATTATACTTGGTATTTTATTTTATGTATTATCTATGGTGTTTTCTATACCTGCTGCCATATATACTTGGATAAAAATGGGTGTGTTTTCTGGAGAAGTAGATCCGACTAATCTAGAAACCTTATCCGATCCATTTTATATTTTTCTAAATGTTATAAATACCTTAGTGCAGTTTTTATTAAATATTATATTATTTGTAGGGGCTACTTTTATTTATTTTCATCTTAACGAAAAAGAAAATTTTACAGGAACGCTAGAGCGTATTGATAATATTGGAGAAAACCCAACTTCGTAAATGATTATAAAACTTTGGTTGTGCTTTTTTGGTTGTTTTTTGATGCTGAGCTTATCCTATGCGCAAGAGGATGCCATGCGTTACGACGATAGCAGCTTAAACCCAATAGAAATAAAGGAGAATGATCTTGAGCCGTATATAACCGACAAAGATTTCGATTACACCGAAACACCACAAGATAACCATATCATAGATGCCATTGTTATATGGCTTTCAAACACACTGCGATGGATTGTAGAAGGACTATTTGGCGTAGGTAAAGCAGCAGGCTTTGTATGGCAACTATTAAATATACTGCCCTACATCTTGCTTGGAGTTCTAGTTTTTCTTCTACTTAAACTTTTTCTTAAAATTAATGCTAATCGATTAAAGGCTCACCGTAAACCTATTGGTGATGTGGCTTTAACAGAAGAAGAAAAAATTATAAAAAGTGAAGATATTCCCAGCCTTATTAAAGCTGCCATCGCCCAAAATAACTATAGATTAGCCATTCGTTATTATTATTTGTTAACGCTAAAAGAGCTTTCCAATGCCAATAAGATTAACTGGCAGCCGCAAAAAACCAATGCAGATTATATTAGCGAATTAACATCCAGCACTTTACGCCAGCAGTTTAAAAACATCACCAGAATTTATGACTATGTATGGTATGGGGAATTTAATATTGACGAATTAGAGTTTCAGCACATTAAAACGTCATTTGACAACATCAATAAAATTAATAAACAGTCTTGACAAAACGGGTTAAAATATATATAGGTTTATCGGTGTTACTCGTTCTGGCCCTAGTTTTTGCTGAAATGGCTAAACCTAAAGAAGTGAATTGGTTTCCCTCGTATACAAGTCATCATAAAATTCCTTTTGGCACCTATATTTTTAATGAGCTCGCGCAATCAAAGTTTAATTCTGTAACTCAGGTAAGTCAACCTCCTTTTAAATATCTAAAAAATAGAGACCTCAAAGGCACATATTGTTTTATTAACAATACGGTGGCGTTTGGTAAAGAAGAATTAGAGGCGCTCCTAGAATGGACTGCAAAAGGTCATACACTTTTCATTGCGTCGGAAGATTTCGAGGCGCCATTATTAGACACTTTAGGGTTAAAAACAAAATTTACATATACCGCTAAAAATCTAAGTAACGTATATGAAGTAAAACTCACCAATAACCAACTGGTTGACAATTATTTTTCATTCTCTAAAGCAGAAAGTTATAATTATTTTAGCCAGCTAGATTCTGTAAAAACTCGAGTCGTAGGATTATTAAAAGCCAAATCGACTAAAGATCAGGATTCATCTTCTGTAAAACCCAACATCATCAAACAATCATTTGGTAAAGGGCAAATAATACTCTCTACTTTTCCACAAGCATTTACCAATTATTTCATATTAAAGGATCGCAATGTAGATTATACGGCAAGCTTGATGTCTTACTTAAAAATTAATAATGAGCATTTGTACTTAGATGCCTATTACAAATCTGGTAAAACGGTTTATAGTTCACCAATGTATTTATTTTTAAGCAACAGATCCTTAAAGTGGGCTTACTACATGGTTCTTATCGCAGTGGTATGTTATGTCATTTTTGAAGGCAAACGAAAACAACGAGCCATTCCTATTATTGCACCTTTAAAAAATCAGACCTTGAATTTCACAAGAACAATTTCTGATATGTATTATGAAAAGCAAAATCATAAAGCCATCGCCTCGCATAAAATTCAATATTTTTTAGATAATATTAGAAGGCAATACAACGTATCAACCTTAGATATAGATGACAACTTTATAAAAAATTTGGCTACGAGAAGTCAAAATACTGTTGCAGATACGAAAAACTTATTTCAATTAATTGAACAAATTAACAAGGCTAAACAAATTAATAAGGACGAGTTACAAAGACTCAACCAACTTATAGAACAATTTAAAACCCAGTAGTCATGGATCAGGAACAAGCAGGTAATACCCCAGAAGAATCACAAGATTTAAATTTTAATAATCGCATTCCTTTAGAAGATTTAAAAGATGCTGTAGAGGATATTAAAAAAGAATTAGGAAAAGTTATTATAGGCCAGCAGCAATTTATAGAATTACTCATTGTCGCCTTATTAGCCGATGGTCATGTCCTTATTGAAGGCGTTCCAGGTATTGCTAAAACAGTTACGGCAAAGCTATTTGCTAAGGCACTACAGACCAATTTTAGCCGAATACAGTTTACGCCAGACCTTATGCCCAGCGATGTTTTAGGCACCTCTGTATTAAACATGAAGACTTCTGAATTTGAATTTAAAAAAGGGCCTATTTTTTCTAACATGGTACTCATAGATGAAATTAATAGAGCACCTGCTAAAACCCAAGCAGCTCTGTTTGAAACTATGGAAGAACGTCAGGCTACGGTAGATGGCCACACCTATAATTTCTCAGACCCCTTTATGGTGCTGGCGACCCAAAACCCTATTGAGCAAGAAGGTACTTATGCTCTACCAGAAGCACAGTTAGACCGCTTTTTATTTAAAATTAAAGTCGATTACCCATCCTTAGAAGAAGAAATTAAAATTATTGAAACCCACCACGAACGAAAAGGTAACACACCTCAAACAGTCATTAATACTGTTTTGAATCCTGAGGATTTGGCGAAATACAAATCCAAAACCCAAGACGTTTTAATTGAAGAAAAAATACTTAAGTATATCGCAGAAATTGTAGCTAAAACAAGAAACCACCCTCATCTGTATCTAGGGGCCTCACCGCGCGCATCCATTGCAATTCTCAATACCTCAAAAGCTTTTGCAGCTATAAATGGTAGAGATTTTGTGATTCCTGAAGATGTTAAAAAAGCGCTTAACCCTGTCCTAAATCACAGAGTGATATTAACTCCTGAACGTGAAATGGAAGGTATGACACCAGAGAAAGTTATAGAAATGATTGTTCAATCTGTAGAAGTTCCTAGGTAGGGCTAACCCGTAATTACCAATTTATGGCATTATTTAAATCGCTATTTTTATGTCAACGATTTTTCTACTACATGGCTCTCATAGCTGTAGTGTTCTTAGTGTCGTATTGGATCCCTGTTTTGTTTACGGTAGCAACGCTTATGGCGTTTCTATTATTAATTCTTTTAAGTTTTGATTTTTGGCTATTGTACCAAAACAAAACCGCTATTTCTGCAGAACGTCACCTACCAGAAAAATTTTCTAATAGCGATAATAACCCTGTTCCTATCCGAATTAGGAGTACCTATAATTTTTCTACAACTATTGAGGTTATTGACGAGTTACCTGTTCAATTTCAAAAAAGAGATTTCTTTTACGCAACAATACTTCCACCATTAGAGCAGCACAAATTTGAGTACTCATTAAGACCAGTAGATCGCGGTGAATACGAATTTGGGCATCTTAATGTGTTTTGTGCTTCGCCTTTAAAGATCTTTAAGCGACGTTTTCAGTTTCAAAATAGGCAATTGGTTAAGGTTTACCCATCTATAATGCAAATGCAGAAATACGATTTTCTGGCCATTAGTAATTCTTTAACGCTTTTGGGTTTGAAAAAAATTAGACGTATTGGGCACACCTCGGAGTTTGAGCAAATTAAGGAATATGTTGTGGGAGACGATTTTAGGACCATAAACTGGAAAGCGACAGCCAAACATGCCGACTTAATGGTGAACCAATACCAAGATGAAAAATCTCAACCTATTTACAGTATTATAGACACAGGACGCGTCATGAAAATGCCTTTTAATGGTTTAAAATTATTAGATTATGCCATTAATGCTTCACTGGCTTTTAGTAATGTAGCGCTAAAAAAACAAGACAAAGTAGGCTTATTAGCTTTTTCAAAAGATATAGAGCAATTTTTACCGGCCCAACAAAAGCCAAGCTATCTCAGCAAAATTTTAGAAACACTTTACAATATAAATACAGCTTTTTATGATAGTGATTACAGCCTGTTGTACGCACATATTAAGCGCAAGATAAGACAGCGCGGCTTACTGCTTCTTTATACTAATTTTGAGCACCTCAGCGCCTTAAAACGACAATTACCTTATCTCCAAGCCCTATCTAAAAAGCATTTGCTCGTGGTTATAATTTTTGAAAACACAGAACTTAAGCAGCTTCTGTATTCAGAAGCCACCAATCTTCAGGACATCTATCACAAAACCATTGCTGAAAAATTTGATTATGAAAAGCGCCTTATGGTGCTAGAACTTCAAAAGCACGGCATTCAATCTGTACTCACTAAACCAGAGGACCTCACCATTAATACTATAAATAAATATCTAGAAATTAAAGCTAGAGGACTGTTATAAACGTCATATGACAGTTGAGCCTTAAAAATTTACAATTGGGTCAAAAGAGTTATGAGACGTTTTAGATTGTTGGCATCTTTACATAAGTTTAATTCAAAACACCAATTCTTATGAAAACAAATGCTTTAATTTTAATGACCTTAATAACTATGAATTTTGGACTAGCACAGTCTAATACTGGTACTATAACAGTTACCGTAGAAAATATTAAAAACAACGAGGGAATTGTGAGTCTGGCCTTACACGATGGTACTACTTTTATGAAATCGCAGCCTGTTATGAGTGAAAGTAGTAAAGTTGATGATGGTAAAGCCATTATTACTTTTAAAAATGTCCCTTACGGTGAATATGCAATCATAGCCTTACACGACGAGAACGAAAACCAACGCATGGATTTTGACGCTAACGGTATGCCAAAAGAAGATTACGGCTGCAGTAATAATCCTATGTTTTTTGGACCACCACAATATGATGAAAGTGCTTTTCAACTTGATAAAGCCGAAAAAAATCTAAGTATACGCTTTTAAATAAAAAAGGTGACAACCGCGGTTGTCACCTTTTTTTAATAATCGGTAACTAATTTATACGGTTTCACCTAACCAGGCCTTCATCATCCAAACCGTTTTTTCTTGTTCAGTAATAAAATCGCTCATCATAGCGTTGGTGCCTTCGTCATTAGCATCGTCTGAAGCATCTAAAATCTCGCGTTCTATCTTAAGTAATTCTGTCAAAGAATCCACAATAAGTTGCACAGCTTCATTATCTTTAGAAACATCCTTTCCTACAGGAACTTTGGCAGCTTTAATATAATCATCAAAGGTATGCAACGGTGTAGCGCCTAAGGTTAAAATACGCTCGGCAACCTCATCGACCTTTATATTAGCGTCATTGTATAATTCTTCAAATTTATTGTGCAAATCAAAAAAGGCGCGCCCTTTTATATTCCAGTGAATACCTCTTAAGTTTTGATAATACAATTGAAAGTTAGCTAATAACTGATTCAATTGCCCTGATAATTCTTGTGTTTTTTCGGTATCTAAACCAATACTATTTAGTGTCATAATTTATTTGTTTCTTCAAATTTAAGCTAAAAATTAATGCTATTGTCATAGACATAATTAATAGTTTTTATATTTTTATAAAAAAATATAATAGCAAATGACAATTACCCAATTAAAATATGCTTTAGCCATTGCTGAGCATAAGAATTTTACGAAAGCTGCGGAAAAGTGTTTTGTTACTCAGCCTACCTTAAGTACTCAAATTCATAAACTAGAGGAAGAATTAGATATTATCATTTTTGATCGGAGTAAAAAGCCTTTAGAATTAACCGAAGTGGGGCTAAAAATAATTAACCAAGCTAAAAATATTGTCAATGAATCCGATAGAATCCAAGATATTGTAGATCAACAAAAAGGTTTTATTGGTGGGGAATTTCGGCTCGGTGTCATCCCTACGATAATGCCTACACTGCTACCTATGTTTTTAAAAACCTTTATAAAAAAATATCCAAAGGTTAAATTAAAAATTGAAGAACTTACCACCCAGGATATTCTTACACGGTTAAAAGATGGGCACTTAGATGCAGCATTGGCCGCAACACCACTTGAAAGCGAAACAATCAAAGAACGCGTGTTGTACTACGAACCTTTTGTAGCTTACATTCCGCCCAATCACAGACTCGCAGAAAAACACAAAATTGAAGTAGCCGATTTAGAAATAGATGATATGCTACTTTTAGAGGATGGACATTGTTTTAGAGAAGGAGTTATTAATCTATGTAAGTCCTTTAAAAATCAAATCGATGACCAATTTCAGTTAGAAAGTGGCAGTATTGAAACACTCATACGGTTGTCTAATGAGGGTTTAGGGATGACGCTTTTACCTTATTTACACACTTTAGACCTTAAAAATAGCCTCGACAAAAATCTAAAATACTTTGTACAGCCTTCACCAGCGCGAGAAGTGAGTATTATTTACCATAAGAGCGAACTTAAAATGCAAATTATTAATGCTTTGCACGATGTTATTTCTGGAATTGTAAGAGGTGCTATTGCTTTCGAAGATGTAAAAATTATAAGTCCACTCGCCAATAAAAAAACGGGCTAATTGACCCTTTAAAACTAAGTTGTGTTTAAATAGACCAAACACTGATTTAGCTTTGGATTCTGGAGTATGAGGTTTTGTATAAATATCCGTAACTCATCTAATTCATGTGGTAACAGACGTTTTACCGCTTTTTGTACTTCTCTACAAAATAAATGCGGATCAAAACTCACTTTTTTTAGTACCGTTTTGGTGTACTCGTACATGGCTCGTGGCATAATCTTATACATTAAATAATAAACGTAAATTTTTTCATAGGCTTTACATTTTATAAATTCTAAAATAAAGAAAACAACTTATTTTGGCAAATGCCATCCTAAGATTTAACACGTTCTTATAGTAAATTAAAATCTATTGTCACCATCTAACAAATCACCTAACCCCCCAAGCACACTACCCTCACCGCGTTGTTTACCTCCAGATTTTGGTGCAGAAGCAATGATTCTATTAGCTAACCTGCTAAAGGGTAAAGACTGTATGTAAACCGTACCCGGTCCTCTTAATTTGGCAAAGAAAAGACCTTCACCACCAAAAATTGAATTTTTTATACCTCCTACAAATTCTATATCGTAGTCTACGTCCTGTGTAAATCCTACAATACATCCGGTATCAACCTTTAGAATTTCACCAGGTTGGAGGGTTTTAACAGCCATAGTGCCACCAGCATGGACAAAGGCCATCCCATCACCTTCTAATTTCTGCATGATAAAACCTTCTCCACCAAATAAGCCTCTTCCTAGCTTTTTAGAGAATTCTATACCAACGCTTACCCCTTTCGCCGCACATAAGAACGCATCTTTTTGGCAAATAAATTTACCGTGAAAAGTTCTTAAATCTATAGGAATTATTTTTCCTGGATAAGGCGAAGCAAAACTAATTTTATGCTTACCAACCTGCTGGTTATAGAAGGCTGTCATAAACAAACTTTCACCAGTTAAAATACGCTTACCAGCACCTAATATCTTACCAAAAAACCCTTGATCTTTATCAGATCCATCTCCAAAAATGGTATCCATTTTAATTCCTTCATCCATCATCATTAAGCTACCAGATTCAGCGATGACAGCTTCTTCAGGGTCTAACTCAATTTCCACATACTGCATTTCTTCACCATAAACTTGGTAATCAATTTCATGTGCGTTTCTATCTCTAAAATCTGGTATTGGTTCCATATAAGTTGTATTTAAATTGATGTACTTATTGGTTGCATCAATAATAATATTGTTACAACTCATTTAGTAATTTCTTTTGATGGCCACCATATCGTGTTTAAATACACTGCAGTAAATAGGCTTTTTAGTAAAATACTAAGACTTGAGCTTAAGCGTCCATTGAAAATTAAAATTAGAAACTTCGTCTCCGTTTTCATCCATCCCAATAGCATTAAGCCAAACCGTCTCACCTTCTCCCGAGGTTATGGCTTTATTTATGGCCTCGTCTATTTTATGCCCTTCAGTACAGGTAAAAGTTACTTTACCTTTAGCTTTCTTTGAAAAAGAGGCGTTATTTTTTAGGACTAACATAGATATGTTTTTTTTTCGGTCTCTTATCTTATTCATCACAAGAGCCCCAGTGGCCAATTCTGCAGCCATGCCTTGTACTGCCCAAAACATGGATCTAAATGGATTTTGATTAATCCAACGATGCCTTACTTTTACTATGCATTTTTCATGATCTAGATATGTTGTTCTTACACCAGTAAAGTATGCTGCTGGTAATTTCAGCATTAAAAATGTATTCAATTTTGTGGTAGATATAGCCATAAGAAAAGAAATATGGCTCTAAAATACGTTAATTTTAAACAGTTTTAATTGTTAATTTTATGTTAATATTTAGTACTTGGTATTGCAAACTACCTTCTTTTAGACATATATTTGTATAAGCAACTATTATATCAATCAAAAAATGACAATTTCTAATCATCATAAAAGCATTGCGACTTTTATACACTTATCCACCTTTAGTAGATTTATTATTCCCTTTGGTAATTTTATAGGACCCATTGTTTTATGGATGACCAATAAGGATAAATCGGAATTTATTGATAAACACGGCAAGCAGGCCATTAATTTTCAAATTAGCATTTTAATTTATGCTATTGTTATTGGAACCCTTAGTGTACCGTTTTTTATTTTCAAATTATTTAAAGAACTACAGTTTATTGACTTTAATGGCTTTTATAATTTCGAAGTTAATCTCACTGAGCCTTCACCCCTGTTTTATATTGGTGGCGGTCTTGGAGCCATAGCTGTTATTGCCTTTATTATTGAAATTGCTTTTATCATAAAAGCAAGTCTTAGTGCTAGAGATGGCAAAGACTACCACTATCCACTATGCATCAATTTTTTAAAGTAAATCATCATAAATCAATCAAAAAATGAACAGTTTAATCCAATTAAAGAAATACCAATGTAATGCTTATGGTATGCATCAGAATCATCAACTGAAGCATAAGTTATATTGGCATGTGGCTTTAATTACAAACAAAAAAAACACATGAAAATAGAAAACACAAAAGCACAAATGCGCAAAGGTGTTTTGGAATATTGCATCCTTTCGGTTTTAAAGGATAATGATGCCTATGTTGCCGAAATCCTCGAAACACTCAAAGACGCAAAAATGCTTGTTGTAGAAGGTACTATTTATCCTTTATTAACAAGACTTAAAAACGCAGGATTGCTCAGCTACCGCTGGGAAGAATCTACCTCTGGACCACCAAGAAAATACTATGGTCTTACCGAAACAGGGCAGCTGTTTCTAAATGAATTAAACACCACATGGACCGAATTACAGCATGCGGTAAACTTAGTAACACGTACAAAATCATCAAATAATGAATAAAACAGTCAATATAAATTTAGCCGGTATTTTCTTCCATATCGATGAAGATGCCTATCTAAAGCTATCTCGCTATCTTGAGGCTATAAAACGCTCATTTACAGATTCTCAAGGAAGATCTGAAATCATTTCGGATATTGAGGCGCGCATTGCCGAATTATTTTCTGAACGTATACAAAATGAAAAGCAAGTAGTCGGTATGCCACTAGTAGATAAAGTTATTTCTATCATGGGGCAACCTGAAGATTATCTCGTCGATGACGAAATTTTTGAGGATGAACCCCAACCAAAATATTCCTATCGTAGTACTACAGCTAAAAAGCTTTTTAGAGATACCGACAATTCCTATATAGGAGGGGTTTCCTCAGGACTTGGTCATTATCTTGGTATTGAAGCTATTTGGTTACGATTGTTATGGATTTTATTAGCCATAGGCTCTGGTGGTACTTTCATATTTGTGTATCTCGTTTTTTGGGCACTTGTCCCTGAGGCAAAAACAACCTCAGAAAAACTTTACATGACCGGTGAACCAATTAACATTAGTAACATAGAACGAAAAATTAAAGATAACTTCGATACAGTTTCCGAAAATTTAAAGAATGTCGACTTTCAAAAACAAGGCAACCGTATAAAAAGCAGTTCTCAAACCTTTTTTGATACCCTAGGAAATATAGTCATGTTTATTTTAAGAATTGCTGCAAAGTTTGTGGGTATCATTCTTATGATTACTGGCATTAGTGTTTTAATAGGTCTTATAATAGCCTTGTTTACCGTTGGCATTTTAGATTCTATCGCTATACCTGGTATTGATTTTTTAGATGTTGCCAATACCGCTGACATTCCTATTTGGCTCATGTCATTTCTTTTGTTCTTTGCTATTGGTATACCCTTCTTTTTTATATTCTATGCTGGTCTTAAAATTTTAGTTAATAATTTAAAGTCTATTGGCAATATCGCCAAATATAGTTTGCTAGGAATATGGGTTTTAGCAATGATTGGACTACTGATTACCGGAATAAGACAGGCCACGGAACAGGCCTACGATACCCAAGTAACATTGTCTGAGCAACAATTAGATATCAGAGCTAAAGACACGTTGTTTTTACAGATGAATGCACACGATGATTATAATAAGTATTTAAGACGAAGTGATAATTTTAGAGTCTACAAAATTAATCAAGATAGTAGCATTATTGCTTCGAGAAACGTAAGATTTATTGTAAGGTCTACAGAAGACTCTATTTCGAAACTAGTAGTTAAAGGTTTCGCTTCCGGAAGCGCTTACAACCTGGCCCAACAAAGAGCTGAGGCTGTTAATTATGACTTTGATTTCGATGGATTGCACTTACGCCTAGATAGCTTTTTTACAACTAATGCTAAAAACAAAATGGCTAATCAAAAAATTGAGGTTCTTCTATATTTACCAGTAAAAAGTATTCTCTATGCAGAGGATACTACCAATAGTTTCCATCAGAATTACAGCTTTCAAAGAGATATTTTACAGTCTGGTATGGAAGAACACTATTTAAGAATAGATGACGACGAAGCTTTTTGTCTGGACTGCCCAAAAGAAAAAAATGAAAGCACAAGCGATGATGAGGCAGAAAACGATGAAGCAGATTTTGATGATTTGGATAATGTATAACAATTCAGAACCCATTTTTAACAGTTGGGACCATTTAACTTTTAAAATCTTATTTAAGTACTCAATTTTGAGATAATATTAAAAACATTAAATTATGAATACACTTACTAAAATAATTGTAACGAGCCTTGTAGCACTTCTCCTTATGTCCTGTAATTTTAACTTTGGCGTTAAAGGTAATGGGAATGTCGTAGAAACCGAACGAGAGATTAGTCAGGATTTTAATGCCATTAATATAAGTGCTGGCTTACAACTTACTCTTACGCAGGGTAATCGTGTAAGCTTAGTAGTAGAAGCTGATGAGAACCTTCAAGATATAATTAAGACCGAAGTTAAAGATAATGTATTAAAAATTTACACCACCGATAACATTGCCTCTTCAGTGGCTAAAAACATTTTTTTAACTGCTAAATATATCAATGCTTTAAAAACATCAAGTGGTAGTGAAACTGTTGGTACAAACCTAATAACAACGGACTCTTTATTAATTGATTCATCGAGTGGTTCTGAAGTAACTTTAGAGGTTAAAACAAATATGCTAGAATGCGAGACGTCTAGCGGTAGTAGTATAAGAGTAAGCGGAAGTTCTAATACCTTACTCTTAGATGCTAGCAGCGGTAGCGCTATTAATGCTATCAACCTCACCACAAAAACAGCTCGTGTGGAAGGCTCTAGTGGCTCGGACATTGACCTTACAGTAACAGACCAACTTACGGCTTCGGCATCTTCGGGTAGCGCTATTGTTTATTACGGTAATCCTAAAAACATCAATACTAATGATAGCAGTTCTGGCAGTGTAAGAGCAAAGAATTAAGATAGAGCTGCCCTTTTACCAATCTTATCAAAAACCATTTTTAAGTGCAAATGCACTTTGGGATGGTTTTTGTTTATATTTGTTTTAAGGTTATTCTTGGCTTCTTCATTTACAAGGGCTAGAATAAGTTTAAATCGTAAAAGATGAAAAGATATGTTTATGCGAGCCTAATGTGCTTTGTATTATTAGCCCAAAATAGTGCTTTTGCCCAGTCTGACGAAAAAATAAGAGGGAGTCGGAATGTTATCGTTAAACAAACCTATGTAGATAATTTTAATACGCTTATCCTAAACGGTGAATTATCGGTTAACGTTGTTTTTAATAGTAAACCTTCGATTGAAATTGAAGCGGATGACAACCTGCATGAAGTGATTATCATAGATGTTACCGACGGCATACTAACCTTGTCTCAAAGTAAGCGAATTACATCAAAAAAACGGTTAGAAATTACGGTTAATTACAGTGAACCTCTCGAGAAAATGAACATTTCCAACGAAGGGGAAGTGCGGTCTTTAACTACAATGGAATTAGGCGATTTCTCATTAACTACAGCAGACAACACCAAGGCTTATTTAAACATTAATGCCAAAGCATTTACCTTCAAGAGTTCTGGAAGGTCTAAGACAAGACTCAACCTAACAGCTGATTCTTCAGCTATTGAATTATTGGATGACTCCAAATTAGAAGGCCTAGTTAATAGTAAAAGCGTGCTTTTGGATATGTATCAAAAAGCAGATGCTGTTTTAGAAGGACGGGCAACCACAAGCACGCTACGTTTAAGTAGTTCTACAGATTTAGATGCTCGTAATTTTAATATCGATTCATGTAGCCTTCAAATAGAGGATAATGCAGATATTAGTTTGTCAGTAGCAGGAAGTCTTACTATGAAGGCTGCCGGAAAAAGTGACATATATTTATACGGGAGTCCAAATATCACAATCGAAGAATTTACAGGCTCTTCTAAATTGCAGAAAAAAGAAGGATAGTTTAAACCTTAATTGGTTTCACTTTTAAGGCAAAATCAATTTCTATTTTATTAGAAACCTTAATCACACCAAGTAATTTTTTTGGTGGTTTAAGACCAAAATCATTAATATCTATAGGCAGAGAACCATAGAGCATTACTAGATCTGTTGTTCTCTTTACTTGTACTGGGATAGTGTAACGCTTCACTTCGTCACTGATCGTTATTTCGAGTAAAACATCCACACAACCTGAAGCATTTTGTTCTTCGGCTTTGAGTAACTCAATCTTTATTCTTGGGTTCTCATCAGTATTCAAAAGCTTATGGAAGTCTTTATTTATAGCCCTATGACCACAATCAAAAAACACATTGTTTAAAAACAATTGAGTTCTATTGAAGGTTAAATAATCGTCATGAATATTAACATTTAAGCTTAGAGAATCTGCCAATTGAGAAGGATCATACTGACACTGAAACTTATTAACATTAGATTTACCTTTTATGACCATCTCACTATCTGAGGTGAGTACAACCTCATAAGTATTTTTTCTTATTGATTTTGAAACACTTATTAAAGCAATTGAGGTACAGACGATTACGATGTAAATAAAAACCTTCATACTTAAATATATAAAAAAGAAAGCCTCCTCAAAAATATTAAAGAGACTTTCTTATAAAACTACATTTTTTTAGAAACTAATTACGGCTTCCATCATTATACCTTTAAATTCACCACCATTTAAGATATCTCCAGTAGGGAAATCTGAATAGGTTTGATTGACGTATTCTAATTTAGCTAATATATTTTTAGTCATAAACCAGCCAGCACCTAATTGCAAACGGTCTACACTTATATCGTCTGAAGCTGTAAGTTCTCCATCTACATAACTATATCTACCACCAACATAAAAATCTTCAGTTTCTCCAAATCTATAAAGAAGATCTGCAGCATAGTGGTTATAAGTTCTGCTAGGTGGGTTAGGTCCGAAACCTTTACCAGTAGAATTTTCGTAAATTCCGAAGAATTCCCATCCCTTATACCTAATAAACGGATTAATCATAATGGCGGTAAGCTCGGTACCAAAACCAGGGTTTACACGCCCAGATCTAAATTGACTTTGTGATGAAGACCCTACTTCTTCTAACACAAGATAATATCTTGATCCCGCTCTGTCACCATCGTATAAGAAGTTTTTAGAAGATTCACCCGTATGGTATAAGGAACCCGTTAATCTAAATCTGAAGTCATCATTAATCTGCTTGTCATACCCTAGCTTAGCTACGATAGATGCTTGAGTGTTGGTCTCTACAGGGGATTGATTGAGTCTTCCATTGGTCATACCAACCATGGCAAGCCAACCATTTCTGCGATAGTAAGCCTCAAAACCTACTTCTGTAGTGAAGGAGTCCATAAGGTAGTTACCTACAAATGGATTATAAATAGCTTGGGCATTATCTGTTCTTCTAAAATGTGCGTCACCGTAATTAATTTCCATAT
>Ga0207419_1000376_pt1 | contig 38291 bp, 22 predicted proteins | sample ElkSloMetagenome_4_FD_184723 | JGI IMG/M metagenome (GOLD analysis project Ga0207419, IMG submission 184723) | Hot spring microbial communities from Elkhorn Slough, Monterey Bay, USA - MD2A (version 2) | ecosystem: Environmental > Aquatic > Marine > Intertidal zone > Estuary: Microbial mat ...
AAATAATGGAGGAAATGAAACTCCTGTTGATAACGGAAACAACGAAGAAACTGAAACTCCCATTGATAATGGAAATAATGGAGAAACTGAAACTCCTGTAAATAATGGAGGAAATGAAACTCCTGTTGATAATGGAAACAACGGAGGAAATGAAACTCCCGTTGAGAATGGAAATAATGGAGAAAATGAAACTCCTGTTGATAATGGAAATAACGGAGGAAATGAAACACCTAACTCACCTTCTATTCCTCCAAGCGAAGACACAGATGATACAAGTATTCCACGAAGCGATGATGGAGGAAACGAAGAAAACTCACCGATACCTATTCCAGCAGGAAATAACTCGAATTGTGGATGTTCAATAATTCCTGAAATAGAAGCAGTTTCTTTCCCCAATCGTCCAACTTTAAATGCTAATATTATCACAGCATTGGAAACATCCATGAGTGGAAGCGAGGCGGATGATAATGTCAGCGGAACCTCAAATAATGAAGCAGTTTTCAGCTTTGGGGGAAATGATATTCTCAACGGAGTTGAAGGTCAAGACTGGCTTGAAGGGGGTAAAGGTGACGATCATATTCGCGGCGATGTTGGTCACGATAGCGTTATTGGAGACAGTGGAAATGACACTCTTTTAGGAGGTCGAGATGATGAATTTTCTTCAACTCGCGATACCAACGGAAACGACTGGATGAGTGGCGGTTTTGGAAATGATTTCATCTCCGGAAATGAGAGTGAAGATATGCTAATGGGAGATGAAGGCGATGATTTTGCTTACGGAGGTCAAGGTCACGATCAACTATTCGGTGATCAGGGAAATGATACCCTCTGTGGCGATCGCGGAAATGATACAATTGTGGGTTCAAATGGGAGTGAAAAAGCGGTTGGTAACACCGAAGAAAAAGACGTCTTATTTGGTTATCAAGACAATGATTTAATGCAAGGCGGTCAAGGAGAAGATATTATCTATGCGGGTAAGGGAAATGATATTTCATTCGCCGGAAAAGACAATGATTTAGTGTGGGGAGATGAGGGAGATGATACCCTCTCAGGTGATGATGGTGATGACACCTTATTCGGTGATACAAATGACCCCAACACAACTGAAATCCAGGGAAAAGATATGGCTACTGGAGGTTATGGAAATGATTTTATCGGCGGAAATCGTAATAATGATACCCTGATGGGAGGTGAAGGCGAGGACACAATTCGCGGAGGAAAAGAAGACGATTTTCTATATGGTGAAACTGGAGATGATCTCCTCTTTGGTGATTTAGGAAATGACAAACTCTGCGGAAATGATGGCAATGATGTTCTGTTTGGAGATACAGAAAATGAACTGGCTGCTGGCGGAAATGATACTTTAATTGGGGGAAATGGAGATGATTTTCTCTGTGGAAACCAAGCCGCAGATATTCTATGTGGTGGTGAAGGTCAAGACAGTCTTCACGGTGGAAAAGATAACGATATCTTGAAAGGAAAAGCAGGAATTGATTGGCTATGTGGTGATGAAGGAAACGATACCTTAACGGGTGGAGAAGATCGGGATTATTTCGTTTTCTCTAGCAATAGTGGAACAGATATCGTGGAAGATTTTCAAGTCGGTGAAGATTTAATTGTTCTCGATAACGAGATTACCTTTGCTGACTTAGCGATTTTTCAACGGGATACTTCCACCGTTATTGGTCTATTGGAACTCAATCAACCCATCGCTATTTTAAACAATGTGACTGCATTTTCCATCACTGAAGATAGTTTTGTGAATGTTTAACGCTTAGAATAACAGAGAACCCCAGAAAATCATCTATCTTTAGATAGAGTTTTCAAGACCCATTGATAATTTTCGCCTCTAAAGCGGTAAAGCCCTCTACCCTCTGCTAGACTTATTTTTGTGAGCCGTAGAGAGATGCAATGGTAATTGAGTTTACAAAATACCAGGGTTTGGGTAATGACTTTATCTTGATTGACAATCGTCATCAGTCAGAACCCCTCATTACTCCAGAACAAGCGATGCAGATGTGCGATCGCAATTTTGGCATCGGTGCTGACGGGGTAATTTTTGCCTTGCCCGACACCTCCAACACTGACTATACCATGCGGATTTTTAACTCTGATAGTTCAGAACCGCAAATGTGTGGGAATGGGATTCGCTGTCTAGCCAAATTTATCGCCGATTTAGAACACCGTGACGGTAAAATCAAAGAGATTCCGTCTTCTGTTCGCTACAAAATTGACACATTGGCAGGGGTGATTACTCCCGAGATTTTAGCAGACGGACTGGTAAAAGTTGATATGGGTCAACCTCGACTGCTGGCTAAAGAAATTCCGACAACTCTCGCCAAAGCCGATGAAAAAGTCGTCAATGTTCCTCTATCTGTCGCGGAACAGTCCTGGCTAGTCACTTGTGTCAGCATGGGCAATCCTCACTGTATCACCTTTGTTGAAGATGTGGCGGCGATTCCCCTGGCTGAAATTGGCCCCCAATTTGAACATCATCCGGCGTTTCCCGAACGCACCAATACCGAATTTATCCAAGTAATCAAACCGGATTATCTCAAAATGCGGGTTTGGGAACGAGGTGCAGGTGCTACACTAGCTTGTGGAACTGGAGCTTGTGCAGTGGTGGTGGCAGGTGTATTAACCGGAAACTGCGATCGCTCAGTTACGATAGAATTACCCGGAGGAAATCTGATGATTGAATGGTCAGCCTCGGAACGGCTTTATATGAGTGGGCCTGCTGAACGTGTATTTACAGGTCAGTGGTAATTTGATCATTGAGAATTGATCAATCAGTCTTCAAAATTATTGATAGGTTGGTGGGATGAATCTCAACTCTAGAATTTCTACTACAATTTTAAACTTACAAAAATTGGCATAATAGCTATGGGTGGAGGTATATATCTGATCCAAGATGACGATCAGCTTGTGGAAATGATGGAACAAGCTTATGACTCAGAAGATCAGCTTCAGGAATTGTTAGAAACTTATCCAAATTTATTAGCTGGAGATGAAATTGATCGGGCGACACCGAGACGATGGTTAGTCATTTCTCGGGAAGTGATGATTCCGGCTGAAGAAGAAGCAAGCGGACGTTGGTCACTGGATCATTTATTTCTTGATCAAGATGCGATTCCCACTTTGGTGGAAATTAAACGCTCTCACAATGCCGAGACTCGCCAAAAAATGCTCGGTCAAATGCTTGACTATGTAGCAAATGTAGGAATTTATTGGCCAGTCGAATCAACCATTGCTCAATTTGAATCCAACTGTCGCGATCAAGGTCGTGATCCGGAACAAGTTTTTGAGGAATTTTTAGGTTCAGAATCCGATGAAGAACGGTTTTGGCAAAAGGTAAAAACAAACATTCAAGCCGGAAAGATTCGTCTGATTTTTGTTGCTGATGAAATTCCCGCCCCCTTACGACGTATCGTTGAATTTCTCAATGAACAAACTGATCCGGTTGAAGTTTGGGCTTTAGAAATCAAGCAATATGTTTCTCAAGATGGCTTAAAAACATTGGTTCCGCGTGTGATTGGTCAAACCGCAGAAGCGCAGCAGAAAAAATCCAGTGCAACCGGGGAAAGACGACGCTGGGATGAGAATTCTTTCTTTGAAGAACTGAAGATTAGACGCGGAATTGATGAAGCGGAAATGGCACAAAAAATTCACGCTTGGACGCGGAAACAAGCCGAAACAGATGTGCAATGGGGAACCGGAGATATTTATGGAGGTTTTGCCGCAATTTTGCATCAAAAAGGTAGAAAACCTCATAAGTTATTTAGTGTTGATATTTCCGGTCGCTTAGAAATTTCTTCGATTAAATATGGTTCTCAACCGCCTTTTGATCGCGAAGAAAAATGGGTGGAACTCCGAAGCAGATTTAGTTCAATTGGGGTATCGCTTCCTGTTGATAAAACAGAGTTTAGATCACCTGCTATTCGTTTATCTACCGTTCCAGATGAAGCCGAACTCACAAAAATTTTGGAAACATTTGATTGGGTAGTAACGGAGATCAAAAACTCATAATTCCTTAACTCATAATTCTTTGCTCAAAAAAACCCTCCCGTTTTTGAATTCAGGAGGATAAGGGTGATCATAAACAGTACAATTTTTAGATTAAAAGGGGTTAAGATTGGGCTTGAGGAAATGCTCCCGCTCGGACATTAAGATCAAGAAATTGATCGTCACGAAGTAACCCTATTTTTAACTGATTACCAACCTTTTCTTGGTTAACGGCTTGTTGCACTTGATCAGCATCTTTAACCATTTCATTGTTGATTTTTTCAATCACATCTCCCGCCCGTAAACCTGCACGATCAGCCGGAGAATCGGGAACAACACGAACAATTAAAACGCCTTGATCTTGGTTGACAATAATTCCACTATTGGGATCGCTATTTAATTTTTTCTGTAATTCTGGCGTTAATGTTAACATTTGAATCCCTAAAAATGGATGTTCAACTTTTCCATTTGCCACTAATTCATCGGCAATTTCTTGTACAGTATTAATCGGAATAGCAAACCCTAATCCTTGAGCGCCTTGTAAAATCGCAGTATTCACCCCAATCACTTCACCGTTTTGATTGAGCAGTGGGCCGCCTGAATTTCCGGGATTAATCGCCGCATCAGTTTGAATAAATTCAACTCGTTTATCAGGAACCCCAACTTGAGCGCTAGACCGTCCAATTGCACTAACAATTCCCGTGGTAACAGTATTATCTAATCCTAACGGATTTCCAATCGCGATCGCCCAATCTCCGGGTTGCAATTGTTCAGAATTTCCGAGTTTAATCGTTGGTAAATTATCCGCTTCAATATGAATCACTGCAACATCTGTTACCGGATCGGTTCCAACCACTTTCCCTTCAAATTCACGACCATCTTTGAGGGTAACAGTAACTTTACTCGCTCCATCGACAACATGAGCATTGGTGATCATCTCACCTTTAGAATCAATAATAAAGCCCGAACCTGTACCAGATTGTATTTGTTTTTCGGGAATATTGGGGATTTGATCGCCGAAGAAACGACGGAAAAAAGGATCGTTAAAAGCTTCAGGAACTTGATTTTTAACTGTGCGTTGAGCATCAATTCTCACCACTGCTGATCCGACTTCTTGAACAACAGCCGCGACAAAATTAGAGGGCATTTGAATCGCATTATTCGGCTCTGGAATCGTCTCAGTAGCGGGAATAATAGAAGATTTTAAGAGCGTCTCAGCCCCCGATTGAGCATTAATTAAATTGGTTCCGCCAATCGCTAATCCGGCTCCTAATGCGATGAATGCCGTTGAACTGATGAATTTCTGCACGATTGAATTCGATGATTTACGAGTGTGAGATTGACTGTTAAAATCTGACGAAAGCTCAAAGTCTTTGATGTCTGTGGTCATGGTTACTTACTTTATATAATGGGATTCTTTGCTTTAATAAAAGTTTGAGGAAAAGTCAGCCCGGGGGTGAGGAGCTTGTCGAGGAACGTTCTGTGTTTTGGGCTGACAATTCTTAAGATAGAGGAGTGATGTGACAGGGGTATGACAGCGAGTTAACAATGTTGTGACATCTGGCTTTCTACTCATCTAAGCCTTGTAGAATCGGCTTTTGCGGTAGGCAGATGGATCAAATCGTGTCTATTGTTTCTCAGTTTAACGAAATCGAGCGTTTGACGCACTTGAAATGACAAAGGGATAGTCAGTCTCGCCCCGATATTGGGATCAAATGGATCTTAAAATCAAAAACTTTATAACAATTCTCCCGAAAGCGGTTGGTCAGTCTGCTATGCTAAACCATTAGCTCAACGTGAAAATACAGCAATGACGATCGCGCCTGGGAAGCAGATTACCTTCAAAACCTCCCCCTATTTAGAGTTAAATAATCAAGGGGAAATCATCCATTTTGAACTGACTCAAGATCGCCATTTCCTCGGACGCGATACTCGATTGGTTGATCTGGTTGTTCCTCCCCAATGGCAAGTGATTTCAAGTTGTCACGCAGTTTTTCGCAGGGTGGGAGAGTCTTACTGGATCTATGACGGAGACGGGCAGGAACCCAGTACCAATGGATTATTTATTAATCATACTCGTATTACTCCGTTTGAGGGCTATTTGCTGAATAATGGCATTGAAATTAAAATCGGTCAAAATCCTCAAAATTTAATTCGACTGCGTTATTTCAATCCAAATACTTTAGCTTCTCTGACTCAATTTAGCAGTGAATATATTGCTTTAGAAAATCGCTCTGTTTTATTGGGTCGAGATCCGGCTGCTACTCTGCATTTAGATTCGCCTGTTGTCTCTCGTCGTCATGCTATTCTTGAACCCGATGGTCGCGGAGATTATTTACTACGAGACTATAGCAAACAAGGGGTATTTGTCAATGGTAAACGGGTTAAACAATCGATCAAAATCAGTGATCGCGATACCATTCGGATCGGGCCGTTTACACTGATTCGACAGGGAGATACTCTCGAATTATGCGATACAGGAACTCAAATTCGTTTAGATGCACAGCGCCTTTTACGTCTCGTTAAAGACCGTTCTAATAACGCGAGAGTGTTGCTCAATGACCTTTCTTTTGCCATTGAACCGGGTCAATTTGTGGCTTTAGTGGGCGGAAGTGGGGCCGGAAAATCAACTCTAATGCGAACCCTTTTAGGCATTAGTCCGACAACAAAAGGAAAAGTTTATATTAATGGAGAAAGTTTACGCAAAAATTTCTCGCTGTATCGCACTCAAATTGGTTATGTTCCTCAAGATGATATTATTCATCAAAATCTCACCGTTAAAGAAGTCTTAGAATACGCCGCAAAATTACGACTTCCCCCGGATACTGAGGTGAATGAAATTGTCCAGAAAACTCTCTATGAAATTGAAATGTTGGATCGGGGTCAGGTGTTAGTTAGTCAACTGAGTGGCGGTCAACGGAAACGGGTTAGTATTGGGGTTGAACTGTTAACAAATCCTGTACTTTTCTTTTTAGATGAACCGACATCAGGACTTGATCCGGGTTTAGATAAAAAGATGATGTTATTGTTGCGAAAGCTGGCAAGTCAAGGACGAACGATTATTTTAGTGACTCACGCTACTGCTAATATTAAACTTTGCGATCGCATTATCTTTTTAGGACGAGGCGGACGTTTATGTTATTTCGGCCCACCTCAACAAGCCTTTGAGTTTTTCCAAGTTGAAAGTGATGATTTTGCAGATATTTATAATTTACTCGAAGAAGAAAATAATGCTCATGCTTGGGCGGCTCAATTTCAGCGTTCCAATGATTATAAACAATATGTTGCGAATCATTTGAGTATTGGAGAACCGCAACCGACAACCATTGCTCCTCCGCCTCCAAAACAGGCTTCAATCCCAGAACAATTATCTATTTTAACTCAACGCTATTTTCAGCTAACTAAACGCGATCCGGTTAGTTTATTGCTGAACTTATTAACGGCTCCTGTGGGGATTATTTTAATCCGATTAGCCATCCGAGATCAAGATCCGTTTGTGAGCGAACCAAGTCTAAAAATTGCCTCTTTAGCCCGACAAGTTTTGTTTGTTTTTACCTCAGCCGCGCTCTGGGTTGGGTTATCGAGTTCTCTACAAGAAGTCGTGAAAGAAACTGCTATTTATTTGCGAGAAAGGCTCGTTAATTTGGGTTTAGTTTCTTATTTTGGTTCTAAGTTTATTGTGCTGTCGGGTTTGGCAATTTTGCAAACAATTTTAATGAGTTTGGTGATTTTAGTTTGCTTCCAACATCCCGCTTCTGAGTTGATTTCATGGCCAATTGGCGTGAGCATCACCAGTTTTTTAACCCTCATTAGCTGTATGAGTTTGGGGTTAATGGTATCAGCAATTGTAAAAAATAGTTCTCAGGCGAATAGTGCTTTACCGTTGATTTTACTCCCCCAAATTATTTTTTCTGGGGTTTTATTTAAAATGGAAGGGGTAGGGCGAGTTGTTTCTTGGTTAATGTTAAGTCGTTGGTCAATTGGGGCTTATGGTTCTTTGGTGAATGTGAATGCGTTCATTCCTGAACCTGTACAGTTACCGGATGGAACGGCGGTATCTCAACCCATTGAAGCTTCTTCTGTTTATGACCCCACTTGGCAAAATTTGGGCTTAAATTGGGGAATATTAATTTTACATCTTGTGATTTATTTAGGTTTAACTTGGTTTGTACAAAAGCGGAAAGATATTTTACCGTCTTAAAATTATCTTCTGTTCTCAAAATATCCAAATTATTATGAATTATTGGTTAATTAAGTCTGAACCCAGTGTTTACAGTATTGAAAAGATGCAGCAGGAAAAAAGCTGTATTTGGGATGGTGTTCGCAACTACCAAGCTCGAAATTTTTTGCGGCACATGGTTCGGGGAGATTTAGTTTTTTTCTATCATTCTAACACTAAACACCCAGGAATTATCGGATTAGTACAGGTGATTGAAACGGAGATTATTGATCCCACTCAGTTTGATACGAACAGTCAATATTATGATCCAAAATCAACTTCTGAAAACCCCCGTTGGCAAACTGTGCGAGTCGAGTTTGTTGAACAGTTTCCGAGTGTGATTACTTTGGCTCAACTCAAACAAGAATTTACACCGGATGATTTATTGTTAGTGAGGCGAGGAAATCGTTTGTCGGTGATGCCTGTCGCCCAGGACATTGCTGAGAAAATTCTGGGCATGAAAATCCCTAAAGATTAACGGTTGGTTTCCGTTGTTAAGATCTCAATTCAATAATTATTTCGTGTAAATAGTAACTTATATTCCACAGACTACAAGTCTATTTATTAGAGAAAACATACCCCTCTCACCCCAGATATTACTAACTTTATATGGGAGATGTCCCTTCCATCGAGCTGAGAGATCAAACACCATTTCTCGTTTAATACGTTGTTTTAATTCAAATCTTATTGGCTCACTCGCAGAAATAATCAATTCTTTTTGAAATGAACCCAACTTTTCATAGAGAATATCTAAATTATCTTTTAAATCAGCTAACCGTTGGCGATCGCTCATTATTGCTTCCTAACTACTTTTTGATCTCAAGCTAAAATCTCTATTCGGCGTTGAAGCTTCTAGAGTCTGTTTTAAGTTTAGCAAGCTCTTACAACTCTTGTAATTTACTCTGACATCTCTCGGGAGAAAGAAATCTGATGGATTTTGCGATCGCTTTGTTGAACTTGGGTAAAAATCCGTACCCCGATAGACGAAAGAATCGGTAAAAATCTATTAGAATGTAGTACAGGCATTACACAGGGACTTAAAGCGGCGTTGATTCAAGCAGAAACCTTAGAACTATTAGAATGGCAGCGTTTATGTCATCATCTCGCCACCTTTGCGACAACCAAGCTAGGGGCAGTTGTGACACGTAATTTGCCAATTCCCCAAACTCCCTCGGAAACATTGGAGTTGTTGGCGCAAACCAAAGAAGCCTATCAACTCGAATTGCAGTTAAGCAGTGGACTCTCACTTCAGGGTATTCAAGATATTGGTGACGCCCTCGAACGTGTTGAACGTCATGGAATACTCTCAGGAGAGGAACTTCTTAATATTGCCACAACTCTCGCAGGTGCGCGACAGCTTCGACGCCAAGTAGACGCCCACGAAGAAGACGTTCCGGTGTTGGCGGAGTTGGTGTCTGAGTTGCGAACTTACCCCGAATTAGAACAAGAAATTCACCGATGTATTGACGATCGTGGGGATGTTACTGATCGGGCTAATCCAAAATTAACAGATATTCGGATTAAACTCAAAAGTACACGCGATCGCATTTATCAGATTCTACAAAGCATTTTACAACGTAAAGCCGGAGCCATTCAAGAACAGCTAATTACCCAAAGAGGCGATCGCTTTGTGATTCCAGTCAAAGCCCCCCAAAAAGATCAAGTTCAGGGTATTGTTCACGATACTTCAGCCAAAGGTGGAACCCTTTATATTGAACCCAAATCAACGATAGAACTCAATAATCAACTTCGACAATTACAACGACGAGAACAGATCGAAGAAGAAGCCGTTCGCCAGGTTTTAAGTGAACAAATAGCAGAAGTTCAGCCCGACTTAGAACGATTGTTAGTGATTGTCACCACGATTGATTTAGCCGTATCTAGAGCGCGTTATGGTTTATGGCTAGAAGCCAATCCACCCACATTTACAAACCTCAAAATTCAAGACGAAACGGTTGAATGTGTTCTTCCTTCCGATACCGATAAAACCCGATTTCAAAACCCAGTCACATTACGACAACTTCGCCATCCGTTGTTAGTTTGGCAACAGCAAAATGAACAAGGTACGCCTGTTGTTCCCATTGATGTGACGATTAAACCTTCTATTCGGGTTGTCGCGATTACCGGGCCGAATACGGGCGGAAAAACGGTAACGTTGAAAACGATTGGTATGGCTGCACTCATGGCGAAAGTGGGGCTATTTATTCCGGCCAGAGAACCTGTAGAATTGCCCTGGTTTGATTTGGTTTTAGCTGATATTGGAGATGAACAATCTATCGAACAAAGTTTATCGACTTTCTCGGGTCATATTCGTCGAATTAGTCGGATTTTAAACGCCATTTCTGCTGTTAATGTAGAAACGATTAATCAATCATCCATACCCGTTACCCATCAGCAGTTAGGTACAGACGATAGTGAGGTTGAACCTGTTCAAAACCAACAAGAAGAAGTAGAAATAATTGAGGAAGTTGATTCTCTAGAAACCTTAAAAGCAAAGATCAAAGATCCCGAATATCAGGTATCAAATACTCTGATTTTACTCGATGAAATTGGGGCGGGAACTGACCCCACAGAAGGGAGTGCTTTAGCAACAGCTTTGTTACAGTCTCTGGCTGATTCTGCTTTATTAACAATAGCAACGACTCACTTTGGTGAATTAAAAGCGTTAAAATATCAAGATGAACGATTTGAAAATTCTAGCGTAGAATTTGATGAAAAAACCCTACAACCCACCTATCGTTTATTGTGGGGAATTCCCGGACGTTCTAATGCGTTAAAAATTGCCCAACGGTTGGGTTTGAAGTCGGAAATTCTGGAAACTGCGGCTTCTTATTTGGGGGGAAGTTCCCAGGATGTTAATGATGTGATTGCCGGGTTAGAAGCCCAACGGAAACAACAGGAAACTAAAGCCGAAGAAGCGAGTAAGTTGCTGAAAGAAACAGAACGCTTGCATCAAGAACTGATCCGAAAAACAGCCCTTTTGAAAGAACGAGAACAGGCACTTAAACGGGAGCAAGAACAAGCGATTCAAGAAACATTAATTCAGGCTAAAGGGGAAATCGCTCAAGTGATTCGCCGTTTACAACAAGGTCAACCCAAAGCCCAAGACGCCCAAAAAGCAACAGAAACTTTAGATAAAATTGCAGAGCAACGTCTTCCTTCTCGTAAACAAAAACCTCCTGAAAAACCTAAATTTAAGCCGAAAGTTGGCGATCGCATTCGGATTCCGAGTATTGGTCAAACCGCAGAAGTGATGAACGAACCCGATGAAAATGGTCAACTTATGGTTCGTTTTGGTATAATGAAAATGAACGTTGGGTTAGCTGAAATCGAGTCTCTCGATGGTCAAAAAGCCGAGATTTCAACAAAAAGTAAAAGTTCAGACAAAGCCAAAAGTTCAAAATCAGAAGCCACTGTTTCTGAACCTGAGAAAAAAGCAACCGTTCGGACTTCTAAAAATACAATTGACTTACGGGGAAAACGAATCTCAGAAGCTGAAATTGAGATTGATCGAATGTTAGGTCAAATGGTTGATTTTGCAGCGATCTGGATTATTCATGGAAAAGGCACAGGACAACTCAGACGAGGAGTTCAAGAATTTCTCAAAAATAATCCTTTAGTTGATCGCTTTGAGTTAGCCACTCAAGCAGAAGGGGGGGCTGGCGTAACGATAGCTTATCTCAAAGAGTGATGACGACGAAGTTTAGGCTAAACTTTCTCTGCCTTTTCTGCTTGTTTATTGCTAATAATAACCTCAAGACAACAGGGCTTAGAGAATAAATAGGGCGACTACAGCCATAAAGATGAGAAAGCCGACAATACCTCCTCCAGAGTCCTCTTTTCTAGACTCGGCTTTGCTGTACCCGCCTCCATAGCTGTTGTAGCTGCTGCTGCTCTCGGTACGATATCCTCCGCTACTACCGGATTTTTGGCTGCTAGAGGAGCCTTTACTCTTGTCTCTAGACTGAGATCGAGAGAAGTCTCGCTGAAAGTCGCAGTTAAGACACTGAAAAACGTCGGGATGACGCTGAACAATGGTTCGTTTACCGCATCTTGGACATTCTACTCCATCTTGCATGAGTGAGTTCTCCTGATAGTATTGTTTGTTCACATCGAGTGAGGGGTTTGACCCCTACTTGGTTTTAACCCACACTAATTTATTCCGGCAACCTATCCTGCGAAGGATAAACAGTTTTCCACTGGCTGATATCCTGCTTTTCTGGCTTGCTGTGCGGCTTTTCGGCTCGGATAAAAAAAATTTATACTTCTTGGGTTCCGTGAACCAAAACCCTCTCAAGTCCCACTCAATCTCCTTTTTTGCCAAGACTGAGGGCTTGACGGCTGAATCTACTGTATTAAAAGATACTATTTTCAGCGTTTGACAGGAGTAACTTAACTGTAGCGATATTAAGCCTACCCTGTCGTCTGACTAAAGGAAGAAGAAGTATAGATTATCTTCGGGATTTGAAACCTTGAACAAAATTAATCCATTGCGATACTTTTGAACCCGTAATATCTAAAATCGGAATCGAACGAGTTTCGGTATACACTCCGGTATGTTCAACAAAATTTTTAACAACTGTTGGTTCGCTTTGACCTAAACCATAGGTATCAACAATCTGATTTGCTAAATTACAACTAATATAAAATTCTCCCATCTCTATACTGCCATTTCCGGCTTGATAAAACCAATTTCTACCCCCCGCATCTTGACCATACTGACGTTGCATCTGTTGGCATTCATCATAGGTCATCTCAAACATTTTAGCGATATGAACATCATACAGACGCAATTGACCCCCATAAGCCGATTGAGTTGTATCTTGATTGGGAACAATCATGGTATACATTCCTTCTCCATATTCTAGCGTCATTGGAACTTCTGTTGACTGAGCTATTGTTTGTGAAGTATTTCCGACAGATAGCGTAATTCCAGATAAATTGATTAATCCAAGTATGGGAACGGTGAAAAGCGATCGCGCCAAAATGTTATACTGTTTTTTCGTCATTTTCTTGAATCCTATTTGTTAATGATTTTGGAGCTAACTTGATCTAACTTTCTCAAGTCTGTCATCTGATTTTTCCATTGTCAATGCCTTGATTAGCACTGAGCTTGTAAGATCTCAATTAACTCTTGCTTCACCCACGGCTTTGTCATGTAACCATTTGACCCTAACTGTTGAGCTAATTGACGATAGCGATCACTTTTTCGAGACGTTAACATGAGTACAGGAAGCTTTTCTCGGGAGAATTTGCGACGACAATGACTTAGAAATTCTAACCCATTCATCTCAGGCATTTCTAAGTCACAAATCACGAATTTTATTTGAGGATATCGTTGCAATTTAGCTAATCCGTCTTTACCGTGTTGAGCAGGAATTACAGTATATCCTTCTTGCTGCAATGTTGCACACAAAGATTGACGGGTTGTGAGTGAATCATCTATCACTAAAATAGTCATCTGTTTTTTAGTTTGAGATGTTGACTTAATCTCACTCTGAATTAGCATTACTTTGTCAGTTGTTGCTTGTTGTTTTTGTTGCCATTCTTCTAACAACACCGGACTATCAATCACTGGAACTAAACGACCATCCCCTAATATTGTACAACCATAGAAATAAGACGGTGCTTTTAATACTTTTCCAAAGGGTTTAATGGTTAAATTTTGTTCCATTAAAACTTGATCAATTCTTAAGCCAATCGTTTCTAATCCTTCCGATAACAACAATACCATGACCTTTCCTGAAAATTGTGCAGTTCGGTTTTTTTCTAAAGCAGAGAGATGAGATTGTTCAGGATGAGTAGGAGTTCCCCGATAGCGATAGTTTGACAATATTGACTGAACTAAAGGAACTTTTTGTCCTAACCAGTTATAAACTTGTCCGCTTTCATGAGACTCAATTTCTTCTGGAGAAGCGGAAACAACTGCCCCCACAGTATCCATTGCAATTGCAAATAAATAATCATCAATTTGAAAGACTAAGAGTTTGGTAATGGTCAGTGACCACGGTAAACGGAGAATAAATTTTGTCCCTTCATTGACTTCAGAGACTATAGTAATATTACCTTTTAAAGCTTTGACTTGATGAGAAACGGCTTCAAGTCCAACCCCTCGCCCGGATAAGTCAGTGACGCGATTTGTCGTTGAAAAGTCTGGTAAAAAAAGTAAATCATATAACTGATTTTTGGTGAGATGTTGGGCATCTGTTTTAGAGATGAGTCTTTTTTCAACTGCTTTTTTCCGAATTCTTTCTAGATTAATTCCTCGACCATCATCTTGAACTTCGAGATAAATATAGTTTCCTTGATTGTAGGCTTTTATTTCTATTTTTCCTTCGATAGGTTTCTGTTTCTTTTGACGAATTTCAGGGGGTTCTATCCCATGATCAAAAGCATTTCTGACGAGATGAACCAGAGGATCATAAAGTTTTTCTAAAACGGCTTTATCAATTAAAGTTTTCTGACCGATGAGGTTTAATTTAACTTTTTTACCTTTGCGAATAGATAAATCTCGCACCATTCTTGGAAATCTATTGAATAGAGATTCTATAGAAATCATCCGAGTTTCTGTGAGATTTTTTTGAACTTGTTGGAGGGTTTGTTGTCGCTTTTTGACAATTTGCTGACTTTGAAAACTAAGCAATTTCATTTCATACAAAATCTGCTCGACTTTCTCCATTTCATCTAAGGTCTTTTGAACATCAGTTTTCAGCAAACCTGCTTGATCCCAGTCTTCTAGGTTGAGATGATTATTTGGGGAACTATTAAATTCGGTGGCTTCTTGGAGTCTACCGATAAATTTATGAAACTGATTCCAACTTTTACTTAGTGTTTCTAAAGAAGATTTTAATTGCTGATTTTGGAGTAAAAAGCTATTGTCTTGAGTTGCCAACTCCCCAACTAAATTATTAATCGATTCTAAACGATTTAGATCAACTCGCACTCCTAATGTTAGTTGATTGTTCTCTCCAGAATCAGCAGCAATGATCGCAGTTGATAATGGTTTTGATGTTTCTTCAGGAGGGGTTTCTGTTACTTTTTGGGAGGATTTTTCTGGAGGTTGAGGAGAATCTTGAGTTAAGGTTAAGGTAGAAACAGACTGATCCGCAATTTTATGATTATTTTGGCGAGATTTTGGCGAGGTTTGAGATGAAGTTTTAGCAGAAGTTTTATGAACAGTTTGAGAATTTGTTTGAGAACTTGATTGAGTTTGAGATTGAGTTAACTTTAAAAGCATTTCACTGGGTTTTCCGCCAGAGGTGCGATCGCCAGATAATACCGCTTTTTGAGCTTCCCAAAAGTCAACTAACGCGAGTTTACCAATTTTTATACTTAACTTTGGATTAACTTGAATGGCTTTAATTGTCACCTCTGCAATCATCGCAAACCCGGGCAAACTGAGCATTTTCCCCAGTGTTGCAAAGACTTCTGCTTGATTTTTTAACTCCTCAGAAAGATTATAATTTTGAGGATGAATTAACATCTGTTTCCAACGTCGTAACCCAGACGGAACTTCTTCCTTAAACAGAAATATAGTCATATCTGTTTCCATCGGAACTTCAGGAAGTTCTGAAGCTTCATCTAAGGAATGTCCGAGTAAGGCTTCAATTTTTGGAAAAATCAACTGTGAACGTTTAGCAACTGCTTCTTGTTGACATTTACCCTTTTCAATTTGTTCAAGAATCGGCGATCGCAAACAGTCAAACGCCTGTAACAATAACTCCTCTAATTCTAAGCTAAAAACCGTATCCTTAGCGTATAATGCCCGAATTGCATTTTCCAAGTTGTGAGCAATATCTTGAATCCCCATCAACCCCACACAAGCCGCTCCTCCTTTGATCGAATGCGCCGCCCGCATTAGTCCGTGAAGTTTAGGCATTTCATGTTCTTGTGTCAGCGTCATTAACCCTTGTTCTAAAATTTGCAAGAGTTCTAAAGATTCTTGTACAAAAAATTCATAAGCTTGGTCATTAGTATCAATCATTTTTTGAGAGAAGATAGAGTTAAGAATCTAGAAGATAATTCTCTGTAGAGACATTACAGACAACGCCTCTACATTAGAAAAACAATTAACAATTTACCGCCCTATATCAGTCATTATTAATCGTAAATTGAGCGACACCCTTTTGAAGTTCACCCGCCACACCCAACAACTGTGTAAAAGACTCAGCAACGGTGAGAGATTGTTCCGAGGTAGAATGAGCAATTGCAGCGACTTCTTGCATTGTACCGGACAATTGACTGGAAGTTTGGGCTTGAGTGGTTGCAGAATCGGCAATTTCTTCGACTAACTCCCGAATTGAACGACTCACCTCCACTAAATCCGTTAAGGTGTGACGAGTATCTTTCACCAATTTTGTTCCTAATAATACCCGTTTCATTCCCACTTGCATCGCCCGAATTACCTCTTTTGTTTCCGCTTGAATTTCTTCAACAATTTGTTCAATTTCTGCCGATGCACTTGCAGACTGTTCGGCTAAAGTTCGCACTTCTGTTGCGACTGTTGCAAACCCTTGATCATCTTGACTGGCGCGAGTGGCTTCGACAGAGGCATTCAACGCCAAAACATTAGTTTGGTTCGCAAACTCCCCAATTAAACTAACAACTCGGGAAATCTTCTTAGACGCTTCGCCCAAATTTTTCACCTTACGGGCGGTTGCATGAACCGTTTTTTGAATCACCACAATTCCCTCAACGGTGCGGTTCATTGCCTGATCTGAAGTCTGCAAAATCTGACTGGCTTGTTGAACTTTCATTTCTGCGGCTTGGGCATTTTGAGCCACCGCTTGAATCGAATTTGCCATGACTTGAATCTGAGTCAAGGCATCTGAAATTGTTTCAGCTTGTCGCAAAGCTTCATTCGATAATTGCTTAATCTCCTGTTCACTTCCTTGTGCGGTTTGAGTCACCACAGTCGCTGCTGATTGGACTTGCAAAACTAATCGTTGTAAGTTCTCAATCGTAGCATTAAAAAAGTCCGCCACTGTTCCCATTACCCCTTCACTGACTCGCGCCCGTACCGTTAAATCTCCACTAAATGAGTCTTCAATATCTTCTAAAAAGTCTTCTATTTGTTGTTGCAGCATTTCATTTTGTTGCTGCTGTTCATCGGATGCTTTTTCTGCGGCTTGACGGGCTTGTTGAACTTGTTCGAGCAGTTGGGCTTGTTCGAGGGCATAACCGACTTGCAACGCCACTTGTTTAAACACTTCGACTTCTGATGCTGCCCATTGTCGCTTACTGGAACATTGATGTACTCCCAACAAACCATAAAGTTTTTGATCGACTAAAATCGGCACAACAATATTCGCTTTCACTTGCCATTTTTGTAGTTGTTCTTGGTGACAATCACTCAACCCAGCAGTCGTAATATCTTCAGTCACCTGAATTTTACCTTTGCGGTAAGCTTCGACATATTCAGCCGGAAAACAAGGAACTTCGGTTTCCATTTCTATGATTTTTAACCAACCCGGTTTAACGGACTCAAATGAGATTTCCCCGTGCCAATTTTCATCAAACCGATAAACAACAATTCGATCCGCTTGCATCAAAGATAACGATTCTTCTACCGTCGTGTTAAAAATTTGTTCATAATTAAGAGACTGACGAATTCGAGAACTAATCTCACTCAGTTGACGCGCTTGTTGAGTCGCCGCCCGTTGTTGTTCTAGCAGAAACGCCTGATCGACCGCGTAACCGACTTGAATCGCAATTTGCCGAATAAAGTCAATTTCTGTCGATTTCCATTTGCGAGGACTCGAACATTGATGAGCAATTAATAACCCCTGTAATTTTTGATTCACCACAATCGGCGCGACTAAATTTGCCTTGACTTCAAAGGGTTCAAGCTGACGAAGATGACAGTCTGTTAACCCCGCTTCATAGATATTTTCTGTGGCTTTTACCCGACCTTTCAGGTAAGGTTTAACATAGTTTTGAGCAAAACAGGGATCGGCGATATTTGCCCCCAACGCCTCCGGAAAACCGACCGCCACCGATTCGGCAACCACAGTCCCCGCCCAATTTTCATCAAATTGATAAACAACAACCCGATCGCTTTTTATTGCCTCTTGAGTATCTTCAACCGTAGTATTAAAAATATCTTTGGAGTTGAGAGATTCGCGAATATGAGAACTAATTTGATTGAGGCGGGTTGCCCGTTCTGCGGCTTCTTGTTGTTGTTGGAGCAAAATCACCTGATCGAGTGCTAAACTCAGTTGGGTAGCGAGTTGTTTAACAAAGCTAATATCAGACTCTTTCCACGCTCTCGGCCCGGAACATTGATGGATAATTAACAATCCGTGTAAACGAGTTTCAGCAATAATTGGGGCGACAATATTGGCTTTCACTGCAAAGGGTTCGAGAAGTTTAATATGACACTCACTTAACCCGGACTCGTGTAGGTTTTCCATCGTACTGACCCGACCCCGAAAGTAGGGTTTCACATACTGACCCGCAAAGCAAGGATCAGCGATTTTTTTACCCATCGTTGTCGGCCAACGTTTATCTACCGATTCTGCAACAACGGTACCGATCCAATCTTCATCAAATTGATAAATAATTGCCCGATCTGCTTTTAAGGCGCTGCGAGTTTCTTCAACAATCGTATCAAAAACTTCATCTGCACTCCGAGAGTTTCGCAGTTGGGTAATAATGTCATTGAGAAGACGGGCTTTTTTGGCGGCCGCTTGCTGTTCTTCGAGGGCTGAGGCTTGGTCGAGGGCATAACCGACTTGGATGGCAACGTTGCGAATCAGATCGATTTCTAAGTCTGTCCACACTCTCGGCGCTGAACATTGATGAGCGATTAGTAGCCCCATCAGTTTATTATTAACTAAAATTGGAGCAACTAAATTGGCTTTAACGGCAAAGGGTTCGAGTTGACCCAGATAGCATTCAGTTAAACCCGCTTCATAGATGTTGGTTGTGGCTTTAACTCGTCCGCGTAGGTAGGGCTGTACATAGCGATCGGCAAAACAGGGATCAGCAATTTGCGCCCCTAACGCCATCGGCCATTGGTTATCGACAGACTCGGCAATGACGGTACCTTTCCAATGGGCATCAAATTCATAAACCACGACGCGATCGCTATTGATTGCCTCTCGGGTTTCTTCGACTGCCGCAGTCAGAATATCTTCAACGTTGAGGGATTTTCGCAGTCCGGTGTTGATCTGGTTGAGGCGTTGGGCGATGCGGGTGGCTTCTCGTTGTTGTTGTAATAATAAGGCTTGATCGATCGCATACCCGAGTTGAATGGCGAGTTGTCGCATAAATTCAACTTCTGCATCAACCCACTGACGGGGTTCGCTACATTGATGGGCGATCAGCAAACCATATAGATGGCCGGTGGGGTTGTCGCTGGTTTTGGCCAGGATCGGGGCAACGAGGTTTGCCATGACTGCAAAGGGTTCGAGTTGATTGAGATGACAGTCTGTTAACCCCGCCTCATAAATGTTGGCAGTGGCTTTAACTCGGCCTTTTTGGTAATATTCTACATAGCGATCGGCAAAGCAGGGATCGGCGATTTCCGCACCAAAGGCGATCGGCCAATTGAGGTCTACCGACTCAGCGACAACGGTACCTTTCCAATTCTCATCAAACTGATAAACAATCACGCGATCGCTTTGGAGGGCAGCCCGGGCGTCTTCAACGAGGGTTTTGAAGATATCTTCTAACGTTAGAGATTCCCGCATTCGGGAGGTAATTTGGTTAATCAGTTCGGCGCGTTCGGCTGCTGCCCCTTCTTTTTCAATTAAGGCTTGCAGTTGGTTAACTCGGCGATCAATATTAGACCGTAATACATTTAATTCTTTGGCTAATATTGTGGTTTTGGCTTTCAATCCGATCGGGGGAGTCGCCGAGGATTCAACAACGGTTGGGGTGATTGTTTCTAGATCTGCGGTTGATTCGGAGGAGTTAGATTTGGTGTTTTCTGTGCCTTTTTGGGGAGAAAGTGCCGCGCGACGATTAGAATTGGACGGGCGATTGTCGGGGGAGTTTGAAGGACGATAAGGTGTTTTAGTCATTGGTTTTAGTGTTAAATTATCGGGGGATATTTTTAGGCAAAAAGGGGTTGATTGATTGCAACAAAGGGATCAAACTCAATGTTTATTCCTGAACTAAATCTCGGAGGATTGCTTCGAGATCAAGAATGGGTAAAATTGTATCTTGAGAACTGACCCAACTTCCTTGAATCCAATGGGGTTGAATCGGAGTGATTGATTCTTTTTGATGGGGAGATTTTTTGAGGGATTTAAGTTGAGAATAACTGAGTTCAGGTGCTTGAATACTCGAGGGTTCACAGCTGATTAATTCCCCCACTTGAGCGACCCATAAACCAATATTGCCTCGGTGAATTCGGGCTTTAATAATGCTACAATTAGACTGAATGTTTGTGGGTTTTCTCAGCGGCTCAAAACCAAACAGATAGGCAAGATCGACCAACCAAAGGACTTCTCCTTGCCAGGGATAGACTCCGATCACCGCTAAAGGCATCTCTGAGATCGGTAGAATTTGGGTGGTATCGAGTCGAATGATCTCTGCTAGTTGGTGAGCGGACAACAGGGCTTGCAGAGTGGGGTTGAGCGAAAAACTAAAAAATTGTTCAGTGGGAGTCGAACTGGCAGATTTCCCCTTCATTTTCGGTCTAATATGATAAAATCAATAACCTAAATCGAAGATTTTGATTCGACTTTTGGTTAACTTTCTTTATTTTAACTTGACTGTTCTTAAAATATGCTTGAGCTTAAAAAAACGTTTCAGAGTTTTTTGGGATTTTCAATCCTGTATGGGGGATAATTTTGATCCCTCAATTTTATTAAAGCTTATTCTATTTGTTAGGAATTGATCATCGGTTTTACCGCATAATCAGAAGTAGGAGGGGGGTCTTTTTTAGCTCCTTCTCTGAAATTGTAAGTTTTTAGTAGGGGGAATTTTTGGGCGAGGTGTTGGCGAACTACTTGCAAAGTCTCGCGAGGATTGGGCGGCTTACTCAAAAAATCCGTTGCACCTGCGATTTTGGCATAGTTTCTATCGACGACTGTATCTCGACTGGTGAGAATAATCACAGGGGTATTCTGAAAAATAGGAGCATTGCGTAAAAACTTACAAACAATATATCCATTTGCATTGGGCATGACTAAATCCAGAAAGATTAAATCAGGTTTATGTTCTGCAATTTGAGCCAGTCCTTTGACGGGATTTTGAATACTTAAAATTTGACATCCCACAGGTTCGAGAATTTGCTTGAGACTTTCTACTGCAACTGGACTATCATCAATACAGGCGATTAAAGGTTGTTTACGAGTTGATGTTTTTTCGGTTTGAACGGTTAAATTATTCGTTTGTTCGGCAACTGAATCAGTCTGTACAGCTAAATCGGGCAACATTCTAAACTTTAAAAGTCCTTTCTGAACTAAAGGAATTAAAGCACGAGCAATCGTTACAATCGGCTTTTGAATTTTCTGGGAAATATCCCATAAAGTTAACTCTCCATTGAGATATTTGACTAAACCGGAGAGGGCTTTGGGATTGACGGGTTTTGTTAAAATCGGAGCCAGATTAGGGTCAAGATGGCTTAAATGAGCCGTTTGCCATTGCGTTTGCATCTGGGTGACTTGAAGTAAAATTTTTTTCACTTCTGAGTCACAAAAAGAAAGGTGTTTGGAAAAGCCAGACTGGAGAGCAGTTTGAGCTTCCCATTGAAACTGGAAGTCAACATAGCGACTCATGGAAAACAACACTTCACTGATGACTCGTCGGATGACTGCTTTGGCTTGAGTCAGGTTGAGTTCTTGACGACGAATTCCTTGGTATAAAAGTTTATATTCCCAAAGTGAAGAATTGAGAGAGGAGGGGAGTTTAACCGTAATTTTCGGACAGTATTTGTCAACACTTCTTGACCAACGACGCACACGATGAATGTGAGAGGTTGCATACAACAGTTGACCCTGGCTGAAGTAAAGACTTCCTTCTTCAGTATGGCTACTAAGAATGAGGATACCACTTTCGTTCTGTTGACTCAATCTATCGAGTTCTTCAGCGAGCCGCTTGAGATGTACAGATTCTATTATGGTCATGGTTGGTTGGGTAGACACAGAATGAGCAATATTAGATAAATCAGGTAGATAGAAGCGATAACAAATACCAACTCTACTCCGTAAGATAGATTGACATCTTCGCAGGAAGTTGGTAATTCTACTGTATCATTAAGGCTGATCGAAAATTACACCTGAATTTCGATCAGGCGACAATTGCATCTCAAAACTAGAAATACAATCTCATTTCTTTTTTTATTTTCGTCGAACTCATTGGGTTCTGATCTCAATGAGTCTCAGAAAATTTACATCCTTCCCCAGATCTATCAGATGTCACAGGCTTCTACATCTAATTTTAAATCGTTTTTCTGATCTTGATATTAATTTTTGTTGAACAGTCTAAAAAATCTTGTTTGTGAAACAGTTTATGCTGATTGAGTCAATTTCTCTCAATGATAAATTTTGTATTGAGTTTACAAGGTAAAATTGAGTATTTATCATCAATACTTTCCCGCTCAATCAACCCCCATTATTTTCAAAAAAATGATTCTAAGCGAGTCCTGCTTTTCCAGAAGGCAAAGTCACCTTTCTAACTGTGTTGATTAATTCTTCGCGATCAATTGGTTTGGTTACATAGGCAGATGCTCCTTGTTTTAAGCCCCAATTCTTATCAATTTTGGCGGATTTACTTGAACAAATCACAATCGGAATATGAGCAGTTGTATTTTGATTTTTTAGCTCCCGACACAATCCAAATCCACTTTGACCCGGTAAAACTACATCCGTAACAATAGCATCAAAAATTTTATGTTCCAGCAAAACTTTTGCAGCTTCAGCAGTGCTAACATTATGGACATCAAAACCCGATTGACGCAAGCAACCAATCATCAGATCGGCTTCAGTCGAATTGTCTTCTATCACTAATATACTCGTCATTGAACAACCTCATCAAAATTTTAAAATGTGGACTCAAACTTCATTCAAAATTTACACTCGATTCAATCCTGTATGATAACTTAGGTTTAAACCTTAGAGGATTGAGTCAGATATTTGCGTACCATTTCCAGAGTTTCCTGTGGCTGAGGAGGCTTAACCAGAAAGTCAGAAGCACCCACAAGTTTAGCACGACTTCGATCAATCACATTATCCTGACTGGTCAAAATAATCACAGGTGTTTTTTCAAATAAAGGTGCATTTCGTAAAAATTGACAAACTGTATAACCATTAGCATTAGGCATGATTAAATCTAAAAAGATTAAATCAGGTTTTTGTTCAGCAATTTGAGCCAAGGCTTTTATGGGGTCTTGAATTCCGACAACCTTATAGCCAGCAGGTTCAAGAATTTTGCGTAAACTTTGAGCGACAACCGGACTATCATCAATACAAGCAATCAAAAACGGAGTTTTAGGGGTTGTTTGAGGTGAACGAACTGAAGCCGAAGTCGCCCCTGTTGGTGTTGGTAGAGGTGTGGATAAATCTGGAATTTGCCGCAGTTGTAAAATCCCTTTTTTGATCAAAGGAACCAAAGCACGAGTAATACTGATGACTGATTTTCCCATCCTTAAAGAAATATCCCAGAGGGTAAACCTTCCATCAAGATATTGGGCTAGACCCGAAAGACTTTGAGGATTGAGTTTCTTTTTAGAAGCCGGAGATAAATTCGGATGAATGCTGCTTAAACCTGCTGTTTGCCACTGCTGCTGCATTTGAGCGGCTCGTGTAAAAATTTGCTCAATTTCAGAAAAAGACAGGGCTAAACCGAGAGAAAGATGAGTCTTTTTTTCAGAAGAAGGTTTCCATTCAAGACTAATATCAGTATATCGAGCTAAAGAAAATAACACTTCTAAACTGACTTGACGAATCACAATTTTAGCTTGAGTCAGACTAATTTTTTCTCGGGCAACTCCTTCATAAAGCATCTGATATTCCCACGGTGTTGTACTCTGATCAAATGTCAGCAACGCCGATGAAGGTTGCCAATCTGGACAATACTTGAGAACTGCTCTTTTCCAACGTCGTACCTGATGACGCTCAGTTGTAACATAGAGTAGCCGACCATAAAACAGGTGAAACTTTCCGTCTTTGTCATGGGTAGAGAAGCACAAGTCTCCGGTTGCCATTTGTTGACATCGGTGATCGAGTTCTTGTACCAATCGCTGATAGGGAGTAGATTCGTCAGTTTTCATCCAATCCTCATTTTCTCATAATGTTTGCCGATAGAGGAAACTTGGCAATCATTAGGGAACTCAGTTGATCCTTTATTTTTTATTATCACACATATAGGTGACAACAGGACTAGAGGGCACTCATCATCTGGGTTGTTAGAAATAATATTTGATTAAGTTTTTCCGTAAAATCTACCTGTGTATAGAGAAACTCTGTATCCTCTTGATCTACACATTCCGTAATGTTATGTTCATTTAGTATTAGTGATCAGAGAATATTAACAATTGTCTACACATTTTCAGTCAATTTATAAAAAAGTTTATTCTTCATTCGCCATTCTCCTTTCCGAGAGCATCAACCCAACTTCTCTCTGTTTGCGGCTCGGTTTATGCTTAAGGTATAATCTAATCTACTGGGTTGATCTTGTCAAGGAAAACTGAACCTGTACACCCTGACCCGATCTTCTGGAACAGTCACACCGAGTTAATGCAGGTTCTTCTCTATATAATGTCCAATATTGATTGTTTTTAATCAATATTTCATCAGTTCTCAAATTCTAATCTAAAAAAATTATCAAAATCGACTTTATCGCTCCGCACTCTTGAAAATTTATGGATAGACTGAATCAGATTCAGATTGTTATGTTAGTTACTCCCCACCTGCAATGAATCAAAGCACCCCTAACTTTATAAAAGCCGATATCCTGATTGTTGATGATACACCCATGAATTTACGCCTGCTCTCAACGATGTTGAGTGACCAAGGCTATGAAGTGCGTCAAGCAATTAATGGAAAAATGGCATTGACGGCAGTACAAACTTGTCCACCGAGCTTAATATTACTTGATATAATGATGCCTGACATCGATGGATATCAAGTCTGCTATTTTCTTAAAAATGATCCTAAAACTGCTGAGATTCCGATTATTTTTTTAAGTGCTTTAGATGATGTTTTAGATAAAGTTAAAGCTTTTAAAGCGGGAGGGGTAGACTATATTACCAAACCGTTTGAATTTGAAGAAATTTTAGCGAGAGTCAAAAATCAACTCGCCTTAAAAGATGCTAAATTAAAACTTAGCACCCTAAATGCTCAACTTGAAAAACGAGTCGAACAGCGTAAAAAGCAGCTTGAAGTTGCCAATGCTAAACTCCTAGAAATGGCACTGCATGATCCGTTAACGGGATTACCCAATCGTCGATTTTTAATGGAGCAATTAGAACAATCACTCAACCGAGCTAAACAAGATTCACAGGCTCAATTTGCCGTCTTATTTTTAGATTGCGATCGCTTCAAAGTCGTCAATGATTCACTCGGTCATTTAGTCGGAGATGAACTGCTAATTGCTCTGAGCCGTCGTTTAGAAACTTTACTCAATCCCGATGATATTTTAGCACGATTGGGAGGAGACGAATTTATTATTCTTCTCCAGTCGATTCATCACTCTCAGCAAGTCACTCAAATTGCCAATTCTATTTTAGAGGCTCTTTCCCACCCCTTTCAACTCGAAGAACATGAAGTTTTTATTAATACAAGCATTGGGATTGCTCTTGGGCATCCAAACTATGAAAATCCCGAACATTTATTAAGAGATGCAGATAATGCAGTCTACAAAGCAAAAGCATTAGGTCGAGGTCGATATCACATTTTTGACTCAACTTTACACGTTGCTGCGATTAATACTTTAGAGCTAGAAACAGAACTCCATAAAGCGATTAAAGAACAAGAATTAGTCGTTTACTATCAACCCATCGTCGTTTTAAACACAGGTAAAATCGTGGGTTTTGAGGCTCTCGTTCGTTGGCAGCACCCCACCCGAGGTTTGATTTCTCCCCATTCCTTTATTCCTATTGCCGAAGAAATTGGATTAATTATTCCGTTGGGTAAGTGGGTTTTACATCAATCTTGTCAGCAACTTCAAACCTGGCAAAAACAAAATCTAGTTGACGATTCTTTCTTTATTAGTGTCAATCTTTCGGCGCGACAACTGACTCAACTCGATCTAAACGAACAGGTTGATAAAATTCTCCATGATACTCAAATTAATCCTGAATGTTTAAAACTCGAAATTACTGAAAGTTCCTTAATGGAGAATCCTCAAATTGCGATTGATATTCTTCAAAAATTCAAACAACGAGGAATTCAGTTAGGCATTGATGACTTTGGTACGGGTTATTCCTCACTCAGTTACTTACATTATTTTCCCTTAGACACCCTCAAAATCGACCAATCTTTCGTCAAACAGATTAATGAAACCTCAAAAAAATTAGGATTGGTTCCAATTATTATTAATATCGCTCAAATTTTAGAGATGAATGTGATTGCAGAAGGGATAGAAACTCAAACTCAGTTAAGACAACTGCTAAGTTTAAATTGTAAATTAGGTCAGGGGTACTTATTTTCTTGTCCCGTTAATGCAGAGGAGGCAATTCATCTCGTTTCATCTAATGAATGGCAAAATTTAATTCCCTAAAAAGAATATTGAAATTCGGTTTTTTTAAAGGTTACATCAAAAAATATGCTCGATAAATATGATGAATCCACTGGAAGATATTTCTAATAAACCGGATATTCTCGTCGTTGATGATACCCCGGCAAACTTACGTTTGCTGTCCAAAATGATGACCGAGCATGGCTATAATGTGCGACAGGCAATCAACGGAAAAATGGCACTCACTGCTATTAAAGCCGTTAAACCTGATCTGATTTTGCTCGATATTAATATGCCTGAGATGAATGGCTATGCAGTTTGTGAAACCCTTAAACAGAATGAAGAAACTTGCTCTATTCCGATCATCTTTCTAAGTGCGTTAGATGATGCCTTAGATAAAGTAAAAGCCTTTCAAGCCGGAGGATCAGACTATATAACTAAACCCTTTCAGCTCGAAGAAATTCTCATCAGAATTAAAAATCAACTTACCATTCAACAGTTACAAAATAAACTACAACATCAAAATCAGCAACTCAAAACAGCCTTAAGTGAATTACAAGTCACTCAAGCCCAACTGGTTCAACATGAAAAAATGGTAGGCTTAATGCAATTGGTTGCTGGAATTGCCCATGAAATCAATAATCCCATTAGCTTTATTTCGGGAAATATTGAACCTGCAAATCAATATATTCAAGACTTGGTGAAGTTAATTCAACTCTATCAACACGAATATCCTCACCCGCCAAAAACAATTCAAAATATGATCGAAGAAATCGATTTAGATTTTATAGTCTTCGACTTGCACAAAATAATGGGTTCGATGAAAAACGGAGTAAATCGAATCTGCACAATTATTCTCGCTTTACGGATTTTTTCTCGGTTAGATGAATCTGATATCAAATTAATTAATCTCCATGAAGGAATCAATAGCACCTTACTACTTTTAGACCATCGACTCAAACTTCCCAACAGTCCCTTAGACATTAAAATTATTAAAAATTATGATAAAATCACTAAAATCACCTGTTATGCGAGTCAACTCAATCAAGTATTTTTAAATCTATTAAGTAATGCAATTGATGCAATTGAATCGAAATTAGCTCAACATCAGGTCGAGTTTCAAAATCCCACAATTTGGATTACGACTGAATTACAAGATAAAAATACAGTCAAAATCAAGATCAAAGACAACGGAATTGGGATTTCACCTGAAGTCAAAACTCGTTTATTTGATCCTTTTTTTACCACAAAGCCCGTCGGAAAAGGAAGTGGACTAGGCTTATTAACAAGCTATCAAATTGTTGTCGAAAAACATCAGGGAAAACTTGATTTTCATTCGGTATTCGGAGAGGGAGCAGAGTTTGTGATTGAAATCCCGGTTCATCAAAATCTGATCAAGTCAGAAGCACAGAGTAGCTTTTAATTTGACTTGCTGTTAAACTCAACTATGATGTTGACCCTGTTTGCTGAAAAGTCGTGAACCTAAACACCATTTGGAGTCTGCTCAAAGAAACCTTTAACGAATGGCAACAAGATAAAGTTCCTATCCTGGCTGCTGCCCTTTCTTATTATATGATATTTTCAATTGCACCAATTTTAATTTTGGTGATTGCAGTTGTTGGTTTTATTGTCGGGGAACAAATCGCTCAAGATGAAGTTTTTGCTCAGTTAGAATCTTTTTTCGGCTCAGAGAATGCCGCTTCTATTCGTACCATTCTACAAAATCAATTTAGTCCTAGCTCCAATATTACCGCCACTATAATTGCTGTTGTCACGATTCTCTTTGGTGCGACAACAGTTTTTGCTCAACTCAAACAAGCCCTAAACCTAATTTGGGGAGTCGAACCCAAACCCGGACGAGGGGTTAAAGGCTTTATTCAAACCCGAATTTTATCAATTTTAATGGTCTTAGGGATTGGATTTATCTTACTCCTCTCCCTGATTATTAGTTCGGTTTTATCAGGAGCAACCACCTGGCTAGAACAACATTTGTTTATCCCCAGTTTTGTCTGGACATTAGTCGATTTAGTCATCTCTTTAAGCCTCACCACTCTACTATTTGGTCAAATCTATCGAGTGTTACCCGATGTGCGAATTGCCTGGAAAGATGTCGTCGTAGGAGCGGGGATAACAGCCATTTTATTTACCATTGGAAAATCCTTAATCAGCCTTTATCTCGGCAACAGTAGCATCGGATCAGCCTATGGTGCAGCCGGATCATTTGTGATTGTATTAGTGTGGATCTTCTATTCGACTCAAATTTTTCTCTTTGGTGCCGAGTTTACACAAGTCTGGTCACGGCGATATGGGTCACAAATTAGACCCAACAAAAATGCAACCTTGACTCGGGAATAGATACTCACGACAAGTATTAACCCATCAAGAAATGTTCATTTAAAAGATTAAGGTCTCGCCACCCCAGGGGATCAACAACAGCCATTAAACTGTATGATCAAAAAGATCAGAATCAATTAATTTTTGAGGGCAGAAGATGAATCTAAGTCAACTCTTGGAACCCATTGCCAGTCAGTTCCGAAGTTTAGGGATTCCAGAACCCATCACCCACTGGGGACATCCCGTGATGATGGGAATCGTGGTTTTAGCGATGGGTAGTGCTGTCGCTTACACCGGATGGCAAGGGCGAATTGCCAGTGATAAAGAAGTCTCACTGAAAAGCCGTTCATCCCATCGTCAAATTGCACCGTGGATGTTTATCTTCATGGCACTAGGCTATACAGGTGGACTCCTGTCGCTGGTGATGCAAAAACAACCCATTCTCGAAAGTCCTCACTTTTGGACGGGTACGGCATTACTCGGTGTATTGGCACTCAACGGTTTGATTGCTTTTACGGGTTTCGGTGGCAATAAAGATTCCCTGCGAATCACCCATGCCTACCTGGGAACCTTAGCCGTCGGTATGATGTTAATTCATGGCATACTGGGTCTGAAATTGGGCTTGTCCATCTAAACGAGGGTCTGTCTCCCAAGCAGCAATGAATCAAACGGTTATTATTATTTTCGGTTTAGCTTATATTCTGGGGTTGCTCTGTAGCGGTGTTGCTTGGGGAAAATCTGGGGTATTAGTCCTTGCTCTAGGGTTGGCAATTGCCACAATGGGGCGAGAATTTGTCAAACGCAAACAGCGTCAGATCCAGATGAAGCGAGGGCTAAACTCCCGAAAAACAGCCCATACCCTTGATAAAACTGGGCAAAGGGAAGAAACAGCTTTGATGCTCAGAGATCCCTCAACCTCTGTTTCTGGCTCTAGACTCCCAACTCCCCCGATACCCGAAACCGTTTGGTTATTTGCCGGATTAATTGCCGTCGCCGCCAGTCTCTATCTACAAGTTCGCACCCCTCAACCCGCCCCCAATAACATCAGTCAACTGGTTACAGCCTCAGATTCACCTGAATTGATTATCACGGTTCGCGGTGAAGTCCAAACCCCTCCTCATCTCACCCGTTCAGGACGAGCGCAATTTTGGTTAAAGGTGGCTCAAGTTAACGAAATTATGGGCAATGATAAACCCATTGAAGTCAGTCGAGAGGTCAGCGGTAGACTCTACATTACCGTACCTCTGCTACAAGCCACAGGTCTGCATCCGGGAGCCGCAATAGCAGTCACCGGAAGCCTCTACAAACCCCAACCCCCGTCTAACCCTGGAGCTTTTGATTTTCGCGCTTATCTGGCTCGTCAGGGGGCATTTGCCGGACTCAAAGGCCGTTATTTAACCTCTCTAACCTCAACTTCCGGTCAAACTTGGGGATGGTGGGCGGTTCGACAACGGATTGTTCGTGCTCAAGTACAAGGTTTAGGCATCCCCAAAGGCGCAATTGTCAGTGCGATGGTCTTAGGGCGACGAGCGGTAGATTTACCCTACGATGTTCGCGATCAATTTGTCCAAGTCGGATTAGCTCATATTTTAGCCGCCTCTGGATTTCATGTTTCTCTGGTATTAGGGGTTGTCCTGGCTTTAAGCCGAAGTGCCTCCCCCCGCCAACGCTTAACGATTGGTATGATTGCTTTGCTGGCCTATGTGGGCCTGACGGGAGCCTCACCCTCGGTCTTACGAGCCGCATTGATGGGACTTGCTGCCTTAATTGGATTTGCCACAAATCGTCAAGTTAGGCCGCTGAGTGTGCTTGTGGCCGTAGCGGTGGGTTTGTTACTGTGGAATCCTTTATGGATTTGGGACTTGGGATTTCAGTTTAGCTTTTTAGCCACTCTGGGATTATTGGTCAGCGTTCCCCCCATTCTCAAACGTTTAGACTGGATGCCTCCGACGATTGCTTCTCTGTTGGCTGTTCCTCTGGCGGCTTCTATTTGGACGGTACCTCTACAACTCTATGTTTTTAATGTGGTTTCCCCCTACAGTATTTTGGTGAATGTGATTACGGTTCCTTTTGTGGCGGTGATTACTTTGGGGGGCTTATTTGCCGGGGTTGTCGCTCTGTTTTGGCCGACGGCAGGAAGTTCAATTTCAGCGTTATTAGAGTATCCGGTGGGCGGTTTATTGGGCCTGGTGCGGTTTTTTAGTCAACAGCCTGGAAATTCGATAGCGCTCGGTTCGATCTCTCAATTTCAACTGATCGCTCTCTACAGTCTCATCGGTTTAGTTTGGGTGATTGGGCGTCAACGAGAATCCCGAAACTTTGAGCGTCAAACATCGCCACAATCTGGGTTATTACTGTTGTTTCATCCCGTCGTGATTGCTTTTATTGCTGCTATTGCGATCGCTGTGGTTCCCATTTGGCACAGTAAAGCTTCTCAATTTCAGGCGACAGTATTGGCGACCTCTGGAGAACCCATTTTAGTGATTCAAGATCGAGGAAATATTACTTTAGTTAATAGTGGGGGTCAAGATAGCGCTCGTTACGCGGTGTTACCTTTTCTGCAAAAGCAAGGGGTGAATCAGATTGATTATTCTGTTTCGACTCATTCTCGCTTAGGATTAAGCATTGGCTGGCCGATTATTTTAGAAAAACTCCCGGTTAAAGTTTTTTATGATAATCCCGCTTCTAAACAAGCTTATTATGTCAGTTCTTTAGCGATTAAAGAAGCGATTGAATCTCGCCAGGGTCTTTATATACCGCTGACGGTTGAAGAATCTTTGGAGTTGGGTTCGACAAACATTGAACTGATTGATGCGGAAACTCCAATCGTAGAATTCTTGATTGGGGATCTCAAATGGATGTTGTTGGGTGATGTTAATCTTGATAACCAAATTAAACTCTTACAAGCTGAGATTATTACCCCGACTCAAGTGTTGTGGTGGTCAGGAAATCGTCTTGACCCCAAAATGCTGAGGGTACTTCAACCTAAAATCGCAATTGCTTCTTCTAATACTATTGACCCTGAAACCCTGAAACTCTTGCGTCAGCGACAAACTCAAGTCTTTTGGACGGGGCGTGATGGCGCTCTGCAATGGACACCCACGAAAGGATTTGAAACAAGCCTCATTTCTGATCAGACTGATGGTTCTTTCCTATGATAGAATAAGTCAGAGGCTAGGATTTAGCCTATTTTTGAGCTTGATTGGAGAGGTGGCAGAGCCTGGTTGAATGCGACAGACTCGAAATCTGTTAGGGGTTGAATTGCTCCTCGTGGGTTCGAATCCCACCCTCTCCGTTGCGGTCTGACGACAGAACAATAAAGGTTTCAAACTAACGCTAATCGGAGAGAAGTTCCGCTTTCTCTGATTTTTCCCTCACAGGAGACTATTCTCACAATACGGTAAGGTGCTGGGGTTTATCTTGATTTAATCATCAATCAGGGGATAACTTCATTTCTGTCAACACCTGCTCAAACCAATAAGTCTGAATTGTCTAAAATGCCACTCTCATAGGATTAGAAAAAATAGTCACAGAAGGGACAAACAAAATACTCAGTTGTTTGAGTTGTAGCCGCCAATTCAATTAAGTTTAATACAAGGATTTTATGGCTTCGCGATCACTATAAAATAAATCTAAATCATCCCAAAGTAATGCAACGCCCAGTAGAGAGTTTTAGGATTAATTGCTAATCTCTATCTCAAGTCAGATGTTTTTTGACGAATTAAACGGTTAAATCAAAAATAAGTTTACAAAAGTCGATTTTTGAGGAAAAAGCTAAGATGGCTTACGAAAATATTGAACAATTACCGGAAGATGTTAAATCTCAACTCCCTCGCGGCGCTCAACAGATTTTTTTAGCGGCTTTCAATAGTGCGGCTTCTGATGGTTTGACTGAAGGTAATGCGTCTCAACTCGCCTGGAATTCTGTAAAAACTCAATATAAACAAGGTTCAGAAGGTCACTGGGAAACCATTCCTGAAGGAGGGGCAGGTCGAACCACAACAGGTACAATGCCTGCGTCTTAAGTAGGATTAAAAATTCATAAAAGACTTTAGCCTTTTATTGGAAAGACAAATCAGATAGGGTAGGTTTATGGAAATTTGAGAAAATATCCCCTGTAATAAACCTGCCCTACTAACTGTTTCTAAAAACAGTTTTCTATAGATACAAATAAAATTTCTAAGTTTATACAAATTTCTCCTCTTACTTTTGATAAAATCAAAATAATTTCTACTCGTTCTACAGAAGTGGGTTCAATATTAGTCTAAAAAAATCGTAAGCGAACAGTTTGATCTTTCCAGATTCAACTCATGATGCCGCTTAAATTCTGATTCAGATTAGAGAAAAAACACTAACTTTAATCAACAAAAACAAATTACGGTTTAAATCTCATTTTGACTCTCTCCAGAAATCAGTAAGACAAAAGTTAGACGAACCTTTTCTATCTACACCAATAGAAATCCCGTTGGGCTAAACGTATGCACTCAAGAAGTCATTGTGCGATAAAATAAACCTTATGATCAATCAACCGACGAGTCACCATATACCGCCCCAGACCTGGAATCGTCCCATCGGTCTAGGTTGGGAAAAACCCTACACTGTCCGCTACAGCAGTAACCTCGATGATGGCCCCTGGCATGGGATGCCGTTAGGAGGGTTCGGGGCGGGTTGTATTGGTCGTTCATCGCGAGGAGATTTTAACCTGTGGCACCTTGATGGCGGCGAACATATTTTCCGCAATTTACCCGCTTGTCAGTTTAGTGTATTTGAGGAAGTTAACGGCAAAACTCAAGCCTATGCCTTGTGTACAGAACCCCCAGAAGATGAGAGTTTATCAGCTTGGAATTGGTATCCAGCATCGTCTAACACACAAAAAACCGGAACCTATCACGCCCTTTATCCTCGCAGTTGGTTTGTTTATGAAAATGTCTTTAAAGCCCAATTAAGTTGCGAACAATTTTCACCAGTTTGGGCAAATAACTATCAAGAAACCAGTTATCCAATCGCCGTTTTTGAATGGATTGCCCACAACCCCACAGATGAACCAATAACCCTCAGTATTCTGTTCACTTGGCAAAATACAATCGGTTGGTTTACCAATGCTTTAAAACAGCCCAAAGTGCAAGTTAGAGATGATGGCAGTCCGGTTTATGAATATCAACCCCGTTGGGGAAATAGTGTCGGAAATTATAATCATTTAGTTGAAGATTTTCATCGGGTGGGTTGTCTAATGTCTCGCCTGAGTGCCAGTGAAGATGTCCGCGAAGGAGAAGGACAAATGGCAATTGCAACTATTACAAATCCGGCGGTAGAAGTCTATTATCACACCTGTTGGAATACAGCGGGAACGGGTGAGGAAGTTTGGCGTTATTTTGCCCAAGATGGAACTTTATTAGATGAAGAAAGTGAACATCCGGCAACCGAAGGAAGACAAATTGGAGTTGCTTTAGCAGTTAAGTTTACGATTCGACCTGGAAAAACCCGCAAAATTCCGTTTTTATTGTCTTGGGATTTACCGATTACTGAGTTTGAATCTGGGGTTTGTTACTATCGTCGCTACACCGATTTTTTTGGTCGAAATGGTAAAAATGCTTGGTCGATGATTCGCACGGCGATGAAGCATTCTGATCTTTGGTTAGATAATATTAAAGCGTGGCAAAATCCGATTTTAAATCGTCAAGATTTGCCCTCCTGGTTCAAAATGGCGTTGTTTAATGAACTGTATTTGTTAACTGATGGGGGGACGCTTTGGAGTGCGGCAGATGAAAATAATCCTAAAGGTCAGTTTGCGGTTTTAGAATGTATCGATTATCGCTGGTATGAGAGTTTAGATGTACGGTTATATGGGTCGTTTGGGTTACTTTTATTATGGCCGGAGTTGGATAAATCCGTTCTATTAGCGTTTGCCCGTGCGATTTCAAAAGGAGATAAAACGCCCCGAATTATTGGTTACAATCAAGCTGAAGCAATTCGGAAAGCAACGGGCGCAACTCCTCACGATTTGGGCGCACCAAACGAACATCCTTGGGAGAAAACAAATTACACTAGCTATCAAGATTGTAATCTTTGGAAGGATTTACCTTGCGATTTTGTGTTGCAAGTTTACCGAGATTTTCTGTTAACGGGAGGCGAAGATTATGAGTTTTTACAAGACAGTTGGTTAGCGATAGTTGAAACCCTAGATTATCTCAAAAATTTTGATAAAGACCAAGACGGAATTCCCGAAAATAGTGGCGCACCTGACCAAACCTTTGATGATTGGAAATTGCAGGGAGTTAGCGCTTATTGTGGGGGGTTATGGTTGGCGGCGTTGGAGGCGGCGATAGAAATCGGAAAATGTTTGCAGAAAACAGAATTTGCAACTAATTTTTCTCCGTCTATTTCTGAGACAATTTCAACTTATGAAAGTTGGTTAGAACAAGCAAAACCGATTTATAAAAATTTGTGGAACGGTCAATATTTTCAGCTTGATAGTGAAAGTGGTTCAGATGTGGTGATGGCGGATCAACTCTGCGGTCAATTTTATGTTAAACTATTAGAATTAGAAGATATTGTCTCTCCAGAAAAAACAATTTCAGCGTTACAAACTATCTATCAATCTTGTTTTCAAAATTTCTATCAAGGTCAACTAGGTGCGGCAAATGGTGTTAGAAAAAATGGAGAACCTGTTAATCCCAATGATACTCATCCGTTGGAAGTTTGGACGGGGATTAATTTTGGGTTAGCTGCATTTTTAATTCAGATGGGAATGAGAGAAGAAGGGTTTAATTTGGCGGAAGTTGTGGTCAAACAAGTTTATGAAAATGGCTTGCAATTTAGAACCCCAGAAGCCATTACCGCAAGCGGAACGTTTCGGGCGAGTCACTATCTCAGGGCGATGGCAATTTGGGCGATTTATTATCAATGTAGGGAATAATTTTCAGTCAAAATATTAACTCTCATATGATATAATTAACTATCTCAACCCTTGAGAAACAAACGCGGCCCAATAATAAGGATGGTTTAAACTTTCAGTTTTTCGCAGTTCAAACTGGGCTTTTCTTAAGGCTTCCGGGCGAATTTCTCCCCGGTTGCGGAACTGATAATAGAGTTGACAAAACTCGGCTGTTGAGTCGTCCTGCACCGACCATAACGTACTGACAACACTTCGCGCCCCCGCAGTCAGGAAACCCCCCGCTAAGGTCAAAACATCGTCGGTCATTTCCGATAAAGAAAAATTGGTTTCGCAGCAGGATAGAAACACTTCCGAAAGTTGGGGAAAACGTTGGATGAATAGGTGGGCTAAGTCTAAAGTCCCGTCGGATAGTTGCAAGCCGGACTTCAGAGCGTTGCTGAGGTTGGAACTAGCGTGGTGACTGGAGTGGAGAAGATTAACCTCTCGGGCGAGTTCCAGGTAGTTGGCGATGGTGGCTTGTTTTTCTTTCAGGTGGCGGTCTGGGGGAACGCTGTAAAGTTCGGCGACTTTTTGACATTCTTTTGGGGTAAAATCTAAATCACCCGTGGCGTTTTCAACGATTCCCACAATGTTGGTTTTTACGGGTTTTCGCTGGTGGCAAAAGTCGAGGATTTGGCAACTCGGAACCACTCGAATTTGAAAGCGATCGCACAGATATTCTATTTTTGATAAATGGGATTGAGTTGCTGTTTTGGGTTCCTCATCCATATCCAAGTCAAAATCTCGATAACCCCGATGTTTGCCCACCGCAACGGGGGTTGAGGTTGTTCGTTTTTCTGTGTCTAATTCCGAGAGGGGAAGGGCGGCGAAAGGGATTTGGTGTAGAGCTAGGTGGGGAACAATAATTAATTCTTCGACATCTTGCAGATGGCTTTCAATCAATTGCCGAAGTTTAAAACGTTGGGAGAGTGAGGCGAGGGTGGGTTGCATTTGGTTTTTCCATTCTTCCCGGAGTTGGATGCGTTTTTGGCGAGTTTGTTTGAGGAATTCTTGGCGATCGCTTATTGTTTCTACCGAATCATCGGTTAATGTTACTAAAACGGCAGTATCAGTAATTTGTATCAACTTAATTTCATCAAATTGGCGGTTGAGGAGTTGGGCAGCGATGAAGAATTTTGCGTATTTGATATTAATGTAGGGTTGAAGCCAAGTTTGCCCAATCCAATTTTGTAGGGTTTCGTAGCTTTGTCCTTTGCAGGTGTAACAGGTGATTGACCTCTCACTATCTAAGCCCCCCTTATCAAGGGGGGTTGGGGGGATCTCTCCGGCTGAGTCGGGATGGCGGAGGATAAAAATAAAGGTATCGTTATCAGTCGTGTAGAAGTTGAGAAGGGCGGTTTTGCGATCGGGAATTAACTGCTGCATCTGCTGGAAACTGAGGGGAGTGGGTTGGAGTTGTGCGGCTAATTCGTTATTTTCACGGCGAATACTTTCCCAAACTTGCTGTTTTTGGGCTGCTAATTGTTTAATTTTTTCCAGTTTAGCTTCGCTGGAGGCGGGAGTGGATGAACGATCTCCCATGATGTCATCTGAAGGGGAGTTAAACCGGAGGCGATCAATTTGTTGTTGTAGGTCGAGATATTCTTGAACTTGGGGGGGGATGTCGCCTTTGGAGTAGAGGTCTTTATTGTGGAACAGGTCGGCGAGGAAGCGGGAACGGGAGCGATCGGCGTATTCGAGGGCTTTATCGTATTGTTTGAGATTAATATAGCATTGCACGATATTGGCATAGACGCTCAGGTTATCTTCGAGAACTTGTTGACGGCGATCGTCGGTGAGGGAGGAGTTGCGAAGGAGTTCGATGGCTTCGATAGCGGGTTTGTAACCTGTAATGGCGAGTTCCCAGTTACCTTGAGTAAAAGCAATGTTGCCTAAGTTGCGTCCAGCATAAATACAGTCCTTTGGCATGGTTTTGAGAGTGGCAATTTTTAGACTATCTTGGAAGGCTTGAATAGCTTTTTCCGTCTGACCTGAATCTTGGTAAGCCTTGCCCAAATTGTTGAGGGAAGACGCTTCTCCTTGGCGGTTTTTGAGTTCCCTTTCGATGGTTAAAGACTGTTGATGGTATTCAATTGCCCGCTCGTACTGCCCCAGGGAGCGGTAGGCAATGCCTAAGTTGCCCAGGGAAATCGCTTCTCCCTTGCGGTTTTT